>ENA-OWPB01002126-OWPB01002126.1-human-gut-metagenome-genome-assembly--contig:-NODE-2126-length-14757-cov-5.824718_pt1 | contig 14757 bp, 15 predicted proteins | sample MGYA00248260_ERZ651838 | MGnify/ENA primary metagenome ERZ651838 (study PRJEB26924, sample SAMEA4378304) | human gut metagenome | biome: human gut; feature: human-associated habitat; material: faeces...
GTTACTGTTCAGAGGTATGCATAAGTCATTGTAAAAAATGACGAAATTTATTTTTTTATTTTGTGGATAACCATTCGCGGCAGGAAAAACTGTGTTTATAGTTTTTCCTGCTGTTCTTTTTGTTAAAAGTTATACACCAGATTCTAGTTTTGGGAACCCATTCTTGAAGTTTCAAGGTCTGCATGAATACTTTTTTTATTATAAAACAGCTATTTATCCACAGTCAGATTGACGAAAAGGCACTTTCTGGTGATTCGCTTTTTTTCTATGTTTCTGTTATACTTTTTCTTAAGAAAGAGAGGTTCACTTATGAATATTGATTTTAAAGAAGAACTTAGAAAACGTGATGAACTTCTTGCCGGTTATCTCAAACAGATTGAAATCCAGGAGGAATTTATCCAGAAACAAAAAGAATTGATTGAATATCTGGAAGAGCATATCTCAAAGATTACAGACATTGTCAGTGGCGTTTGATTATAACTGTACTGGAGGAAAACATATGCCTGATGCGTATGATTACATCTCACTCATGTGTCGGCTGAAAGCCGCACAGACAAGAAATAAAGAACTGGAATCCGGTGAACACTATATTAAGCTGAAAGAACTCCATCAAAAGGAGTGCAGAGCCTATGAACGTAAGATTCAGGCGCTGCTAACGGAGATAGCGGATGCACATAAAGAAACCATCCGTGTCCGCAATTACTGGTTTCAGGTACTGGAGGATATGCTGCTGGAGTTTGAGGCAATGCAGAAAAAAGCTGACCAGAAGCTTCGGGAGATGGAGAAACGTGCTCTTCTTGCTGAGAGACAAAGAGATGATGCATTGGAGAAAGCAAAAGAATTCCGCCTTAAGTTCTATGAAACCGCCACCCAGCTGGAAGAAGAACAGGGAAAGAACCTGAAACTTCATGCACAGATCAACCGTGATTATGAAAATTCATCTATTCCTTCTTCAAAAGCCATCCGGCGGAAAAAGATTGCAAACAGCAGGGAAAAAACAGGACGGAAACCCGGTGGACAGCCAGGACATAAAGGGCATGGCCGAAAAAAGCAGGAGCCTACACATCCGGTAATCCTCCTTCCGCCACCAGAAGAAGTGCTTGAAGACTGTGCTTTTAAAAAGACAGCAAGAACAATCATAAAACAACTGGTAAGTATCCGTATGGTCCTGGATGTAACAGAATACCATGCAGATGTTTATTATAACAGCCAGACCGGCGAACGTGCACACGCTGCATTTCCGGATGGTGTTATTGATGATGTGAATTATGATGGCAACATCCGGGCATTTTTGTTCCTTCTGAACAATGACTGCTGTACCTCTATTGATAAAAGCAGGAAGTTCCTGTCTGATCTGACGGATGGAAAACTGAATATTTCCAAAGGCATGATAAGTAAACTCAGCAGGGAGTTTGCTTTAAAAACAGAGCCCGAGCGCAAGGCAGCCTATGCAGACATGCTGCTTTCCCCTGTTATGCATACAGATTGTACAAGCGGCAGGGAAAACGGAAAAAGCTGTCAGATCTATGTCTGTGCCACACCAGACGGAAAAGCATTGTACTTCGCTCGTGAGAAAAAAGGACACGAGGGAGTAAAAGGGACTGTTACAGAGGATTATCAGGGGATCCTTGTCCATGACCATGATATTACCTTTTATAATTATGGAGCAGATCACCAGGAATGCCTTGCCCATGTGCTGCGTTACCTGAAAGACAGCATGGATAATGAACCAGACCGCACCTGGAACAAAGAGATGCGTTCACTGGTACAGGAGATGATCCATTTCCGAAACGAATGCCAGCCATTTCAGGAACCGGATCCGGTAAAGGTATCTGAATTCGAAAAAAGATACCGTGAGATACTGGAAATAGCCAGGGCGGAATACGGAAATGTTCCGGCAAACAATTATTACAGAGACGGGTATAATTTATTCCTGAGAATGGAGAAATATATGCAGAACCATTTGCTGTTCCTGCATGATTCCCGGATACCTGCCACTAATAATGAAGCCGAAAGGCTTCTAAGAAACTATAAGCGGAAACAGGCGCAGGCTGTGACATTTAGGAGTTTCGAAAGTATCGATTATCTCTGCCAATGCATGAGCATGCTTGTTTTGGTGCGGCTAGAAGAACCAGCGAATATATTTGACAGAGTATCCAGAATATTTGGATAAGAAAACCGATGGCTTTGACTGTTATTAGTCTACACCATCGGTTTTCTCATGTCCAGCTAACCTCTGAACAGTAACGTTTTTTCAATAAAGTATATCTATATTAACATTCGCTTTTGTTAACTTTTTAAGGAGGTTCGTTCATCAATTCGCTATATAGGGCTAAAAAGCTTAGCTCATTCATCGTAAAATTATCGTCATACGAATATCGAAAGGAGAATTATCAGTATGCCAAGAAAAGGTGAAAATATTTACAAGCGAAAAGATGGACGTTGGGAAGGCCGATACATTAAAGCACGGTCACAGACCGGAAAAGCTATTTATGGATATGTATATGCTCCAACCTATAAGGAAGTAAAACAAAAACGCAGTCAGGCTATTATCCACATTGAATCCAACCCGCCTACCAGCAGACAAGTCTCCCAAAGTACAATGCCACCCTGTTTTATCAGAAAATTAGCAGATGACTGGCTCAATTCAATACAGGCGCAGATAAAGAAATCTTCCTATGTGAAATATAATAATATTATTCATTCCCACATTTTACCGGAATTTGATAATGCTCCGCTAAACGAACTGACCTCATCACGAATACAGAAGTTCTGTGAGGATCTTCTTGATCATGGTGGAATTTCCGGAGAAGGGCTTTCGCCTAAGACTGTGGCAGATATTCTTTCACTGATGCGAAGCCTGCTCAGATATGCCCAGATACAGGGCTATCAGCCGCCGAGTACAGGAAAGGAAATCATTATCCGACAGACTGCGCCAGATACTGTAATCATCTCACGTTCCGCACAGGAAATCCTTTGCAGATATCTTTATGCAAATATATCTGAAAGAAATATAGGAATCTTGTTATGTCTTTTTACAGGAATGCGGGTCGGTGAGATTTGTGCCTTAAAATGGGAAGATATTTCATTTCAGGAGAAATCCATTTATGTGCATAAAACAATGCAGAGATTGCAGATTCCTGAATCTACTTCCCAAAAGACGCATATTACAGTCACATCACCCAAAAGTAAATGTTCAATCCGTACAATTCCTATTCCGGATAATCTTGTACAACTCATCCAACGGGAATTTCCCAATCGTCAGGGGTATGTTCTTGCATCTCCTGATGAAGAATATATAGAACCACGTACCATGCAGAATTATTTCTGTTATGTACAAAGGCAATGTGGTCTGACTCCTGTAAACTTTCATGCATTGAGACATACATTTGCCACGCGGTGTATAGAGCTTGGCTTCGATGTCAAAAGCCTGAGTGAAATCCTGGGGCATGCCAGTGTAAACATTACCATGAATCGATATGTACATCCTTCCATGGAACTTAAACAACAGAATATGCAAAAGCTTTCTGCTCTATTAGCAGTCATGTAATTACCGTCAAAAATCCCCGGAATTTCGAAAAATAAAGGAATTCCGGGGATTTTTTCGTATAGTGTGATACTCTACGAATCTTAAGAACGTTTTGGGCTTTTTGATGTGAAAAATAAAGGAATAAGTCTGTGACTATTATTCCCTGTTTGTGTTGATTTATTCGTATTTTTAGTTTGCAAAACAGGCTCAAGTGGCTTATTTTCATTTGTCCAAAAATAAATCCAGTACTCACCAAATCTAAAAATTCGAGGCATTATCAAATCCTCCCTCTTGTGAAAACTCTATAATCAAGTGTGCCATAGAATGTATAATTTCATCAAAACGACTTATTTCTTCATCTGAATACTGAAATATATCTTCCCATTCATAATCTGGAAGCCAACATGTTGCATGTTTAAAACAATACTTCTCATCTGGAGTTTCTATATACACTTTTACTCTACCATTTGGTTTCATCTCAGAATGTGTAATTTCTGTATTGTCGTTCAATGTCATAAATGGATACATCATAATCTCTTTTTCCTCCACTTGAAATATATCCTTATACAGTAAATTAAAAAGTTCGATTCTTTGCTCATCTCTCACGCCTCCTCCGGGTAATCATAGGAACCTGTCAAAAGTTCATCCTGATACATTGTATATAATGTCATAGGACTATAATGCCACAGCTTTGACTTTTCATCTGCCAGTTCCTGATAGAGCTTAGATTGATAAAAACGAGATATCGCTTTAGCATCATCTACATTGCTGTTTTTAGTAATCAACTCAATAATAGGTGGCACAATAATCGCCAGCATTGCGCTAAACTGATTTTCATTCATACAAGGTCCCTCCCCTCAAAATGTAGATATTGTAAAGATTTCTCAGTTCCAAATACCAGCTGATTGTTTCATAGGATCAGGTCCCAATGTGCGCATGTTTTTCAGATGCTGTTACACTTTTTCAATTATGCACTGATGCTTTTTACTTTTCTTGTCATAATTAATTCCCACAAGCAAAATATCACCGGTATAATCTGAAATCGAGGATGGGTATTTTCTGTCTTTAATCTGCTGTATTGCCGTCTGTACTTTCTGGTTCCACTTCAGTTCAACAACCAATGCAGGATAAGCACTTTTATATTCAGGCTTAGGGATAAAAATAAAATCTGCAAATCCGCGTCCTGTAGGAAATTCACGAACCGGTTTAAAATAATACTGCATGGTTCCCAGATAGGCAATGGCTAATACGCTGCTTAATGAATTTTCATCATGATACCTGATGACAGAAGCGTATTCATTATGAATTTTCTCAATTTGTGCAGCAACTGTTTCGTTATCCATATCCAGCGTTGCATCAAGTAAAGTCTCTGATTCCTGTTGGAACATAAGCATTTCATTCCATGACTTACTTTTTACAGCATTAGTCAGTTCCTGACGGATTTCTTCATTGGGAACAAAAGCAATTTTTTCTGTCTGATCATATCCAAGATATCCCAGATGGATCATATAAGTCAGTACATCGTCTTTACTTTGAATATTAACAGTATCATTTTTGAATGTTGCTGTATTAACTTTGACAGATGAGCCGGAAAGCATTTCAATGATCGCTGTTTTCAAGCCATCATAATTCATGTTGATAAAAGGCACAATCGCTTCATAAGAGGCTGTTTCCGACCAGTAACTCTTATATTCTCCCTTCAGCATTACGCTGACAACAGCTCTGGGATTATAAACCTGGTAATCTTTCAGCAGATATCCATCATACCATTTCTTTACCTTATCAAAATCCTGATGGTACTTATCGGATAACTTTTGTACTTCAGCTTCCGTAAATCCGATATACTGCGCCAGAATACTTGGACTTACCATGGTAAATTCATCAAAATTGTTTAAAGCAGACTGGGTTTTTTCCTTTTTAATTGGCAAAATACCTGTAAGATATGCAAGCTGAATATACTTTGTAGGCTCTGTCCCTTTGAAAATACCACGTAAGAAGCGGATATACTCATTCTTGATATCCTCTTTTGCAGCTTCATCGCGAATCAGAACATCCCATTCATCAATAATCACAATAAACTTTCTGCCAGTTACAGTATTGATCCGTGCCAGTGTCTCTGCCAGGGAATGATTTTCTGCCGGAAGTACATCAGGATAATATTCTCTTAATTCTGAAATTGTCTTTTCTGAAATATAAGAAACAACTTTCTCAGGACCATTGGCAGGCCCCATGCACCATTGAATATCCCAATGAATCACATCATACTGATTCAGATGTTTTCTAAAATCTTCTGCCTGACTGATTTCCAGTCTGGAAAACATTTCTTCTGAATCGCATCCTTTGCTGTAATACGCTGTCAGCATATTTGCAGTAACAGATTTTCCAAATCTTCTTGGACGACTATTGCATATAAAAGCATCTGTTGACCCCAGAACACTGTTTGTATAATTGAGGATTCCACTTTTATCAACATAGATCCTTGCATTCAAAGCTGCCTGAAATGCCAGATTATCAGGATTAACGAACATTCCCATATTGACACACATCCATTTCTTTAAATAATTGCAAAAAAGGTTTCAAATTATCAGAACTCTTGATGAGATAATGATAACATGAAACCTTTTTTGCGTAAAGCGGTATGTTGGATTTGCTTCATGTCCCTTACTGGGGTCTGACCCCGAGAGGCTATTCTCAATATCTTTTACAAGGACAATATCTCAAAAATCATAGCTTTTTCTGTCCATATCTGTTAAAATTGACAATGATTAATATACAGGGGCTGCTGCACATGCAAGTGCGGCAGTCCCTGTCGAATGGATGAGGAAAATTAAAATGAACACAACAGCAAATCTTGGCAAGGCACCCGTACGCACTCTGGTGCTTCAGCTTGCCATCCCTTCTATGACCGCGCAATTTGTCAATGTACTTTACAGTATTATTGACAGGATGTATATCGGACATATTTCCGAAAATGGCGCACTGGCTCTTGCAGGTGCAGGCATATGCGGTCCTATCGTTACACTTCTCACTTCTTTTGGCACCCTGGTAGGAATCGGAGGTTCCATTACCATGGGAATCCGAATGGGCGAAAAGAATCACAAAAAAGCAGAACAGGTACTGGCAAATTCTTTTCTGATGCTCAGTATTTTTTCTGTTCTGCTGACTGTCAGCTTTCTTCTGCTAAAAGATAAGCTGCTTATGTTGTTTGGCGCAAGTGGGGCTACTTTTCCCTTTGCCAATACCTACCTGACTATTTATACAACAGGTACCTTTTTCGCACTGATGGCTACAGGGCTTAATTACTTTATCAACTGTCAGGGCTTTCCGCTTGTAGGAATGTTTACCGTACTGATCGGCGCAGGATGTAACATCCTGTCAGACCCGATTTTTATTTTTGGTTTTCATATGGGAATTTCCGGTGCTGCCATTGCAACCGTTATTTCGCAGATACTCTCCTGCATCTTTGCAATGACCTTCTTATTGGGAAAAAAGGTTCCTGTAAAGATTACCTTCGGACAGTACAACTTAAAAGTCATAAGGAAAATCCTTTCCCTGGGATTTTCTCCTTTTCTGATCCTGGCCACAGACAGCCTGATCCTGATCTTTATGAATACAGTGCTCCAGAAATATGGTGGTGCTTCCCAGGGCGATATGCTGATCACCTGTGCCACCATTGCTCAAAGCTATCTGCTTCTGATCACCTCACCTATGATCGGGATCAGCGGAGGTACACAGGCAATCCTGAGCTACAATTACGGTGCCAGATGCGTAAACAGGGTCAAGGACGCAGAAAGGAACATTCTGGGAGTAATGCTTATCTTTACCACCATCATGTTCCTTCTCTCCCGATTTATTCCCCGGTACTTTGTTCTTCTGTTTACCACTGATCCACAGTATATCAGATTCTCTGTCTGGGTCATCCGTACCTATACACTGATGATCATTCCGCTAAGCTTCCAGTATGTCTTTGTAGACGGGCTGACTGCCCTGGAATGTCCAAAGACAGGACTTGCGCTCTCCGTTACCAGAAAATCTCTTTTTGTGATCAGTGCAGCTGTCCTGCCTTCTTTCTTTGGTGCAAAAGCGGCTTTTTTCGCAGAACCTGTTGCTGACGGAATCTCTTCTGTCCTCTCAACAATTGTATTCCTGCTTCTGATCAACCGCCACCTGGATAAACGCTGCCGGATGGACAAGAAAGAGAGCCTGTAAATTACTCCTGTATCTCCGCATTTGAGAGATACAGGAATAAGTATGATTGTGCAGCAATCTATCAGTACTGCTGTTTTCTGGATCTCCTCCAACGCAAACAGACTGTCCGGTTCATTGCCCACATAGCGTCCCACCACATCACGGAGAAGATTTCTCGCCAGACGCCTCTGCCCTGTATAGATCAGGACAAATCTCTCATCCAGTTCCTTCTTTGTCTGCGGTGAAAGCTCTATGTGTGCTACCTGAAGCCGCTGTTGAAGTCCAGATTTCATGGGGTCAGACCCCGAGAGGACTCGGTGTGCTGCGTTTGTGATCTCGATCTGAATGCCATGGTATGCTATTTTTACAGCAGCATCAGAAGAGATCTCTGGAACAGCCGGGCTGACGGATGGACAGGGAACCGCTTCCCCGAAAGCCTGCTGGACAACTTCCTGCTTTCCTAAAAAAGTAGAATGAATAGGTTCCGGGATCGTACAGGCTTTCTGAGCCTTCGTATCTGGTAGTAAAAGTTGCTTGTATGAATATGATGTTCCTCACATCAACATTTGTCAGAGAGACCGTTGGAACGGCATTTCTGGATCAGGCTGAGCTACTCTTCATCGGTACGTCTTGGATTTCTTTGTGTCATAAGTATTCAACTCCTGTTCTTGTATTTGGAGTGGAATTAGCATAGATTCTCGGAACAAATTGAAGTAAAATGCTCCTAAGTGCCAAAACTGGAAAAGTAAGAGAGACCACTCCTTTGAGGAGATTATCTCACAAATTTGAGAAGATGAAAAACCGGGAGGTTATTCATCGCTTATATTCTAAGCGGCTCCTCAGCTTCCTTTGCATCACTCATCAGAACCTCATAGATATTCTCCGTGATTCCTCTTCGTCCAAATACTTCCAGGGCATTTTCATAATAAACATCCCTCTTACCGAGGCTGACCTCAATATTTCATCTGTCACTTATCTATGATCTTTCTAAGTTCCTTTGAAAAATTGATCATTATTTCATTAGTTTTCTTAAGATCTGATACAAGTTCTTGATACTCTGGATACATTTTCTGAATCTCTTGAGGTGTCATATTTTGATTTTTTTCTTTCTCTTTTTTATACCAAGCTCTGTATTTTGCCTGCCATTTTGTCAAGTGTGGACGCAAACCATCATTTAATACCTTCAGCACAATATCAATAAGTTCTTTAGCATCACCAATTCTTTCTTCTGGTATTTCTTCAAGCTGCTTTCTAATGATCTTAAATGCTTCATACCAAGAATCATACACCTCCGTAATCACATCTTGATCTTCTTCAAACATTATTCCAATTTTTCTGGTCTTTAACTCTATCCATATCTTATGAGCAATTCCTTGGACTCGCTTATCACATTTTATCTTAATAGAGCTTTTACCAATGCCTATAACAGTCTCAGAAATTTCAATTGATTTAAAGAATTGTTTTTTAATTATTAGTTCAAAAAAATAATAACAACCAACTATTAAACATACGTTAACAAGAAGAACCCACACATTAAGAGTCATTACTAATTTTGATTTATCTAAAAATTCAATTTTCGCAATTTGCATTATTTATTCCTCTTCATTTGCAGTCGACTGTTGTCTCTAAGATTGTATTTTGCTTTTCTATTATTAAATGCTTCTTCAATTATTTTATCAAAATGTGCAATTGCATAATTCCAAGTATAAATTTTTGCATATCCCGATCTCACATTATCAGCTAAACGCTCTGGCATATCAGAATAATAAAAGTTCCCATCTGAAGTAGGAATAATTTCTGGAAGTATAATACCAACTAATCCAGAACTTCCATTAATACTTGCGCTTAAACCAGCATATATTTCCCAATCTACGTGTTTGCGCCCTTTTGTATTCGCACCAACGAGAACAACAATTACAGATGAGTCACTGACCTTATCCTCTCTGATAAGTCTTTTTATGTATTCATCTGAATTATCCGAATCATATTCACCATCCATTACAGATTTATTAATAATATTCCCACTCAAGTATTTATCAATGTAATCCTTATACTTCTGATCATCATGATGATAAAAACTAATAAAAACTTTATGTTTTTTCTTATTACAATATCCGTACATTTACATCCCTCCATCCAAATATAAAGATAAACGTTCTCTTTCTTTCTCACTTATTTCATCTGATTTATTCTCAGTAAAATAATTTCCATACGGCTCCAATTCATGTACATATTGTAAAAAATCATTTATGTCAAGTAGAACTTTTTGAATTTTCAAAAATGATGGAAGATCAGCAATATCTTTTAGTTTTAAGCAAGAAATATCAACACCGCAGCACTCTGCAATTCCAATTTCATAAGGTATCCACCAAGATAATCTAGTTTGATCAGATATTAAACAGAGTAAATGTGTGCTACACCTTAATCCACGTTTTATTGACTCGACAATTTCTTTATCATTTTCTTTGCTGACAGCTTCTTGCAATATTACATCGTCTTGATCTAAATAAATATTTATCGCTTTCACTTTTGTAAAATACTCTCCAATTGCAACGGCAGCTTTAGCATCTTCCTTTTTATGAGAAATAAAAACACACTTGCTTTTCTTCTTCATTGAATCAGATGCATACTCACTAAACATATAACTTTTTTCCTTAGCTAAATTTTTTCCTTCTTCCAAATCATTTTTCTCCCCTTTCTTTGCTATTGTAATATTCTCTAGCAAACAATTTTCTCTTTATACTTATTGCTCTGTTGACATTAAAAGCTTTAATAAAGTGCCTTCTAACTCTTCTCTACTTTTTACTGTATAATTTAACAAGTTTCTAGCTCCCTTGGGTACTATTCTCGTTTCATCCACACATATTATCCAAATATTAATACTACCTTTTCTTTCTAAGGCAAGCTCCATTTCATCGATACACCACGGACTGCATGCATATTCCTTACACCACACTGCAATAAAGGTATCTGCCTTAAATATCTCTTCTTGAATCATCACTGGAATATCTGAACCTGCTTTAAATTCGGATTCATCTCTAAAGAGTGAAATGTTTCTTCTCCTTAAAATCACTTCAATGTAATCAGCCCACTTTGGATTGTCTCTTGCATAACTCAAAAAAACGTGGTTAATATTGTTATTATTGATATTTTGCTTTTCTCTGACCTCTAAAAATGAATTAATTATTTTATTTGAATCCTTGGTAAATAGTACATTATATTTACTTCCTAGGAGATCTTTTATTTTATATTTATTTCTGTTGTAATAATTTTCTGCTGCACCTTCATATTGAGGCAACGGAATAATTAGTTTTTTATTAAGTTCGGCAAGATGGAGTAATAGATTTGCACTGCCGTCAACTTTTCCACCAATTGCAATTATCCCATCTACCTGCTTGATTGCATTTATTTGACAAAACAAATATGCATTTCTAATATCAAGTTTACTATTTTCATCTAAACACGGTATTAGTTGTATAGATAGACTATCTTTAATCACTTTTGTTATTTGTTCTCGCACTTCAACACTTTCAAAATAATATAATTCTACTTTCTCACTTTTTTTTATAAACTCTTTAAAAACATAATAGTCAGCACTATCTTCAAATAGGCTGCAAATAATTAATGTCGCATCTAACTCTACTAATGTTGAGGCAATATCTCTGCATAAAATTTCAAATCCTTCCTCATCTTTTCCGCTCACACTTCCGAGAATCATTAATTTCATCGTTTCACCCCTTCTAGCACCACTTATCTTGATGTCGTTAAAATTGTCAAAATTCTATACATAATTATACATAAATGAAATCACGTTTCACTATATCCGCACCATAACATCAAAACGCCTATTTATTGATCTCTTTTCCAATTCGTTCCTCATGTTTTCACAAAATTATTTTTGAACTTGCGTTTTGTTATCTTTAATCAGTATCCTATACAACTCATCTACAAACATTACGCCCTAAATCGCCCAAAATCACAAATATATTAAAAAAATCCACCTCCCAACCACATAAATAATCATTTTTATTTATCTCTTCTATCGTAAAACTATTTTTCTTTATATTTCAGTATTTTTTTATTATATTAAGATTATTCTGACTATTTCTGGTAAAAAATTAATTCACTCGAAAAATCCACTCACATCTACAATAATTTTCCCACCATCTCCAGCTTCCCCGCCGGAGATGGCAGTTTTCATTTCATTAAACCTTTCCCACTACTTAAAAAAATCTTACTGATTACTTACTCAGTCTCTTCCACAAAGATCTCGTGTATAAACTTTCTCTCTCACATCATCCAGGCATGCATCATAACGGTTAGCAATAATCGCCTGACTCTGTTCTTTGAATTTTGCAAGATCATTTACAACACGACTTCCGAAGAAGGTGCTTCCGTCTTCCAGTGTTGGCTCGTAGATGATAACAGTTGCGCCTTTTGCTTTAATCCGCTTCATAACTCCCTGAATGGAAGACTGACGGAAGTTATCGGAGTTTGAATTCATAGTCAGACGATATACACCAACAACCACCTCTTTCTCTTTGCTTACATCATAAGCGTCATTTGCTTCATAAGCGCCGGTCAGTTCCAGGACACGGTCTGCAATATAGTCTTTACGGGTTCTGTTGGATTCAACGATAGCAGACATCATATTCTGCGGAACATCTGCATAGTTAGCTAAAAGCTGCTTTGTATCTTTTGGTAAGCAATAACCGCCATATCCAAAAGACGGGTTATTATAATGGGAAACAATACGAGGATCCAGGCACACACCATTGATAATTTGTTGTGTGTTCAGGCCTTTCATTTCTGCATAGGTATCCAGTTCATTAAAGTAAGATACACGCAATGCAAGATATGTATTTGCAAAAAGCTTTACTACCTCTGCTTCTGTAAATCCCATAACCAGAGTATCTATATTTTCCTTAATTGCGCCTTCCTGCAACAATCCGGCAAAAGTATTTGCAGCCTTTACCAGACGGGCATTCTGTACATCTGTACCCACAATAATACGAGATGGATAAAGGTTATCATATAATGCCTTTGATTCCCTAAGAAACTCTGGGCTAAAAATAATATTGTCATAATGATATTTCTCACGGACAGCTTTGGTAAAGCCTACCGGAATGGTGGATTTGATTACCATAATTGCTTCTGGATTGTACTGAACGACCAGCTTTATGACGGACTCCACTGCTGAGGTATCAAAGAAATTCTTTTTACTGTCATAATTGGTAGGTACGGCAATTACCACAAAATCGGCATCTTTGTAAGCCGCCTCAGCATCCAGAGTTGCTGTTAAATTTAAATCTTTCTCAGCCAGATACTTTTCAATATACTCATCCTGAATAGGAGATTTTCTTTTGTTAATCAACTTCAGTTTCTCTGGAATAATATCTACTGTCATCTTACTGGTAGATGTCCCATTGAATTTATAAAATTTTTATCATACTTTTGTTCTTTCTTCCCAGGGTCTGACCCCAATGTTGGGTATCTCCCTATCCCATCTCTGATATCTTATTTACGAGATTTTATCACTCATGATAAGTTTTTGCAAGATATTTTATGCTTCTTTTATAGAACTTTTAGTTCTGTTTTATTTTCTTTATCGGTATTTCATTGAGTCTGACCCAGAGTAGGCTAGTAGACATGGGGATTACTCCCCATACCCCTACACAAAATCGTACGTGCGCTATTAACGCATACGGCTTTTCACTTTATATTCCATACTCTATCTGTAAAACAAACTCACCTTAATATTCGGCTCAGTCAATGGAAATCAGCTATGCTGATTTCGCAGTTCGCATACCGTTCTCAATATATCACAATTTTATTCAGTTTTACAGATGCTTTCTTGCTTTTATCGTCACATAGTACACCAAACCACCGAGCATTCCACCTACTGTATTGTAGAAGATATCCGATAGCTGAAACGTACCCAATCTAAGCAATAATTGCAACATCTCAATGCTTACCGAAAAGATGCATGCTATCTTCCCGCTATACCACAGTATCTTCTTCCAGCCGTTTCCTGTTTTTTCTTTGAATGTCCACATCACTACCGAACTAAACGGCACCATCATGATTACATTCTCTATGCACTCAGTTGTAAGTTTCTGCTCGCCGTTCACTGTCTCCCAGATACCCCAGCCACCCATAACTTTGGATAACGGATTCATCCACAAATTACGGTTCAATAGTGTTCGGAATAAAATCATCGAAGTCACAAAAAACAACAGAAACAACTTCCGAAAGAACACGCTCTCTTTGAATTTCTGATACCATGTCACTATGGCGCTCTTCCATCCTTTACCTGCTGCAGCAGGCTCATATGCATACAGGTAGAAAAACATTGCCAGGAAGGAAAGAAGGAACGAGAACCCAAACGGCTCATACAGAGCAGTCAGGATGTTTGTGAGGATCTTTCCGAGTAAATCAATCGTTTCTTTCATCGTCGTTTACAGATCACTGAACAGGTCAGCCTTATACACGCCGTTCTCCAGCATCTTCTTGAAGCTATCCTTTACTGCTGCGACATCCTCGTGATAGGTCATGCCATACCATGTATCATTGGTTTTCAGAACCTTCACAGACATCTTCCCATGCTCCAGCAGTTCACCGATGAAGATAGGAATCAGATATTCTGCCTTTAGTGGATTACCTGGTACTTCCTTCTCGAAGAATTCTTTGAATCCCTCTTCCAGCGTTGTAAGGAAATCAGGAGTTAAGCCCCACATGTTCATGGAAACCAGAGAATCAACATCAACAGCCATTCCTTCTGCCTCTGCTCCAGCTGCGGTCTTTACAATATTCTTCGTTTCCACGACCTCGGTCAGGTTGTAATCCTCATTCATCTTGCAGATACCGCGAGTCACGCCACCGTTATCAGACAGCGTGTTCTTCAGCACAAAACCTGCCATACAGGACTTGCCGCCATTCACCAGATACTCATGAACAGCCTTGAAACCTTCTTTGCCATAGTAATCATCTGCATTGATGACGATAAACGGGGTCTTGATGACCTTCTTCGCTGCAAGCAC
>ENA-OWPB01002130-OWPB01002130.1-human-gut-metagenome-genome-assembly--contig:-NODE-2130-length-14734-cov-2.355269_pt1 | contig 14734 bp, 10 predicted proteins | sample MGYA00248260_ERZ651838 | MGnify/ENA primary metagenome ERZ651838 (study PRJEB26924, sample SAMEA4378304) | human gut metagenome | biome: human gut; feature: human-associated habitat; material: faeces...
TATTCTGTCTGTACTATTTATCCGGCCGTTTCATAGCGGCGGTATATCTTATTTTCCGTGTCCAAATCCCTTTTGCATAACATAAAAATTTATGGCAAGCAACCCAGCACGGTTCTAGTCAATAAGTTCAAGTTTACGAAGCACGCTCTCAAATTTCACCTGGTCGATAGGTTTTCCTGCGTATGCTACACAGCCAAGATCAAATGCTTTGTTTACATTTGCCCCCTCATTGAGTGCTGTTGTCATAATTATCTTTGCTCTCTGATCTTCCGGAATCTTTCTCTCCTGCTCAATATCTCTTATCGCTTTAAGTGCCTGATAACCGTCAAGTGCCGGCATCATAATGTCAAGGCACACAAGATCGTATGGTGTATCAGCGTCAAGTGCCATAAGATATGCATCTACAGCCTCCATACCGTCTACTGTAATATCACATTCACCAAATTTTGATAAAAATTTAAGCATAAACTTTCTGCTTGCAAAATCATCCTCTGCTATTAATATTCTCATAATTTCTTCCTCCTGTTATCTGGAATTTTTATATTTATTTCTATCTGTTTTCTATAAAAAAGTTTTACCATGAAACGATGTTTTGCTTGGACATCATTACTATGGAACGATGTTTTGACATCGTTACTATGGAATAGTATTCAAAATATTATATATTTTTGATGCTATATTCTCAAGTGGTTCCTGATATTGCACAGCCCCTATGTCATATGCAACCTTTGGCATTCCATAAACAACACAGCTTTTCTCATCCTCACCGATAGTGTGTGCTCCTCTTTTCCTCATGGCAAGAAGCCCTCTCGCACCATCCGAGCCCATACCGGTAAGTATAACACCGACAGCATCACTCGCCGCCGCTTTTGCAACAGATTTGAACAAAACATCCACTGACGGACAATGACCGCTTACTTTTTCTGCTTCAAAGCATTTGACATAATATCTGCCATTCTCACGCATAAGCGTCATATGCTTGTCACCTGGAGCTATAAGTATCTTGCCATCCTCAACAAGGTCGCCGTCCTTTGCCTCCCTGACTTTAACACGGCACTCTTTGTCAAGTCTTTCTGCGTACATCTCTGTAAATCCCGGCGGCATATGCTGCACAATTACCGTTCCCGGAATATTTGGATAAAAATTTTTGACAACACTGAGTATTGCCTCCGTCCCCCCGGTAGATGCCCCTATCGCAACTATTTTATTGTTGTATTTTCTTTTAAAATTATTTGGAGAAACCGCAATCTGCTTTTTCTTCTCCTCGGCAAGCTTATCATGATATGCCGCTTTTACTTTTGCAATAAGTTCTTCATGCACCCATTTATATATCGCCCCACCGTCCATATCATGCGGCTTTTGAAGATAATCAGTAGCCCCGTAGATAGCATAATCCGTCGGTGTCTGCTGCATCGAACTAATCATTATAACTTTCATCGGATGCTGCGGCATAAGTTTTTTCATAAATTCTATACCGTTCATCCTCGGCATCTCTATATCAAGTGTCATAACATCAGGATTAAATCTGATTATCATATCTCTTGCCTGATATGGATCTCCCGCCATGGCAACGACTTCTATCTCAGGATCTTCGTCAAGAAATTCCGACAACATTTTCCTAAACATAATCGAATCATCAACTACAAGAACCTTTACCCTCCTCATATAATCCCTCATTTCCTGTATCAGTTACTCCCGTATTTTTTGAAAATAACCTTATATTTTTCTGTATATCGACGGCTGTATATACTTAAATCCGGATTTTATCTTATCTATACTCTCCGTCGTACCGATAAAAAGATACCCTCCGTCTTCCATATGGTCATATATCTTTTTCAAAAGGTTAAGCTTTGTCTGATCCTCAAAATATATCATGACATTTCTCAGAAAAACCACTTGAAATCTGCCCTTAAACATTATGTCATCCATAAGATTAAACCTCTTAAAGACAATCTGTTTTCTGAGTTCTTTGCTTACCTGAAACTGCTCATCATTTATTTTTCTGAAATACTGTCTTTTCCATCTGTCGGGAATACTTTCTATCTGTTCCGTAAGATAAATCCCATCACTTGCTTTTTGCAAAACTTCCATTGAAATGTCAGTTGCAAGAAGCTGGGTATCCCAACCGGGCTCCATGCCGAAATAATCATTTAATATCATCGCTATGGTATATGGTTCTTCGCCTGTTGACGCTGCCGCTGACCATATCCTTACATCCTTTGTCCCCGCTTTTTTTTCTCTTATCCAAGGAAGTACATATCTGCTAAGATATTCAAAGTGCATGAATTCACGCATAAAGAATGTATGATTTGTCGTCAGTATATTTATCATGTCGCCTGCCTCTTCACCATCCGGCGATGAAGCTATCCGGTTGATAAACTCACCATAACTCGTATAACCGTTTTTTAAAAGATAATTTTCAAGCCGTCCCTCTATCAATACTCTTTTATGTCCAAGCTCTATACCATAACGGTTATGCATATATTCAACTATCCAATTAAATTCTTTTTCTGTCAGTTTCATTTTTAGAAAATTCCCTATTATTTCCTGTTACGGATTAATGTTTTGTATTATGTTTTTATATTGATGCCGCATCTCAGATGCAGGTTATAAAATTTTATTTGTATCTTACATCTGAATCACATAGTTACAAGTACAAAATCCGTTCTGCCATCATCCTCTATGTTCATAACCATATAGGTTGGTCTGAATCCATCCTGTCTCGGTCTTGAAATACTTCCCGGATTTATGACTGTCACATCTCCACTCTTTTCAATAACAGGTTTGTGTGAATGCCCAAACATCACTATATCTGCACCGTTTTCCTTTGCAATATCTTTCATCGTCGGTATTCCAAACTCGCCGCCATAGTGATTTCCATGTGTTATGAATACTTTATGCCCACCTATCTGAATAAGCTTCGCACCCTGAAGCTCGTTACCATAATCACAATTTCCTTTTACCATCTCGACCGGACAGTCAACAAGCTCTCTTATCCTGTCAGGACTGCACTCCATGTCTCCAAGATGTATCATCATATCCATTGTACCAGACATATTTTTGACAGCCTGTATCAGGTTTCTGTTATTTCCATGAGAGTCACTGACAATAAGTATCTTCATCGCCATCTATAACACTCCCTCCAACTTTTTATACATCGCCGTAAGTGCACGGCCTCTGTGGCTTATCTCATTTTTATCCTCAGGTGAAAGTTCTGCCGTTGTGCATCCCTTTTCAGGAAGATAAAATATAGGATCATATCCAAATCCGTTTTCACCTTTTTCTTCATATCCTATCTGACCCTCTATCGTACCTCTGGTCGTTATTACATTTCCATCAGGCATAACGCAGGCGATGACGCATACAAATCTTGCACTTCTCTCCACGCCCCTGGCATCCTTAAGTAGCTCTATGATATGATTGTTTTTTACGGTGTACGGAGTATCTTCGCCCATATATCTTGCCGAATATACTCCCGGTGCCTTATCAAGATAATCAACTTCAAGTCCCGAGTCATCGGCAATAACGATAGTGCCTGTGATGTCGGCTATCGTTTTTGCCTTAATAATGGCATTTTCCTCAAATGTATCTCCATCCTCAACGATTTCAACATCAGAAAGTCCCTCGTCTTTAAGAGATACAAATTGAATATCATCTCTTTTTATTATCTGTCTTATTTCTTTCATTTTATTTTCATTGCCTGTGGCAACTATAATTTTTGTCATCCTCGTTTCTTCCTCCTGCTCATTTCTTTAAGAGACTTTATGATACCTTTATAAATTCCATCTGCAATGTCATACTGTCCCTTTTGTGAATTTATGTAACTCATATCCTTTCTGTTCGACATATATCCTGTCTCAACTATAACAGCCGGCATATCCGTATGACGAAGTACAAAAAGATCCTCTCTTCTTATACATTTTCTTGCTTTATTTAAAGAAGAAGCCTCTACGGTATCTAACAAAATATGTGCAAATCTGCGGTTTGTCATAAGCCTGTTATCACCTTTACGCTTTGCATAAAGTGTCTCGATGCCTGATGCCCTTGAATGAATATTGTCTGAAGCATTGCAATGTATGCTTATAAACAGATCTGCTTTTTTCATATTTGCTATGACAGTACGCCTTTTTTTAGTGATATATCTGTCCTCCAGCCTTGTATATATAACATTTATATCTGTCTGGTCTAACATCTGCTTCAGCTTTTTTACCATGGCAAGATTGCAATCTTTCTCTCTGTATCTGCGGTTATTTGACCTCGCCCCCTCGTCTTTTCCGCCATGACCGGCATCCACTACAACCGTAATATTTTTAAATCCTTCCGCTTTATAATCATCCTTATCAAATAAAGCATTTTTTACGGTTTTACTTTGCTTTTTTTCTTCATGCACAACACCGTTTTTGTTTTCTTCTTTTAATACATTTCTGCTTTTTGAAAGCTCTGCCGTATAGAGACAACTTACTATTACTAAAGCTATCAGAAGTATGCAGCTTTCAATAACTACCTTTACTCTTCCATTATTACTCATATACATCTAAGTATATCTCATTATAAAATGGCTTGCAATAAAAATACCGATATTACACCATCAAAAGGAGATATTTTCTTTTGCCACTTGCATCATACTGAGTTTTTTAAGGTAATTTGTGTAGGCTTTTTATATTGAAAGCCCTTATATCAGCGTTTATAATAAATAAGATAATGCGAATACATCATAATTGATACGGAGGACTTAAATGATTAAGAAAATTGATTTATCAGGAATTTGGAATTTTGAACTTGACCCTGACAAAAAGGGAATTGAAGCAAGATTATTTGACAAAGCAAAAAATGACACTATCACTCTTCCGGGAACCACTTCTATTGCCAAAAAAGGAACTTTCAGTGATAAAAAGGAAACGGGATTTCTGACCGACCCTTATCTTTTTGAGGGATATGCATGGTACTCTAAAGATGTAGATATTGATGAGAGCGACACAGATAAAAATATCTTTCTTTTTTTGGAGCGGACAAGACTTACAAAAATATGGATAGACGATACCTTTGCAGGTGAATTTGACAGTCTCACGACACCGCATTATTACGATATTACAAGGTTTGTTAAAAAGACTGATTTTAGGATAACCGTGCTTGTGTCCAATGTGGATTACCCTACAAAAGGCGGTCATCTAACTTCACCGGACACACAGACTAACTGGAACGGTATCATAGGTGAAATTTCACTCCGCATATTTGATAAGATATATATTTCAGATGTTAAAACTTATCCTGATGTTGACAAAAAATCCGTGACCGTCATATTAAAAACAGTTAATGACATGGCGGAGGATAAGAAAGTCACTTTAAATGTCAATGCTTTTCTTACGGACATAAATGGAGACACAGGTATAAAAGCACCGGCAGCAGAGATTCAGGTTATATTTGCAAAAGGTGAAAGCACGGCAGAGTTTGAATACTTCCTCGGTGAAGATGCCGTTTTATGGAGCGAATACACACCTGTTATCTACCGTCTTGAGATTTCTTTATGCGGTTCAGACGAAAATACAGTCACTACTTTTGGTCTTAGAAAGTTTTCAACAACCGAGACTAAATTTCTTATAAACGGTGAGCCGGCATTTCTCCGTGGAAAACATGATGGACTTGTATTTCCACTTACAGGTGCAGTTCCTGCTGATGTGGACGAGTGGGTACGCGTTATGAAGATTTCAAAGTCTTACGGCATAAACCACTACAGATACCATACCTGCTGCCCGCCTGAAGCCGCCTTTATCGCAGCAGACCTGCTCGGTATTTATATGGAACCACAGCTTCCATTCTGGGGAACACTCACAGCACCGGGTGATGAAAACCACAATGAAACCGAGCAGAATTATCTTATTGAAGAAGGTTTCCGTATGTTAAATACTTTTGGAAACCACGCTTCATACTGCATGATGTCACTCGGAAATGAACTCTGGGGCAGCAAAGAGCGTATGGCTGAAATAATCACGGGCTACCGCAATGTAGACAACCGCCACCTATACACACAGGGTTCAAACAACTTCCAGCACACACCGGTTCTTCTGCCTGAAGACGATTTCTTTGTCGGTGTCCGTTTCAGCAAGAACCGTCTTATAAGAGGTTCTTATGGTATGTGTGATGCACCTCTCGGTCATATCCAGTGGGAAGAACCATCAACAACACACAATTATGATAAGGAAATAGTTCCTGATGATGAAAACTCCGGCAATGGCACCGATGCAGGTGAGGAGATTGAAATCCAGTACGGAACGGGTGTAAAAAAAGTCAAGGCGGCAAGTGCAGACGGACCGCTCATACCACACATCCCTGTCGTGACACATGAAATCGGTCAGTATGCCGTATATCCAAACTTTAAGGAAATACCTAAATATACCGGTGTATTGAAAGCAAGAAACTTTGAGGTATTCAGGGATAACCTTGACAAGAAAGGTATGCTCGACCAGGCAGACGACTTCTTCTATGCAAGCGGTATGTTATCAGTACAATGCTACAAAGAAGAACTTGAAGCTGCCGCAAGAAGCAGTCTTGTAGCAGGTTACCAGATACTCGATCTTCAGGACTTTCCGGGACAGGGTACGGCACTTGTTGGAATACTTGATGCATTTATGGACAGCAAGGGTCATATAACACCTGAAGAATGGGCTGGCTTTTGTTCAGATGCAATACTCCTTGCACAGTTTGAAAAATATGTCTACACATCAGGCGAAAACTTTAAGGCTGACCTTGCCATAAGATATTACAATCCTGAAAAACTCACCGGCAAAAAACTTCACTATGAACTTATCTGCCGTGATGTAAGTGCCGCAGAAACCACGGGCTTTGCCGTAAACGGTGAAACAAGCGTGGTAACAAGCGGTGATGTGAAAATTCCTGACGGAGCAAAAGAACTTGTTCAGCTTGGCGGGATTTCCTTTGCAATGCCTGAGACAGACAAAACTGCCGTGTATGACCTTATCCTTACGATTGACGGCACACCATACAAAAATAAATATGAACTTTATTGTTATCCTGTCAATGATGATGTTTTATCACTTGAAAATATCGCAAGCATAGGCGAAGATGATAATCAGGTATTTATAACAAATGAATTTACTGAAACAAAATCACTCCTTAAGCAGGGCAAAAAGGTTCTCTTTATGCCAAATGAAGTAAAAGAAAGCCTTGAGGGATTTTATTGTACTGACTTCTGGTGTTACCCGATGTTCAGAGATATATGTGAATGGATGAAGAAACCTGTCGCAGTAGGCACAATGGGTCTTCTTATCGACAACAGGCACCCTGCACTTAACGATTTTGCCACGCACAGATACTCAACCCCTCAGTGGTATAAGATAGTATCTCACAGCCGTTGTGCAATACTTGATGATGTGACCGATAAAGATTACAGACCTATAGTACAGATGGCAGATAACTTTGAGCGAAACCATAAACTCGGTATCCTCTTTGAAGGAAAAGCTGGTGACGGAAAACTTATGGTATGCACATCAAAACTTGGAGAAATATCAGAAAGCACCGAAGTAAAACAGTTTATAAAATCCCTTGTAAACTATCTTACCTCAGATGTGTTTACTCCTGAAAAGGAACTTGACTTAGAGAAACTTGAAACTATATTTTAATACTATCAGGCATTCCAAACTTTTATTGTGTAGAGCAATAATTGGCATGAACTTGTCCACACTTCTGATATGCTGCGATAACAGCTAATAGTGTTAGTGTTATAGGCACGCATCAGAACATACAAGAAATCTCCTCCTGATAACAAAAAACACCACCGGCTGGCAAGTGCCATCCGGTGGTGTTTTTCTTTACACATCTTAATATGTGCGTTTATTTAAGAAATATTCACTGCTTTAAGATACAGTTATTATTTAACCTTAACTGTTACAACAGCTTTCTTCTTGCCTATAGTTACTGTAATCTTAGAAGTTCCCTTCTTAAGACCCTTAACTGAGACAATAATCTTCTTGCTTGAAACTTTCTTCTTTGTAATCTTAGCAACTTTCTTCTTAGATGTTTTGTAAGTAATCTTAGCCTTGTTGTAAGATGTCACCTTGAATGTAAGCTTAACTGTCTTTTTCTTCTTAACAGTGGCTTTCTTCTTGGCAACCTTTACTTTCTTAACAGGGTTGTTGATAGTAACCTTGATAGTTGCTTTCTTAGTTCCGTTTTTAAGAGTAATCTTAGCTGTTGCTGCTCCCTTAGCTTTGCCTGCAGCCTTGATAGTAACCTTTCCTGCTGCAACAGAAACTGTAGCAACTTTCTTGTTAGATGTCTTAGCTGTAACCTTAGTTGTATCACCAAAGTTGTCAAGTGCTCTGTATGTGATTGTTGCACTCTTGCCTGCATTAAGTTTTACACTCTTCTTGCTTACAGAAAGTGTTGAGTAATCAATGTCAGGATTGATTGCCTTTTCAACTGTAAAGCCGTCAGTTGCTGATGTATATTTATCTGAACCTGCACTTGTAAGTTCAAATACACACTTACCACTGTCAAATACATATGTGCGTCCTGCAAGGTCATAACCGTCAAAACGATGAATCTTCTGTGTATCAAGCTCAAATACATATAATGCTGCATTACTGTCATAAAGATTTGAATCTTTGCTGAATGTCATTCTAAGCTTAGATGCACCATCAATACCATAACCAAAGTACTGATTGTAGTTTGTCTCTTCATCAGCATCTTTATTGTATGCTGCAACCTTTCCTGAAGGAAGTGTAGTCATGTCAGATATATTAAATACATCTACATCTGCATATGCATAATAACTAACATATGTCTCATCACTTCCTTTTTCTGCTACTACCTTATATCTGTTATTATCAAGTTTCTTGCTGTCATCACTTGTTGCGATTGCAGAAATTGTAGCTGATGTAGCTTCTGGTACTTTTACATACTCATCACTGACTGCGTCTTTCTTATACCATGTGTACTTCCAGTCACCGGCTTCTTTCATCTTTATACCGATGTCTACAGTATCACCTTTCATGACAAAATCTTTAGTCTGGCTTATAGTTCCCCAGCCTGCAAAGTTGAGGTAAACCTCATCTGAAACCTTGTCAATATCTGTTGATACTTCACATTTGTATGTAACAGATTTTTCATCATCTTTAAGTTCATTTAAATCACTAAAGAGTGCTTCTGTTGTATATGTTGCTGCCGTAGCACCATCAATCTTCTTGCCATTCTTGTACCACTGATATGTTGCTGTCTTGTCTCCAAGATTTGTAACCTTTGCAGTAAGAACTGCTGTCTCACCCTTTTCAAGACTTGTCTTGTCAGCCTTAACACTTACCTTAGGCAGGTCTGTACGAACAAGTTAAAGAAAACATTTACAGTATATCCGCCATTTGAAATCACAAGCTTATAGCGTTTAAATGCATCTTTAGTCATCTGGTTAAGTGCAAGTGTGTCAGTTGTCTGACCCTGCATAATCTTATATGCACCTTTTTCTACATTATCTTTAGCGTAGAAATTATAGTGTGTATCTTCCAAAATCTCTTCATACCACTGATATGAGATAGCATCACCTGTTGCACTTGTCACAACCGCTGTAAGATTTGTTGAATCTCCAATCTTAGCCTTAACTGTCTTGTTGTAACTTGCACCGCCGCCATAAATGTCAAATTCATCATTGTTCCAGTCAACTGTGATAGCATCTGCCTCTGATACACTAAATGTAATAAAGTCTGTTAATTTACCTGCTTTAGCAACACAAGTATATTTACCAAAGTCAGATTTTCTTAAGTTTGTAAGGTTAAGTGAAGAACCAGTCTCGCCTAATATGGCATCTCCCTTATTATATGTATCATCGTCATCATCATAATATCCGCCCTGATACCACTGATATGTTACAGTGTCTGTTGACTCTGTACTGAGTTCTGTCGCAAATGTAACATTTCCGCCTACTGAACGATAGTAACCTGTCTGTCCATTGCCGACAGCACTTAATGTAAACTTCTTTGCTGCTGCATCTTTCTTTGATACCTCGAAATAGTGAGTGATAACAGGTGTATCATCATCTGCTGCACTTCCCTCGTAAATGCGAAGTGTATATCTTCCTAAATTGTCTTCCGTGATATTTGAAAGAGTAAGCTTTTCTGTTGTGCAGTCAAGTGCTCTCTCATAATCATACTCATATTTTGTATCATCTTTATGAAGTTTTTCAAATGACCACTTGTAAATAAAGTTCTTTGACTCAGGATTTTTAACAACTGCACCAAACTCTTTTGATGAGCCGAGTTCAACATCAATACAAGATGTACCTGAACTGTCATATGCTCCGTCAAGGTCAGTAAATGTTATGTCTGTTGTATCATATTTCTTTACATAGAATGTTACTGTCTTTGTCTCTTTTGTGAGTTCGTTCTTAACTTCACAATAATAATAATTTACATCAAAATCTGCATCCGTAAGAGATGAAATCTCATAAACTGATGTTGTATTTGCAAGTCTCTTCTGCACATAACCGTCACCGATAGTGTACCAATCGTCATCGTCTTCGTTCTTATAAGACCTGTGATTAGAACTACAAGCATACCACTTATAGCTGAATGTAGCTGCTGCATCATCAGAGCCGTTTACGACCTGCATCTTTACGCTTTCGCCGGCTTTCTTAATGAATGTTTTATTATCTGATTTTGTTGCTGCTGCATAAGCATAGAAATTATCATTCTTTAAAACATTAAAGGTAACTTTCTGACTGTGAGCACCGTTTGAAACAGTACAACGATATGTTGTAAATGCATTTTCATCCGCTATATTTAAAGCATAGTCAGCAGTTGAAACTGCTTTTCCGTCTGCTCCCATAACATCAACATATTTGCCATATGAATCACTGTATGAGTCTTTTTCAATCTTCTCCCACTTGTAAGTAAGAGGATATTTTGCAGCATCTGCTGTCTCAGCAGCTACGCTTAATGTTACATTGTCACCTACATTCTTGTGATTGACAACATATGATGACTCTGATTTTACTGTTAAAGTATCATTTTCAGCCTTAACAGCCTGTTTGATATTAAACTCAAATTCTGCTGGCTTAACATCACTTATTACTGCTTTTGTCGTCTTGTCAATAACAGTGATAACGCATTTGTATTTTCCAAAATCATCTGCTGTGATGTTTTCTTTCTTGTAATCCGCTGTTGTGGCATCTTTAATATCTGTATATGCCTTTGTCTTGCTGTCATATTTCTGCCACTGATATGCTATGTCATATTTCTGATTGTTAGCTTCTGTATTTGCAATAGAAGCAATTACACCGAGGTCGATGGTTCCTCCTACTTCAAGAGTATAATTGTCCTCAGTATTCTTTGGAAGTGCTGCCGTAAATCCATTAAACTGCTCAAGATCTACATAGAACTCTCCGGATGCGACTGATTTTGCATTTGTAAGATCAGTCGTTCCTGCCTTGTATGCGTTATACTTAAGTCTGTACTCACCAAAATCAGATTTTTCAGCAGTATCTGTCACACTTGCGATAGTGTATGTATCTGCTGTTGCATCTTTTATATCGGTCCATTTATAATAAGTATATACATACTCATCTTTATCTTCATCATATACTGATGTATATCCATAGTCAGTATTAGTTTCCCATGTGTTTTCATCTACTTTGATCAAATAGTTCTTATTGTACTCATCTTAGTAAATTTCTGCCACTGATAATTGAGCTGGTACTGACTGTTCACAGATACCTTAGGTCCTGAAAGTGTTGCAGATGAACCTATTGCTGTTTTAAGTGCATTGTCTTTTGCATTAGATCTTGATGTACTTCCATACTTAACATTTGAATAATTCTCGTACATTTCAGGATCTCTGTTTTCAAAGAAAATAAAACATGACTTGTCATAGAGTACCATTTGAAGCTGTTACCTTACACTTATACTGCTTAGATGTGGTACTGTCAAAATCTGCTGTCTCAAATTTCTTTGAGTAAACATTAGTCTTGGCATCAGTTATCTCATTCCACTTGCCATCTTTGTACTCATACCATGTGTATGTAAGTGAATATCCTGTATCTGCTTTTACATCTACAGTCATATTGTCTGTATCACCCGGTACAACATTATTTGATAAGCTGTACTGTGAATAATATTTTCCATCTGCATCATCTTTTTCTGCATTTTTGCCATATCCTGTCTTATTATTAACAGAGTATGGTGGATTTTCTACAAGCTGGATAGTTTTCTCAAATGAAGTATATAAACACTCTCCAACAGAAATCTGTATCTTAGCTCTATAACTTACATAGTCCGCATCTGTGCACTTATCTATTGTAAGTGTTTTGCCTGACTGTCCATCTATTGTCTTGTATGTTTTTTCTTTCTCATCATACTTCTGCCATGTATATTTTGCTGTTGCTCCGTTTATGGCTTCATATCCACTGTTTAATACGGCTTTTCCATCTTTCTTTGCATATGCCCAGCTAGAATTATCATCCGTTGTATATAAAGAATCTGAACCGACCTTATAAACCGTGTAATCATACTCAATTGACTGAATTTCAATGCCATCATATTTTACTGTTGCAATACATTTTAACTTATCATCAGTCTTGCTCTGAGGATCGATGACATTTGAATTTTTCAGATAAACTGACCTTGATGTCTGGTTGTTTATCTTTGTGTATTCTCCTGATGCATCAGCCTTATACCACTGATATGTGTATGAACCAATGGAATAAGCATTGTCAACAGTTGTTAATCCTGAATATAGATAATTGTCATTTGTGACAACATATGAATCGTCATCATCAGTCTTATATTTATATATTGCATACTGCTCATAATCTTCTGATTTCTTATAACTGTCACTTAATGTAAAGGCAAGTTTTACTTCACCACTCTGCTTTTTATCATCTTTATCATAATAATAATATAATAACTTAGCATAGATTTTCTTTCCTACTTTTACATCTGCTTTCCAGTCAGCAGATACCTGTTTATTCAATTTGTCAGAATAATCAACATCTTTTTCATCGGCACCGGCTTTTTTAAGTTCTGCCGCTGCCTTCTTTTTATACATATCTTCTATGTCTAATGATGAACTGGCTTCACTTCCAATGGCACTGCTTGTTGTACCTGTTGTAGCATTATAATCAAAATCAAAGAATAAAATAGTATCCGTATAAATGCTGTTGCCATCTTCACTTTCTAATGTCATATTGTTATATCTTGAAATAATAGAATTAAAATACGCCTTATTTGTATAGGTAAGCGTTCCTATCTTTTCTCCGCTCTCATCTTTGAGTGTTTCCTGCGTCTGGTAAGCCGGGTCATAGTCATAGCTCTTTGCACTCATTTTTCCCGATGCCGCAGCCATTTTTGACACAACTCCGACATTTGACGGTGCAAGCGACACTACCATCGCACCTGCCAGAACGAGAGATAAAATTTTTTTGTTAAATCTCATCAGTTTTCCTCCTTTTGTTTTTAGATGTCAATTAGTTTCCGGTTGGCTGAATATAGCTCAAAATTATTGCAAAATATCACTGATAATAAGTGTATTTTGTTTTTCATACCTCCTGTTTTCCAAAATTTGCCAACTCTATATTCATTATATCACACTTTGTTCACATTTAAATGGTTAAATATTACAAATTAGGCGTTATTTGTGACAATTTTCTCTAAATCTTATTTCACAAACCTGTTTATACATCCTGCAATCTCAAATCTTCTCGGTCTACTCATATCAGGCACACTTCCTCTGCCCGTAAGTGCTTCGACACCTTTTTTCTCCATAAGATTTTCAATATCATCAAGCAATAAATTAAGTGATATTTCCTTACCGCCGTATTTTTTTATAAGATATTCAAGTGCTTTTGATATAGCAAGCATCTGCTCTGCATCAGTTATCTGTTCCAGATACCTCAGATCCACATTCGTCTTGTTATATAAAAATCCGTCAGTGCCCATCCCCTTAATCTTTGTCCTGTCATCAGATTTTGGAAGTTTTACTTTTCTTTCTCCGTTTATCTCTATCTCAGGATTTTCATTTATGTTGTCCATATTTTGTGAATTATCCGTACATTCAATACACATACCGTCTTTGGAAATCCCGTGCATTTTCAGAGGATAGTCTGCCGCTGCTTCTTTTGCCGCTTTTGTTATCTCCTTTGGCATATATCTGTCCATTTGTATGACCGTGTCAGCCACATGAAAAAAAGCACCACAGCTTCCGGCAACAAGTATCGTTGATATACCTCTTTGCCTGTAAAGCTGTCCCACCCTTTTTATAAACGGAACAATAGGTTCTTTATCCGCTGATATGACACGCTCCATAAGTTCATCCCTTATCATAAAGTTTGTCGCACTCGTGTCCTCATCTATAAGAAAAAGCCTGCTCCCAGCTTCAAGTGCCTCAATAGTGTTTGCAGCCTGCGAAGTTGAACCGCTCGCATCGAGTGTCGAGAAGTTTTTTGTATCTTTTCCATTAGGAAGGTTTCTTATAAAAAGACTAATATCTTCATTCTTAACGCTTCGTCCGTCCTCGGCACGAAGTTTCACACCGGTCGCATCGGTCACTATATACTCCCTGCCATCACCCGCTATATGCGGATATACGCTTTTTTCAAGTGTCTGAAGAAGCGTTGACTTGCCGTGATAACCTCCTCCGACAATAAGCGTAACACCTTTTTTTATTCCCATTCCCGTTATTTTTCCCTTATGCGGAAGTTCAAAAGTAACTCTCATCGATTCAGGTGACTTAAACA
>ENA-OWPB01002136-OWPB01002136.1-human-gut-metagenome-genome-assembly--contig:-NODE-2136-length-14697-cov-4.394687_pt1 | contig 14697 bp, 13 predicted proteins | sample MGYA00248260_ERZ651838 | MGnify/ENA primary metagenome ERZ651838 (study PRJEB26924, sample SAMEA4378304) | human gut metagenome | biome: human gut; feature: human-associated habitat; material: faeces...
CATTTTTTCCGTATTTTTTCTTAATATCAAGAATAGATTTTTGTAATCTACGTTCTTTTTCCTGTTCTTTCAGATACGGGTATTTTTACAGAAATTACTACAGATGACCAGAATCAGGCATTTTCTCAGGCCCAGAAAGATATGGAAAAAGTAGCAAATAATGATATAACTATTTTAAATAGTGCAAAAAATAATGCAAAGAAATTAATAGAACAATATATTATTAATGTAGGAAAACAAGTTGGAAAAGAATATAAAGTGAAATGGCTGGACAAACCGAAAAATACACAAGGAGATATACTAAAATGAAAAAGATAGTAAGCATTATGATACCTGTGGTGGTAATTATATTAATTATATTTATTACAGGATTTTTTTAAGCCATGAAATGGATAACGAAAAACAAAATAGATTTTATATGCTGTACTTTTATTGTTTTGATATATTATATAAATAAAAGATTTCTGATAAAAAACTGTGAAGGTGTTATTGGATATTTTTTTTAATGTTATCTAAATGATTTAATTGCACCAATATGGATTCTTGCATTGAGTAGCATAATATTAAAACAGTTTGGCTATGAATTAAAAAAGTTATGGATTATTATTCTAATAGGATTATTTTCCGGTCTAATATGGGAATTTATCGTGCCTCTTATCAAAACAACTTCTGTAACTGATCCATACGATTTATGTTGTTATATTATCGGAACCATTATCTATTGTGGAATAAAAAATATAATAAATCATAGATAATTCCGAGAAAGTATGAGATTTAATAGGAATACCGAAAAATAATCACAAAAACTCCTCGGTCATATTCCGGGGAGTTTTGTGATTTTACTTTCTTTTGAAGCCGGCTTTATGTCGGTTTCTTTTTTATCTATTAGATTGAAACGGATTACTCATTCTCTATAATTTCTCGTACCTTTTCAACTTCCATATCCAATATATCGCCTATCTGCTCTACTTCATATCCTTTTCTATACATCTTAATTATAGTTTCAGCAATTTCTTCTCGTTTTTCAATAGTAATTCCTTCTTGCTTTCCAATGGCGATTCCATTCTCAGTACCTTCTGCATATGCCTGTTCCTTTATTCCCTGACTCAGATTACACATATCTTTTATGCCTTTATCTGATTAGTATTTACCACATTAGCAATATAATCATCAATATCCTGTACAATATAATTATCTCCCATTGTATGCAATGCTTCAAAATATTTTGTTATATATCCATAAATATCATATTTTTCAAAAATTTTCGCCACATCTGCACCTGAGAGCTTCTTTAAATAACGGTATCGCTCCATGCAATAAATTAAAAAGTCCGCTTCTTTACTCATAACTTATGCCTCCTCTGGATAATCATAACTTCCTGTTAAAAGCTCATCCTGATACATAGTATACAATGTCAGAGGACTATAATGCCACAATTTTGATTCTTCATCCGCAAGTTCTTTATACAGCTCAGATTGATAAAATTTTGAAATAGCCTTATTTTCATCTATATTACTATTCTTTATAATCTGCTCAATAATCGGTGGTACAATAATCGCCAGCATCGCACTAAACTGATTATCATTCATACAAGCTCACTCCTCTCAAAATGCAGGTATTTTAAAGATTCTTCTGTTGCAAACACCATCTGATTAAATAATTTGCGAATTTTAAGTGCTTCTAATGTCTGTTTTTTATCTAATACACCAGTCATATATAGAGTAATGGTTCTATAAACGTCATCATTAGCAACTGCTCCATAGATAAAATCTCTTTGCTTCCCCTGATACGTTCCCTGACGGTTTGCCGCTACAAAATCCAGCCATGCTTCATCTGGACTTTCAAACTGAAGTAAACTACCTTCCTTAAATGCTACTGCCTCATCTATTGAATAAATATTTAGCGTTGCTTTACCTTTTTTTCGACGATGGGTTACTTTTTGTGCAAAATTTACTGCCTGATTGCGATTCGTTGTAGTATAAAAACCGAATCCAAAATCTAAATAGCGATTTTGCTTAATAAGTTTTGGCTGTTCTACGGTTACATTACTCCCATGATACAAAATCATCACCGACACCTCCTCTTATTCTATCCATAATCCGCAATTAAATATCTTGTCTATATTCTACTTTAAAAAGCAAACAAAATCAAAAAGAAAATACCTGCATTACCGCACTTTCCAACCATGAATGAACAGTGGTTCCGATACCATTCAGTGTAAACCCTGTTTAACGTAAATGACATAATCGCCAATATATTTGCCCTCAAAGTTTCTTTTGGCCATGTAGAATAAATTTCGCAGGAAGCTACATTTTTAATATAATCTTTATATAGTACATAATAATTCTTTGCCGTATTATCAGAAACGGCTCCATCATGTACTATAACATACTCCGGGATTACAACTCTGCTCAATACAACCTCTCCTGTTGCCTGAATATCCTTAACCTCGCTCTCTGCGATTTTTGGTGGATAATCTCCATATAATGTGTGCGGGCCGATTGCAAGAACTTCATACGAAGCCGTTTCTGTAATTGTCGGTTCCAAAGAGAGATTCTGCAAAGCAAGCTGCCCGGAAAGCATCTGACTTCCTGCAATTTCCACTGGCTCAAATCCTGGAGCTGTTATTTTTAAGTTATACTCTGAGTATGGCTGATTCAGTCCTGGTTCCATTGAATATTCTAAAGGAGGGGTCTCTAACTCAATCACTTCTGTCTGTCCCGACAAATCTGTTTTTAATACTTCTAATATTTTATCCGGTTCCCCCGCAGAAGAAATCTCCACTGCAGCATCCGTAATCGGGCGTTTTCCCCGGTTGGAAACAAGAGATACCTGTAAGGTTCCTACATCTGGCATAATAAACACCTGCGTTTTTTATTATAGTATTCTGTGGAGAGAATGCCGTGACAAACAAATGACTCAACATTAAAATCTCATCTCACACTCTCTCGTTCGATAAATTCATACGGATTAACCTGTATCTGACTGACTGGTTTTTCCTGTATCATCCGTAGCACAAATGAGCGCAGCTGGCTTCTTTACTTTTTTACCCTCTGCTCTCTGTAACTCGAATTTGTTATAATATGATTATATATCGAATTTAATTTTTTTGTCAAAGTATTCGAACTTATGTTATAATAGTTGTCAGGAAACTAACTGATTTATAGTAATTTATTTTTAAGAAAAGAGGATGATATCATGAGTGAATCAATGGCAGATTTCGAAAAAGAAATTGACGAATCTCTTAAAACACTGAATGTTGTGGAGAATGAGGGAGAGGCTACAGAAGAAGAAACTGGATTTAACGCTTGGGATAAAGTACAGCAGTATTTAGAGGATGGTACTGTTCTTACTTTAAAAGTCGGCGGTATCGTAAATAAAGGTGTTATCGTTTATGTTGATGGGCTTCGCGGTTTTATTCCTGCATCCCATCTTGAAATTGGTTATGTAGAAGACACAAATCCATATCTTGGAAAAACTGTTGAAGCGAAAGTTATCACAGCTGACCCAGAAAAGAATCGTCTCGTATTATCTGTAAAAGAAGTTCTTTACGATAAAAAGCGGGCAGAAAAAGAAGCGCGTATCAACGCAATTGAAGCTGGCGCTGTTCTTACTGGTAAAGTAGAATCTCTCATGCCTTACGGCGCTTTCGTTGATCTCGGCAATGACATTTCCGGTCTGGTACACATTTCTCAGATCGCACAGAAACGTATCGAATCTCCAGCAGAAGTTTTAAAAACTGGGCAGGAAGTCAATGTTAAAGTATTAAAAGTTGAGAATGGCAAGATTAGTCTCAGCATGAAGGCTTTAGAGGAAGTTGCTCCGGAAGAGGAAGATACAAGCGGCGAAGAAGTTGTAAGCTATAAAGATGAAGGCGATGCAACAACAGGATTAGGAGCTTTGCTGGCAGGTCTTAAACTCTGATTTGCCGCAGGCAAATAGACGCCCGCTGAGAATGAAAATAATCCTTATTTGTGACTTTAGTCGCAGCGTGTTGAATACTCGCTCGTATCCAGCACTTGCTTCAAGGCCACAAATAAGGATTATTTCATTCTCAGCGGGCTGTATTGCTATCGCTTTTGTTGCCATGCTCGCCTCAAAAGGATCAATTCCGAATCCAAAGCTCGTACTTTTCTTAAAGACTGGAATTTGTGGGGGATTTACTACCTTTTCAACCTTTGCTTTAGAATCTGCAACTCTGATGAAAAGCGGACATCCGAAAGTGGCTTTTCTCTATATGTTATTGAGCATCCTCGTGGGAGTAGGTGCTATTTTTATTACTGATTTAATTCAGATTCAGTAAACAGGCAGAACTCAGGAAGATAAATAAGTATATTTGTGGCCTCGGAGCAAGGTTTGGATGCGAGCGCGTAAGCGAGCATTCAAACCTTGCTCCGAGGCCACAAATATACTTATTTATCTTCCTGAGTTCGTCTGTTTCGGTACCTCCGAATCCCTCTTCGAAAACACACATCCGCAATAATCCTGCCGATACAGATGGTATTCCTCAGACAATGCAATAGAACGTAAATACCCTCCTTTTTTCTTAAAATCAGATGGCAGATGTTTCACCCCATATTTATCAGCAAGTTTTTCTCCAATCTCATTAATCCACTGGGCATTTTTGTGCGGGCTAATTGAAAGGGTTGTCGAAAAATAATCCGCTCCCATCTCTGCAGCTTTCTTCGCGGCTTCTTCCATACGAAGTGCGTAGCAGTGATAACAGCGAAGTCCTCTTTCCGGCAAGTCTTCCATTCCCCTTGCCATATCAAAAAATACCTGTGGGTCATAATCACCTTCTACGAAAGTAACATCTTCCTCATAACCTGCTTCATGAATAAAACGCTGAAGCTCTTTTACCCTTTTGGTATATTCTGTTTCTGGTGTGATATTGGGATTATAATAAAAAATCGTAATTTTAAAATACTTTGTCAGATATTCAAGAACATAGCTGCTGCAAGGCGCGCAGCATGCATGAAGGAAAAGAGCTGGGCGATTTTCTCCCTCAGCACACTCCTTCTCAATTTTATCTATGATTTTATCCAATATCTTTTGATAATTTACTTTCTGAATATTATTTGTATTCATCTAAACTCTCCTTGTAATTTTATTTCTTCAAAATATCCATAACAAACTCATCATAATCCTGCTTTTTCATTTGAAGTGTTTATTTTGAAGCATTGTATCACAAAATAAATAAAATTCTGACTGTTCTTCAACTGCCAAAGACAGCCTCAGAGAATAAAATAATCCTTATTGTGGCCTCGGAACAAGTGTTGGATACGGGCGGGCAGAGCGAGTATTCAACACGCTGCGACTAAAGTCACAAATAAGGATTATTCTCTGAGGGTGTCTCCCTTTGCCTGCGGCAAAGCAGAAGTTACTCTAAACCTTTGATTGCGTTGACTGTCTTCTGGTATTTTTCTTCTACTTTCTGGAACATATCTTCACTTCCGGCTGTTTCTTTTCCTCTTAACTTTTCAGTGATTTCTGCGCTTACTTCGTAGAGTTCATCAAATCCGAGGTTTAAGCATACACCTTTTAATGTATGTGCTGCGCGGAACGCTTCTTCGCCATCATTTTTTTCCAGATTTTCTTTTAAATTATTAAAGCTTGGATCTTGTAAGAACTTTAAGGCAAAACGTTTAATCATGGCTTCGCTGCCCATTCTTCCTAAAACACTCTCGTAATCAGACCCCATCTGTTCATAACATTCTTTTACTGTCATTGTCGTTCTCCTTAATTCTTCTTCATTTTACTTAACATTTCTTACTTTTTGTCTTCTGGCATGGATAATTCTGATATTTCTGAAATCGGACATTGTACTGGTACTGGTGAAATTTCTGGAACATCCTGAACTTCAAGTTCTTCCTTTATTTTCCCTTGAATCTCTTCGAGACATTCTAAAAGAAGTGGATTAAATGCCCCACATTCTCCGGCTAATATCATTCTAACCGCTTCTTTATGAGAATAGGCCTTCTTATAGATGCGATCACTCACTAATGCATCATACACATCTGCCAACGATACAATCTGAGCGGAAATAGGAATCTGTTCTCCTTTTAAGCCGTCCGGATAGCCTCCTCCATCATACCGTTCATGATGCCAGCGGCAAATCTCATAAGCAACTTTTACTATTGGTTCATCCTGGTGTAATGCCAGATTCTTTAAAATAGATGCACCAATAATCGGATGTCTTTTTATGACTTCAAATTCTTCCTCTGTCAGCTTTCCTGCTTTATTTAAAATTCTATCGCTGATGCCAATTTTTCCAATATCGTGAAGTGCAGATGCCGTTATAATAAGCAGCCTGTCTGACCCATTCAAATGATATTTATCTGTCTTTTGTACAAGACTTTCTAATAAAAGTCCAGTGAGAATATTGATATTAAGCACATGCTGGCCGCTTTCTCCATTACGGAACTCCACAATCTGGCTTAATATACTGATCATCATCCGATTATTCTTTTCTTTTTCATATACCTGATTCGTAATTAACGTAACAAGATGTCGCTGTTTTGCATAGAACTTGATAGTATTCAGCACTCTTTGATATACTACTCTTGCATCAAATGGCCGACTGATATAATCGACAACGCCCATCTCGTATGCTCTTCGCATGGTATCCGGCGAATTTTCACTGGAAATCATGATAACCGGAATTTCTTCATTCCAATGTTCCTTTATCATGAAGTCAAGAACTTCAAATCCATCCACGACTGGCATAACAATATCTAAGAGTACAATGGAAATGCTTGTACCATATTGTTGAAGAATTTCAAGTCCCTCTTTTCCATTCTCCGCCTCTAAAATATCAAATTCTTCTCCAAGCATTTCTGAAAGAAGCATGCGGTTCATTTCCGAATCATCGATAATAAGAATCTTTTGCCCGCCTTTTCTTCCAGTTTCTCTATCCTCAGTACAGATCTTAGATTGTTCTGTAACTACGCTATTCTTTGTCATCTTTGCCTGGTACATATACTTGTCTGCACGTCGGATTGCATCTTCTATCTTCTCTCCATTTGATAAAACACCTCCAACACTCACAGAAAGACGAAGCTGTGAATATCCTGAAACTGCTGCTGTATGAACTTTTTCCTGAATCTGGCGCAGCTTAATCTCAAAAGCATCTCCCTTGATATCCGGCAATAAAAGTAAAAACTCATCACCACCATATCTTATGAGTATATCGCTCTTACGGATATTCTTCTTTATAATCTGTACAACAGTATCTAATACCATATCTCCTGCTTCGTGGCCATAGGTATCATTGTAAATTTTAAAATCGTCCAGATCTATCATGGCAACTCCGGCTGAAAAACGTGTTGTCTTAATCTTCTCTTCAAAATACCTGCGATTATATACGCCTGTCAGTGCATCTCTGTAAAGCTTATCGTTATATCCGCTAATCTCACTCAATAACTGATTCTTTCCATCATCATCTACCAGAACTTCTCTGTCAAGACGGCTGATCATTTCCATCGCATATGGCTTACCATCTATCTTTACATATTTCGAAATTACCTGATAAAAATCCTGTCCAAGTAATTCAAGCTTCGTGCGCTGTACTTTATCCTGCATTACTTTTAATGAAATACAGTTCTCACAAACTTCATTCCTTCCCCAGAAAGAATAGCACTGGCATACCTCGCCGCCCTCTGACTCAATACCACTGCCTCCATAGAGAGTTTCTTCATCAAGCAAACGCACAATGTCGAATACTTTTTCAAGTTGCTTTATCATCTCTTCTGATTCCTGCTTTGTCATTGTTTCATCTGCCTGCATCCGTTCCCCTCGCTTTCCTTTTTGTCTGCTGTGACATCCTCCCCGCCTGTATAGGTGGGGCTTCCCAACCTCGGCAAGTTTAGTTCTCGTTCGATAGCACTACTGTGCTAAGCATATGCGAGCTATCCCCGTGTGTCCCACGGTTGTGTTATATTTTATAGCATATTACTGTCTTTATTATACCATTATGTAAACATATTGCATAGTACTATTCTCGAATATAACAGCCTTTCTGCTCCCAGTGGCCAACCCACTTTGCCTGCCGATTTGTACCCTGCGGACGCTTGCCGGAGGCTATCTGTAACGGATCTCCTACTGTATTCTTGTTATGAACTAAAACATCATATACTGCTTCATCCAGTCCTGTCTTTTCCAGATTCACAGCCGTTGTCTGGTCAAAGTCCGTATGTACCTTATGAATTGCAACGACTGCTGCTTCTGCCGCTGCCTTGATTGCTCCAGCATTTCCTTCGAACTTAATAAGAATATGTCCATCATATCCACTATACTCATATCCTAAAAGCCTGACATTGGCACTTTTTGCTATGGTATCCGCTGCCTGCAAGGCTGCTGCAAGACCGACGGCTTCTACAAAGCCGACACATTTCCTTCCCACACCATTCTCCTCCTGACATTTTACTATATAAAAATTCAAATAACTATTTCAGAAACAATTCATAAAATCACATGTAAAAATCCTCTATAATCTGAAATTGTTCTCATTATCCCATGATTATAATTATAACAGAGAATTCCATAAAATCAAGGAAAGTAATTCTTGACATTTTAGTGCCTAAACTATATAATTTTTGAAGCATTTTTTGTAATCTCGGAATTATTCTATATTTAATTTTGTTATTTTTTGATTGGTTGTACTCAAATTTATAAAATAAATATGATGCATAACATTAATAAAATTTGAATTCAGCCACCAAAAAGCTATTTTCAAAATCAAATACAGGAAAACTCCGTGAGTGCATCATCAGGGAGGTATTTATGAAAGAAAGAGAAAAATTAGGTTCTCGTCTTGGATTCATTCTGATTTCCGCCGGCTGTGCAATTGGAATCGGAAATGTATGGAAGTTCCCTTACATGGCTGGGCAGGGAGGCGGCGGTGCATTCGTACTGTTCTATCTCATTTTCCTGCTCATGCTCGGACTTCCTATTATGACAATGGAATTTGCCGTTGGAAGAGCAAGTCAGAAAAGTCCTGTAAAAGCTTACTACGCTTTGGAAAAACCAGGACAGAAATGGCATATCCACGGTTACATCACATTAATCGGATGTTATCTGTTAATGATGTTCTACACAACCGTTGCCGGATGGATGCTTCATTACTTCTATCTGACCGCAACTGGAAAGTTTACCGGACTCGATTCCGAGACAGTATCCGAACAGTTTAACACGATGCTCAGTCAGCCGTTCGTTATGGGATTCTGGATGGTTGTTGTCGTTATCGCCGGTATTTTAGTATGTTCCATTGGATTACAGAATGGACTTGAAAAAGTAACAAAAGTAATGATGATTTCCCTTCTCCTTATTATGATTGTCCTTGCTGTCAACAGCTTTTTTATGGACGGTGCAAAGGAAGGCTTAAGTTTTTACTTAATTCCTGACTTTGGACGAATGAAAGAAATCGGAATCATTAAAACAATTACCGGAGCCATGAACCAGGCATTCTTTACATTAAGTCTTGGTATCGGTGCTATGTCAATCTTTGGAAGTTATATCGGAAAGGAACGCTCTTTACTTGGAGAGTCTTTAAACATTGCCCTCTTAGACACATTCGTAGCAATCACTTCCGGTCTGATTATCTTCCCTGCCTGCTTTACATTTAACGTAGACCAGACTTCCGGACCAGGGCTTATTTTTATCACTCTGCCAAATATCTTTAACCATATTCCTATGGGAAGATTATGGGGAAGCCTATTCTTCGTATTTATGTCCTTTGCTGCATTTTCCACGATTCTTGCCGTATTTGAAAATATCATTTCCTGCGGTATGGAATTAACTGGATGGAGCAGAAAGAAATCAAGCTTTGTCAATGCCATCGCTATTACTTTACTTTCTATTCCATGCGTACTTGGATATAACTTATGGAGCTGGGATGGATTTGCTGTATTTGGCGGTGCTGTACTTGATTTTGAGGACTTCTTAGTAAGTAACCTCTTCCTTCCACTCGGTTCCCTTGTATATCTTTTATTCTGTACAAGCCGATACGGATGGGGATGGAAGAACTTTACTACAGAAGCCAACACGGGAAAGGGGCTTAAGATGCAGAACTGGATGCGAGGATATATTACTTACATCCTTCCGCTAATTGTACTGTTTATCTTCTTCTTTGGATTATATGATAAATTTTTCTAAATTTTGATTTGCACAGTAATAGACGCCCACAGAAAATAAAAGAAACTATATTTGTGACTTTAGTCGCGGCGGTTTGGATACTCGCTTATACACACGAGTATCCAAACCTTGCTCCGAGGCCACAAATATAGTTTCTTTTATTTACTGTGGGCTGTGCTTTGGATGGGCAAGAAAAAATGCAATCTATTTTGGAATAATTTGCAAATTCGTCGAAGGATCGTCTTTGACAGTTAAAGGAAATTCAGAAATTATTTTTGAGAAATTTAAGGAAGGAGATTGGCGATATAGAATATTCAAGAAATGAAATACCATAAGGTTGACACTTAAACTATTGTTATAATAGCACATTGACTTATGATTTCCACTAATAGTTAAAACCAACTCCACAGAAAGCCATACCCCTCTAAAGCCTTCCTCAAATCCCTCCAATGTGAGTTCTGAATTTATATAGACAGCCAAAGACAGCCCACGCTACAAATCAGAATCCTCCACATCAATCACTTTGGGTTGTTTGCGGTAGAGAATATCATACATGACTGGAACGATAAATAGGGTCATCAATGTTGCATAGAGCAGTCCAAATGCAACTACCACTGCCATTCCCTTCTGCATCGCATTTCCGGCATCCTGTGAAAATACCATAACACTCATGGAGAGAATTGTGGTGAGTGCAGTCATGAGAATGGGGCGCATTCTTGTTTTTCCTGTTTCTATCAGGGCTTCCCGTTTACTCATGCCGCCTATTCGCAGCTGGTTGACGTAATCAACGAACACAATACCATTGTTTACAACGGTTCCCATTAAAATCATGAATCCCATCAACGCCATTGCGGAGATGGACATTCCAAAAAATCCAAGTCCGATCATTCCTCCTGTGAACGCTAATGGTACAGTGAAGATAACGATAAATGGGGATAAAAGGCTCTGGAACTGTGCAACCATTACTAAATAAATGAGCATGAATCCAAGTGCTAATGCTTTTCCCATCTGTTTTAACATATCTGTTGTCTGTGTGGCATCACCGGAAAGTTTTACTTCATAGCCGCCTGGCGCTTTGTATTTATCAATCTTATTCTGTAACTTTCTTGATAAAAGGGTTGCGTTTGCATTTTCATCAATTTCTGCCGTTACGGTAAGATATGGTTTCTGGTTTTCTCTGGTGATGTTGTCCATGCTGTATCCATCATCTTCAGAAGCAAAATCAGACAGTTTATATGTATGTTTTTCATCCTCACCATCACTGTTTTTCTCGGTTGTTTCTATTTTCATATCTAAAATATTTTCATAGGTGAGTTTGTCCGTCTCATTAATGAGGTTGACTTCCACATCTTTCTCATCCATGTTGAGCGTAATCGCATTTTTCTCCGTTGTAGTATGTTTCAATATTTCCTGATAAATCTGTGCGATAGTCAGTCCATGTTCTGCCGCTTTATTGCGGTCAATTTTCAAATGAAGCATTTTGTCAGCGGACTCAATACCATTTGACGCTGTTTTTACTTCGGAAATCTCTTTCATCATCTTGATAACATCTTCACTGATTTTAATTAACTTCTGCTGGTCCTCTCCATATACGTTGACAGAAAGCCCTCCACCGGAAAGACTTGACATATCACCCATTGCAGAAGAAGAAACCGTGATTTCCTTACATTTTACTCTTTTAGTTTTGCTCTCGATTTCTTTTCGGATTTTGCGAAATTCCTTTGTTGTCTTTATATTATCTTCTGTGATGATATTAAAGCTGAAGCTTGTGTAATTATCTGTCGTTCCTGTTCCGAGCATACTGGAAGTTACACTGGCATTCCCATCAAGGGCGGAAACCTTTTTAATGCCGTCTACTCCAGTTAGAATTCCCATAACCTCATCTGCTGTCTTGTAAGCATTTTCTTTTTTTACGTTATCATCTAATGTCATACTGACTGCAATCTGATTACTGTCCATGTCATCCATCATAACAATTCCCGTCCGCATACTCTGCATCACACAAAGTACAAGAAGTACAATAGAAATCGCTAACGGAACAATCTTAAATCGGAGAGCCAGTTCTAACACTTTTCCATACACATCTTTTATCTTATCAAACCACGGCTGTTTTACATCTTTTGTTTTTCTAAGAAGCACAGAACCCATTGTCGGCACAACAGTAAGTGCCACTAATAAAGAAGCAATTAATGCATAGGAAATGGTAAATGCAAACGGCATTAAAAGCTGGCTTACCATACCCGAAGTATATACCATCGGCAGAAATACGCAGATTGTTGTAATCGTGGATGCAAGAATCGGCCCTGCTACCTGCGCTGTTCCCCGCACCGCTGCCTTTGATGCCGACATTCCTTCATTTCGAAAACGGTAAATATTTTCCATTACTACAATGGAGTTATCTACGAGCATACCGATACCAAGGCAAAGCCCGGCCAACGACATAACGTTAATATTAATTCCCGTAAAATACATGATAATAATGGCAAATAATACACTAAACGGAATACTGAATGCAACAACGATTGTCGGGCGGATATCTTTTAAGAAAAGAGCAAGTACAATAATTGCAAGTACTGCTCCTAAAAGGATACTGCTCAATACACTCTTTATAATAATGTTAATGTAATCACCCTGATTCATTATCGTGGTAAAGGAAAGTCCTTTATATTTTTTCTCTAAATCTTTAAAAGAGTTCTGAATTCCCTTGGATACGGTACTCGTATTTGCAGTACTTCCTTTAAATACTGATAAAAGAATCGCATTTTCTCCATTAACCTTAGAATAAGCATCTCCCTGATTATCCACTACTGTGATATCAGCAATATCTTTTACCCGAATCTTTCCCACTCCGTCAATCTTTGTGAGAACAAGGTTTTTAAGCTGCTTTTCATTGGTAAAATTATCTCCGACTTCCACAAGCCACTGGTGTGAACTCTTATCCTCAATATAACCTGCCGGCATGGAAAAGTTCTGTGCTGAAATCATTGCAGACAGTGTATCGAGACTTAAAAGGGAATCAATATTTGCATTCTCTCTTGCCGCCTTTCGGGAATCCTCCAATTTATCTTCTGAATCCTTTAACTCTTTTTCCGCAGATTCTATCTGTGTCTTACCTGCCGCAATCTGTGCCTGTCCAGAACCAAATCCTGCAGCGGCTGAATATCCGCCTGCAATAAGCTTTGACTGCTGCTCATCTAAGCCTTTCATCTGTTCATTTAATTTATCAATAATCGCTTTCTGTACCTTAATTTTTACTTGCAAGTTAGAAAGTTCAGTATCAATCTGTGGCAGGCGAACCTCCACTGCCTTATACATCTGTTTTAATGAATCTATTGTCAGCTTGGAAAACTGTTCACCATACCCCATCTGCTCCATCCAGGAAACAAAGGCTTCAAACTGCTTTGGATGTTGTATTGCTTCTTTTACAGAAGACGGAATCGTAATTCCCATCTGCTTTGCAGCCTCTCCCATTGTCGCATTCAAGCTTTTGAATGTGTTATTCAGCGTCTTATACGTCTTCTCTAAACCTGCATCTTTATATGCTTTCTTCTCCGCTTTTAATGCACTCTGACTCGCTTTTAAGCTGTTAAGTTCCGCCTCATATGCTGCTTTCTGGGATAACGCTTCTGCGAGCTTTGTCTGTGCCTCTGCAAGCTTTGTATTCGTCTCTTCCTGCTTGCTGCTCAGCGTCTTTTCCTGCTTCTTTAACTGTTCCTTACTCTTTTTTAAAGAAGCCTTCGCCTCCTCAATCTTATCACTCGCCTCAAGGAGCTTATCATTCGTCTGTCCGAGAATCTTATCATTCATCCGGTCAATTTTCTTCTCATTCAGTCGGATCTCCACATGATCTTGTATCAAGCCATTCGCAGATACACTGGCAACACCATCCTGACGCTCCAGGTACGGCTTTACCGTCTGCTCCGTAAAACTGGACAGTTCCTTAATATCTTTTCCCTCATAACTGACACTGGCATACATCGTTGCCATCATATCCGCACTGATTTCCATGATATTGGGTGTTCCGCAGCCCTCCGGCAAATCTAATGAATTCAGTGCTTTCGATACACGAACCAAAGCTGCCTCCATATTTGTACCTTCTGCAAACTCTAACATCAACATTCCATAATTATTTGCCGAAGTACTTGTCAGCTTCTCCACGCCGTTAATCGTACCAAGCGTACTCTCCATCGGTTTAACAACATCACTTTCCACCTTTTCCGGAGAAGCACCCACTTCCGTTGTAATCACAGCCATGTATGGGAGTTCCATTTTCGGCAAAAGATCTGTCTGCATCTCACCGAGACTGACAAAACCAATAACCAGGACAATGATTACGGTCACCAATACAAAATATGGCTTCTTCACAAAAAACTTTGTCATATCCTTTCCTCTAACTTTCTTTTTGTTCTCTTTCTTTATTTCTCTATCTGAAAAATGTCCACCCTCTACCATCAGAAATAAATCCTTAAATTTAGACATTATCATATAATTGTATCATAAGATGTGGAAAATTACTATTTAATTCATTAAGAGACAGACGCCCGGGAAGAGAACCGATACCCTATA
>ENA-OWPB01002147-OWPB01002147.1-human-gut-metagenome-genome-assembly--contig:-NODE-2147-length-14647-cov-18.173794_pt1 | contig 14647 bp, 9 predicted proteins | sample MGYA00248260_ERZ651838 | MGnify/ENA primary metagenome ERZ651838 (study PRJEB26924, sample SAMEA4378304) | human gut metagenome | biome: human gut; feature: human-associated habitat; material: faeces...
CCGTTTCTTGCATCCGGACTATACCGTTGGCCCCGGAGTCTCACCGGGTCAGCACTCTTTGGGAGTGGTCGCGGGCTGTACCGCCAGTGGGGAATCGCACCCCGCCCTGAAACGAACTTTCTTCGCAGAGTATAACGCGGCAGGTTTGTCTTGTCAAGCCCTTTTATGCATTTTTTAACAAGCCGTTTCCGATTTGCACCGTCGGCTGTAATATGATATACTGATCTTATTATTCGTCAGGAAGGTATTTGTTTCTATGCTCTTCACTATCAACGATCTCGGCTTTTCCATCGCCGGGCTGCTGCTGGAAGGCTGGCTGGCCTTTGCAGCCCGGTGCATCTGTGCGCTGGCCCTGCTGTTCATCGGCTGGGTCGTCAGCCGCTGGCTGCAAAAAAGCCTCTTCCCCCGCCTGCTGAAACGCAGCTGGCACTTTGCCTTTACGCACCCTCTGCTGGAAAGCTTTGCCCGCCCGGCGGCCCGCATCGCGTGGTACACCGGCATGTATCTGGCCCTGCGCAGCCTGCCCTGGGCCATCCCCGGTCTTGCGGCCCTGCTGCTCAAAGCCTATCGGATGATGCTGGTCTTCCTCATCGGTACCGGCTTCTACCACGCTTCCGGCATCGCGGCTCTGCTGCTGGCCTCGTCCAGCGAAGAAGTCCGCACCAACCGCACCCTGCTCACCCTGCTGGATAAAGTCTACAAAGTAGCCGTCGTGGTGCTCTGCGGCGCGACCATCGCACAGGAGAGCGGCCTGCCCGTGGGCAGCGTCGTGGCCAGTGCCGGTCTTATCGGCCTTACGATCTCTCTGGCCGCACAGGATATGGCCAAGAATTTCTTCAGCGGCGTGGTCATCCTGCTGGACAAACCCTTCTCCATCGGCGACTGGATCACCGTCGGCGACGTGGAGGGCGAAGTGGTGGACATCAACTTCCGCTCCACGAAAGTCCGGGCCGTGGATAACTCCATCTACATCCTCACCAACAGCACCGTCAGCAGTGCCACCATCAACAACGCTACCCTCCGCAACAAGCGGCTCTACCGCTTCACGCTGGGCGTCACCTACGACACCACCCGACCCCAGCTGGAAAAGCTGATGGCCGACCTCGACACCATGCTCAAGGCCAGCCCCGACACCTACGAGGACACCGCCTTTGTCCGGATGACCGGCTTCGGCGATTCGAGCATCAACCTGATGGTCTCTGCCTATCTGCGCACCGCCGACCTCGGCGTGTTTTTGCGGATGCAGAACGATCTGAACCTCAACATCATGGACGTGATGAAGGCCGACGGCGTGGATTTCGCATTTCCCTCCACGACAGTCTACCTTGCAAAAGAGAACTGACAGCAAAAAAGCCGATGCAGCTGCATCGGCTTTTTTGCTACAGCGCAATATCCAGCGCCATCATGAGGGCGAACCCCAGCACCACGCTGATGACGCCCGCCGGTTCGTCCTGCTCCACGGCTTCCGGTATCATCTCCTGAGCCGTCACGCAGACCATGCACCCGGCGGCGGCGCTCATGAGCCACGGCAGAGCCGCGCTCACCCAGCCCGCGAGGGCCAGCGCCAGTAATGCCCCCAGCGGCTCCACGAGGCCAGACGCCGCACCGGCGCAGAAGGCTTTCCGTCTCCCCTGCCCGGCCTGCGCCAGTGGCAGGCTCACCGCCGCGCCTTCCGGGATATTCTGCAAGCCGATGCCCAGTGCAAGGGCCAGCGCCCCGCTGACGGCCTCCGGCTCACCCTGCAGGGCCAGCGCCGCCGCAAGTCCCACCACCATGCCCTCGGGCAGATTGTGGAGAGTCACGGCCAGCACCACCCGGCCCATCCGGCCATGCTCTTTTGACCCGGTGTGCATCAGCCGCCCGGCAGCCTCTTCCAGCCGCAGCAGGCCCACAGCACCCAGCACCAACCCCGCCGCCGGGGCCAGCCAGACCGGCAGCGTCCCGGCCTCCGCCCGCTCGATGGCAGGCAGCAGCAGGCTCCACACGCTGGCGGCCAGCATGATGCCCGCCGCCATGCCGCAGAGCATCCGCCGGGTGCGGGGCTCGTCAGCCCGACGCACCAGAAAGACCCCCGCCGCTCCCAGCGCCGTACAGAGCGCCGGCAGCAGCAGGATGACCGCCGCAAACAGATAGACGTTCACATTGCATTCCCCCTTCCCACCGATGTATGCGGCGGAAAGGAGGAATGTTAAAAGAAAAAGCTGTCCTTATTCGGGCAGCTCATGCAGGGTAAATTCGTTTTTTGTTGTTTCCAGTATTCCTTCATCCCGCATTTTGCCCAGCTCTTTCGAGAGGGCGCTGCGGTCGAGGTTGAGGTGATCGGCCAGGCCCTGACGGTCGAAGGGGATGCGGAAACTTTTGCTGCCCGCCTTCGCGGCCTGATTGGAGAGATACAGCAGCAGCCGTCCCCGGACGGTCTTCGGGGCCGTGCAGAAGATGCGCTCCGAGAGGGCTAGGTTCTTGTGCAGCGAGATGTTGAGCAGGTTCTGCACGAGGACCGGCTGCCACTCGCTGTCCGGGTGAGGTGTGTGGACGAGGACATCCATGTTCAAAAAGAGCACTTCCGTCTCTTCCGCCGCCACCACGTCCACCATCATCGGCTCGCCGCAGAAGGCATAGGTCTCCGCGAACACCTGCCCCGCCGGGACATGGCTCAGGATGCTCCTGTTGCCCCAGAGGTCGATATTCTCGATGTTGACGCCGCCCGCCTGCACGATGCCCACCTCGCGGGTGATACAGCCCGCCCGCAGAAGGACTTCGCCCTTCGCGTAGGTCTTGCAGCGCGCACCGCCGCAGGTGAACATCTCGGCCAGCGCCGTCTCGCCAATGCCCTGAAAAAGGGGCGTTTTCTGTGTTTTCACCCTCAGCGCCCCCTTTTACCGCTTGACGTGGTAGACCTCGAGATAGACGCTCTTGCGCGTCTCGTCCAGCGTTTCCTTCAAACCACGGCAGAAATCCTCATCGTCCAGTAGTGCCACCACCTCGGGCGCATAGCGGGTGCCTCTCTGGGCGCGGAATTCGCCCAGCAGCGTATCCACCGGCTTTGCCATCGTATAGCAGCGGCCGATATTATCGGTGGCCGCGTCCAGTGAGTCGGCCACGGTCAGAGCGTCCACGATGGGCTTGATGCCCGCCGGGCAGGGCGGATAATTTTTCGGGTAGCCGCCGTGTCCGTCGTAGAAGGTATGGTGGTAGAGCGCCGCCGGGGCCAGGTCGTCCTTTCCGCCCACATTGCACAGCAGCTCGTAGCCGAACATCGTGTGCCACTGGATGCAGGTAAATTCCTCGTCCAGCAGGCGGCGGTAGTTGTTGCCGATATACATGAACACATAGCTCTTGCCTACATCGTGGTAAAGGCCGCACTCATAGGCCAGCTCACATATTTCAATGCGATTGCGGCGGACTTCCTCCACCGTCTTGCAGCCCATGACGCCCACGAACAGCTCGGGCGACTTTTTGAGCATCTGCTTGACGAACATGCGGGTCAGTCCGGCCACCATCATGGAGTGGACATAGGTCGGCTTGTGGGCCACGAGGATATAATTCAGCAGGCTGCGGCGGGCTGTTCCGGCCTCGGCCTGCATCTCCACCAGCTCGCGCACGGCACGGCTGACCACACGGGAGTACTGATTCTGGGGTACATTGTTCAGATACCGCAAACTGCGGTCCATCACTTCTTCGGTGCGGCATGCCATCTCCCTCCGGTCGGCAGGCGGCATCTTGACCTCGTAGGCCATCAGATAAGACACCGCCGTGAGGTTCTTGTTGATGCCAGTATCGCTGTAGTCCTGGATGTCGGTGTGGTGGATGATGTCCAACAGCTCTTCCACCACCTCGCGGGCCGTACACCGTCCAGCATGGAAGCAGGCCGCCTTATATAAATAGCTGACACGCCAGTTCTGCAACCGTGCCTCCTCGCCCTTATAGAGCACCCAGTCGCGGTAGATGGCTTCCGCCGACTCCATCACCTTGGCGGCGGCCACCGGGTCGTTGTAGTGGCGCAGATAGCCCAGCAGCGTCTCCCGGTCCATATGCATCGCATACTCGAATTTGCCCCACGGAAGGTCCGGGTCGAGCTGGTGGTAGTAAGGGTCGGTGATGATGCCCATCGCCTTGTCGAATACCTTCATGTATTCGGTGCATTCTTCCGGCGTACTGCGCGGCATGGACATCCGGCTGTTGCCCAGACAGCGCATGATGTAGCCCTTTGTTATCTTATCAAAGGACTCATACTCCGCAATATAGCTTGCACCCTCCTGAAAAAGGCCGCGCACCTGCGTCCCGTAAGGGTTGATGGCATAGTCGATGCCCCGGACATTGAGATAGTGGAGTGAAACCGCTTTTTCATACAGATAGCGGACGATGGCAGGCTTGTCGCCCCGAAGGCGGGCGTTTTCCAGCAGGAGGCTGTAGACCTTGTAGGCGATGCCGCAGTCCTCGCTGCTGTCGTAGTCGAACATCTTGTCAGCAAACTCCTGCAGGCTGGCAATTTCGGCACTCGTCAGCTCCGCAGGCGCACGCTGGAACACCAGCTCATTGAGGATAGCGTTGTTCTCCTTCATGTAGTCGAAGCACTTGATGGCGTTGGACTGGATGGTCTCCAGCAGCTCCTTCGCTTTCATATCCGGGGAGAATTTAGGCTGGGAGAGGGTGCGGACTGTCCTGAGATCTTCAATATAGCGCTCGAATCGTGCGTCCATCCACTCTCCCCCTTTTCCGTTTTTTCACGCTCTGCTGTTGGCAGAGTCTTGTTTCCCATGATAGTTTATTATACCGTCTTTTCAAGTTGGAATCAACTGATTTTTCCAACCGGTCCGTTTCTGACGCACGAAAAAGACTGCCGTGCATCGTCTTTCTGCACGGCAGTCTTGTCAGATCGGATCTTCAGTTACGGTAGCAGCGGTCCTGGCCTACCAGCCAGTCCTCGCACAGGCGCTCGGCCTCTTCCCGGCTGCAGCACACACAGTGGAACAGCCGCCCTTTCAACGAGCAGTAAGAATAGCGAACTTTCGGCACCCCATTTGCATCCCGGAATGATTCCCATCGTTCCTGTCCCGGCATCAAATAGCTTTGTTCCATAGCTTTCGCGCTTCCTTTCCGGCTGCTCTGGCAGCACAACGTGCTTATTTTATCACGTTTTGGCCGGGAGGGCTATTCGCTCTTTCCACAAAAAGCGCTCTGCATTTTATGGGAGAATGCGCATTGACAAACCACGATTCAACAGCGTTTCTTTTTCTTCCAGACAAAATACCCGGCGTATAGGACGAATACCGCCAGCGCTGCCAGCGAGACTTTACTGGCCAGGGAATAACCGTCGGCCTGATAGACGAAGTCGATGGTGTTCTCCCCCGCCGGAGCCAGAACGGCCATCAGCCCCTCGTCCACCCGGATGATCTCAGTCTCTTTGCCGTTGACGTAGGCCGTGAATCCATCGTCGTACGGTACGGAGAAGAAGACAAGGTCGTCCTTCTTCAGCGTGATCTCCGCATGGAAGCCGGAGTTGGTCATCTGGAAGGTGCTGCAGGCCGAGGCGCGGCGGTCGGCGCAGTCAGAGACGTAGGTGTCGTACCACAGGTCGTCCAGCTTTGCGTCGGGCAGCTTCTTGAGGTACTTGCCGTAGGTTTCGGCGTCCTCTTCGCTGAGCACCAGCGCCCGCATCAGGAGGTTCGCGCGGGTATTTTTAACGGTCGTCTCGTAGGACTCCTCCGTAATATAGTAGTCGTAGGTAAAGCCCATGGGAACGTAGTTCTCGTTCTCGTAGAGCATAAAGCCGTCTTTGGTGTCGTAGTAGCTCCATCCGTCGTCCGCAGCGGCGAGAAGATCTTCCTGCTTTTCGGGCGTGGTGATGAGGTACTTGACGCTCAGCAGACCCCGCAGGGCGTAGTTGGAGATGTCCGGCTCACTGCGGACATCCCGCTTGACGCCCAGTGCCGGGTAGAAGCTGAGGATGCTGGGCGCGGCCGTGCTGCCGAAGTATTGCAGGCTGCTCTTGTCGAGCCAGAGGCCGAGGTTGTCGTGGGTCTTGTAGGTATCCACGCGCCAGTCGCCCTCGGGCAGGTCATCCTTGAGCTTGATGGCAGAGATGTACTGCTCCACAAGGTCGCTGTCGGTGTGCCACTGGCCGAACTTGCCGATGCCGATGTGTACCATGCTGAACACGCAGGCAAAGGCCAGCACCACTGCCGTCATCCGACGGGCAAAGGCCCTGCTCCCCCGCCAGCGGCGGCAGAGCAGGTGGTACAGGATAAGACCGCCGATGCCGAAGCTCAGGACGGCGACATACTGGCCGGGATTCTGCAGCACACCCAGCGACCATTCTTGGGTATCACTGTCCTGCACCGGCACCAAGGCAAACGCCAGCGTCGCGATCATCAGCCAGCCGATGCCCCGGACCGGGGCGTCCAGCTCGTCGGCAGAGATGTCGGGACTTTCCAGCGCACTGGCCGTCATGGCGCAGAGGATGAGCACCGGCATGTAGTACCACCGGGCGTAGTAGCTGGAATTGAGGGCGTAGAAGGCGCTGTTGAGCACCGGCACCAGCGCAAAGATGGCGCAGGTGGCGACGATGCGCTTTTTGCTGTCGCCCTTCCGGGCCCGCCAGTAGGCCATCGCGCCGGCCAGACTGCACAGGGGCAGATAGGCCGACATACTCGTCCACTTGATGATGCCCTCCGACCAGATGGAGGTGATGTAGGGCGAATCGGGCGGTAAGATCCAGCTCAGCAGGATGGCCAGATACTGCTGCACCTTCGAGTAGGTCAGAAAGCCCCAGCCCGACGACAGGTCGATGGTGCGGGGGTTCTGCAAAATGCTGAGTACCGCCGGCCAGAGCAGGACGAAGCCCAGAGCCGCGCCCAGCAGGCTCTCAAACGCCAGCCGGACGAAGAGTCGGACATTCATCGGGAAATCTTTCGTCGTCAGCTTGCAGATGAAGTAGATGACGAGGAAGATGACCTGTCCGATGAAGAAGAAGTAGTTGTTGAGCAGGTTGACGCCCACCCAGAACGCGAAGAGGCCGTAGTGTTCTTCCTGCTCGTAGAGCGTTTCGTCCAGCGCCCAGAGCATCCACGGAAAGAGGGCCACCACGTCGATAAAGTGGTTGAAGAAGACATTGTAGATGCTGAAACCAGAGAAGGCATACAGGCAGGCACCCAGCACCGCGTGATCGGAGCGGCGGACATAGCGGCAGAGGTAGCGGTAAGCGCCGCCGCCCGCCACGGCAAATTTCAGCACCAGCAGCGGCACCATGAGGTAGGGCAGCCAGTTCTGGGGGAAGATGAGGGACAGCCAGAAGAACGGCGAACCATACAGGTAGAACGAGTAGGCGTTCATCGCGCCGCTGCCCAGGTCGGTGGCCCAGGAGAAGGTGCTGCGGGCCGCGCCGGCCATGCCGTCCGGGTAGCCTGCCCCCTTGATGAAGCCGTTCATGTAGCGGTAGAAGCTGATCTGCTGGCTGTTGAAATCGCCCGCGTAGTGGAAAAATCCACCGTCGATGATATAGAACGGCAGGAAGAATATCGCCGCCGTCAGCGCACAGAGCAGCATGGTGCGGAGCATCTGGTCCCGCCGCCCCGGCATATTGAGCAGCCGGGCATTTCCGGCCTGATTTTTTGAATCGTCCATTGTCTATCCTCTTTCCCCGCCCGGAGGGGCGGCACAGGCCCATTGCCCGCATCGTTCTCGCGTTCCAGTATAGCACGCGGCTGTGTGGAAAAAAAGAATTTTTGTGTTTTGCTTGACATTCGCCCGCCGGGCAGGTATAACCCTCTCAAAGACACTTCAAGGAGGCCGACATGAAGCTATACCCGTTCAGCGCCCTTCTGGCGCGGATGAAGTACATCACCCGGTGGAGTCTGATGCACTCCACCCGCCCGGAATCCCTCAGTGAGCACACCTGCGACACTGCCCTGCTGGCCCATACCCTCTGCCTCATCGCGCGGCGGTACACCGGCACGCCCTGCCGCCCCAAGACGGTGGCGGTGGCGGCGCTCTATCACGATGCACCCGAGATCATCACCGGCGATATGCCCACGCCGGTCAAGTACAGCAGCCCCGGCCTGCGGGACGCCTATAAGGCGCTGGAGGCCGAGAGTGTGGATTCCATGACCCGTCTGCTGCCGCCGGAGCTGGCCGAGGAGGTCAGCCCCTTCATCACCGGCAGCCTGCTGACCGCCGAGGAAAAGTGGCTCCTGAAAGCTGCTGACCGACTCTCGGCCCTCATCAAGTGCATGGAGGAGCAGCGCAGCGGCAACCACGAATTTGACGCCGCGCTTCGTCAGCAGCGGGAGGCACTGGAAGGGATGCACTGCCCCGAGGCCGACTGGTTCATGGCGCACTGCCTCCCCTGCTTCACCCAGAACCTCGACGAGCTGACCCGCAGCGAATGATCACGGGAAGGGGACTTCCCGCACGTCGTCCGGGTCCAGCCCGGCCTTGCGCTGCTCTTCGAACACTGCCGCAATAAGCTCGTCCAGGTCTTCCAGACGGGACAGGGTGCAGCAGTAGCGGCGGAGGGCGGCAGCGCCCTTGAGACCCTTCATATAGTGCATGGTCTGGGCGCGGGCCTGGGGCATGGCGGTGTATTCGCCCTTCTGCTCCACCATCTCTTCCACCTGACGGCGGAGAGCGTTCATCCGGGCCTGCAGATTCGGCTCCTTGGGAGTCGGCAGGCCCTCGATGGCGGCGTTCACCCGCTCGAACAGCCACGGATCGCCCAGCGCGGCACGGGCGATCATGACGCCGTCGCAGCCGGTATGCTGCATCATCTCCACGGCGTCTTCCGCTGTGTGGATGTCGCCGTTGCCCAGCACAGGCACCTTCACCGCCGCCTTGACCTTGGCGATGATGTCCGGGTCGATGCCCGGGGTGTACATCTGCTCCCGGGTGCGGGCGTGGACGGCGATGAGTTCAGCCCCCGCCTGCTCACAGGCTTTGGCGCACTCCACCGCCGTGATGTGGTCGGCGTCCCAGCCTTTCCGCATCTTGACCGTTACCGGGCGGGTGGTGTGGGCCTTGACCTGCTCGACGATGCGGCCGCAGAGGTCGGGGTCCAGCATCAGCTTGCTGCCTGCGCCGCCCGAGACGATTTTCGGGGCCGGGCAGCCCATGTTGATGTCCAGAAAGTCGAACTCGTATTCTTCAATGGCCGCTGCGGCCTCGCCCATGATCTGGGGCACCTCGCCGAAGATCTGCACGCCGTAGGGTGCGCCGTTGGGTTCGGCTTTGAGCAGGCTGACCGTTTTGTGGTCGTGGTAGACCAGCGCCCGGCTGGACACCATCTCGCTGACCGTAAATCCTGCGCCGTGCTGGGCCATCAGCCGACGGCAGGGCGCGTCCGTAAAGCCCGCCATCGGGCCAAAAACTGCCCGGTGGGGCAGGGTGATATTTCCGATTTTCAGAGAATCCATCTTATCCCTCGTTTTGCTTGACAATGGCTTGCAAAAGCTCTATACTATAAACAAGAAAGGCACTGTCTGCGAATGGTCAGCGTCCTTCCAGCGTTAGATCAAAAAGAATGACCGCAGCTTGTCAGGGCTTGGGCGGTCATTTCTTTTTACTATTCGATATGGACCATGTAATCTGAAACGTGACAAAAATCGCTCCGCCGATAATGGCGAGCAACTGAAGCACTTCGCTCAGCGTCATAGCACATCCCCCCTTTCGCACCATGCGTCAGGGGATAGCAAAAAGTTCACCTCCCCGGCGCAGGGCCGGAAGGGCGTGACCACCTGCATTGCAGACAGTACCTTGCTGCATCGGCAGCACCTATAGAATATCATATTTCCCGCACGAATACAACACCCCGGCTTCCTGCAGGCCGGGGTGTTCATCTTGTCTATCGCAATTTCTCCTGCTATACTTAGGGCAAAGGAGCGGCGGGCAGACACCCGCCGGAGAAATGGCTATGGAGTATCGTGATTGGACGAAAAAAGACGGCATCGGGCGGGACATCTCCACCTCGCTGCTGGGCTACGGGTGTATGCGCTTTCCCACCCTGCCGGATGGCCGCATCGACGAAGTGCGGGCCGAAAAGCTGCTGAACACTGCCCGGGAGGCGGGTGTCAACTACTTTGACACCGCTTTCCCCTACCACGGCGGTGAAAGTGAACCTTTCGTGGGCCGGGTCATTGCCAAGTGGCCTCGGGAGAGCTTCTACCTCGCCACCAAGCTGCCTCTGTGGAGCTGCAAGACCCTCGACGAGGCCAAAGACATCTTCGAGAAGCAGTTCGAGCGGCTGGGTGTGGACTACATCGACTTCTATCTGCTGCATTCCCTGCACAAAGCCCGCTACGATGCGGCCAAAGAGATAGGCATCGTAGACTGGCTCTGGGAGCAGAAGGCCGCCGGGCGCATCCGGAATTTTGGCTTCTCCTGCCACGACAACGCGGCGGGCTTCGAGCACATCCTGCGCGACCAGCCGTGGGACTTCTGCCAGCTGCAGTACAACTACCTCGACACCGATGACCGTGCCGAGGAGATCGCAGGAGACCGTGGCTATGCTCTTACCGAAGAACTGAATGTTCCCCTCATCATCATGGAGCCCATCAAGGGCGGTACGCTGGCACAGCTGCCGCCGGACGCTGCCGCGCCGCTGAATGCACTGGACGCCGACGCCAGCGCGGCCTCGTGGGCGCTGCGCTGGGTGGCCAGCCACAAAAATGTGAAGGTCGTCCTCTCCGGCATGAGCGCAGAAGACCAGCTGGACGACAACCTCGCCACCTTCGGAGCTTTCCGCCCCATGACCGACGCCGAGAACGCCGCCATCCGGCAGACTGCCGACGTCCTGCGCAGCCACATCAAAATCGGCTGCACCGGCTGCCGCTACTGTATGCCCTGCCCCATGGGCGTGGACATTCCCGACAATTTCAGCATCTGGAATAAGCTCGGGATGTTCGGCAATAAGGAAGCCATCCGCCAGCAGTGGACAGCCCGCTTCCCGGATGCCGAAAAGGCCATTCACTGCGTCCGCTGCGGCAAGTGTGAGGCCGTCTGCCCCCAACATCTGCCGATTCGTAGCGCTCTTGCAAAGCTCCAGACGGAACTGGACAATTTATAATGAGTGAAAGCGGGCGCTCCTCTGTCTCTCCGGACAGGTGGAGCGCCCGCTTTTTGTTTAACCTACGTTGATGTGACCCACCGGGAGGACTTTTCGCTTGTTGTCGTCGGGCTTTGCCGTCAGGCTGATAGCCAGCGACACCGGGCCGACACGGCCCATGAACATACAGGCCATATATAGCAGCTTTGCGCCGGTGTTCAGCTGCCCAGTGACACCCACCGACAGGCCCACCGTACCGAACGCCGAGCAGGACTCGAAGATGCAGTCGATGACCGACACCGTCTCTGCGGTGTTGTAGTACACCACGACGGCAGAGCCGAACGCCGCCACCGCGCCGATGACGATGATGGTCAGCGCGCGGTAGACCGTCTTGGACTCGATGTGGTGGCCGCCGATAACGCAGTCGTCGCGGCCCTGTGCCACGCTGCGGATGGTCAGGATGAGCACCGCGAAGGTCGTCACCTTGACGCCGCCGCCCGTCGAACCAGGGGCCGCACCGATGAACTGCAGCACGCTCATCAGCAGCTTGCTGATGGGGCTGCAGGCCGCGAGGTCGATGGTGTTCATACCCGCAGTACGGGTGGATACCGACTGGAACAGCGCCGCCATTATCTTGCCCGGGACGGACAGGCCGCCCATCGTCCTGGGGTTCGACCACTCGAGCAGGGCCAGCAGCACCGCGCCGCCCACCCAGAAGATGACCGAGAACTGCAGCACAACTTTCGCGTGGAGAGAGAGCCGCCGCTTTTTGCGGTACTCTGCCAGCTCCACCCAGACCATGAAGCCCAGACCACCGGCCATGATCATGAACATGATGACAGCCTGCACATAGTAGTTGTTGACGTACGGCACCAGCGAGGAGTAGGCACCAAACCGTCCGAAGAGGTCAAAGCCTGCGTTGCAGAAAGCCGAGATGGCCGTGAACACGCTGACCCACACACCCTCTGCGCCGAACTGCGGCACGAATGCGAAGAGCAGCAGCACGATGCCCACGGCCTCGAAAGCCGCCGCCAGCTTGATGACGATCTTCAGCACCTCAGTGGCCTTGGACAGGCCGTCTGCCGAAACGCTCTCGCCCAGCAGCCGCAGGTCGCGGAAGCCCATCCGCCGCCGGGCCGCCAGCGCGAAGAAGCTGGTGAGGGTGACAAGGCCGAGGCCTCCCACCTGAATGAGCATCAGGATGATTACCTGCCCGAACAGCGAAAACTGACTCCATGTATCCCGCACGACGAGGCCCGTCACGCAGGTGGCACTGGTGGCGGTGAACATGGCGTCGATGACGCCCAGCCGCCCCGTCCTGCTGGAAATGGGCAGGGTAAGCAGCAGCGTCCCCACCGCGATGACCAGCAGAAAGCTGCTGCAGATAGTCTGCGTCGCACTGCTGCCCGCCAGCCAGCCCTTGTTGGGCCGGCGTGTCCGCTTTTTGGTTTTATTTTTTCCCATTGCAACCTCCCGGGGCTCCCCCCGGCCAGCAGCCAGAGGGGCGAGTCGTTCTGCCGCCCCTGCGCAAAGTTTCCCGGCGCAGGAGCCTCTCTTTATAGGATACACCTTTTTTCTCTCCGATTCAACTTGATTTTGTGCGCTGTTTGCGGTATCATATCTGTAATGCGTCTCAGTAGCTCAGTTGGATAGAGCGTCCCCCTCCTAAGGGGAAGGCCGCAGGTTCGACTCCTGTCTGGGACATTCCTTTAAGAAAATGCGAAGATCATTTTTCCATGTGAAAGACGATCTTCGCATTTTTCATTTTGAATCGATCACCAAAATCAGCCAGCGAATGCCATTAGCAGAATTTTCGGTTCCAGCTAATGAAGCCCCATAAAGCACCTTTTGAACTCTGTTTCCCGGCTCTCTGCTAAAAAGCGTGTCGCTGAAAGGGGCAGATGACATTTTCTCCACGGAAGAATCCCGACAGGAACAACAACGGGAACAGGTTCAGCAGATTCCCATCGGAGAGCTGTTCCCTTTCAAAAACCACCCCTTTAAGATTTTGGACGATGAATCCATGCAGCGCACCGTAGAGAGCGTAGAACAGTACGGCGTGCTTTCTCCGCTGATTGCCCGCCCACGCCCGGAAGGTGGCCAAACGCGGAATTTTGCCCTTACAAAAAAGCACTTTCCCTTATATTTGCATTGCAAATAAGGGAAAGTGCTTTTGTCTTGCTCACTATGAGGTTACGATCGCAAAGGATACGGTCAACTCCCAATAGCGAAAAGATAATACGGCAGCCTTCACTTTTTCAGCACTACGCACTCATAGGGGCGCAGCGTGTCGGCGGTATCGGGGTAGTTACCCAGCAGTTTCTCGGCATCGGTCCAGCCTACAGGCAGGGGCTTGGCAATTTCCCGCTCCCGCAGGTTACAGAGAACCAGCAGCTCCGTCTCGCCGTCGTACCGGCGATAGGCTAACAAATCCGCATTGTCGGGGTACAAGAACTCGATTTTTCCCGCACTGATGACCGGCATTTTCTTGCGCAGGGCCACCAGCGTTTTGTAAAAGCTGCGGATGGAATCCGGGGCGTCCATTTGGGCAGCGGCGTTGATGGCCTTGTAGTTGTCGGCAATGCCGATCCACGGCGTACCGGTGGTAAACCCGGCGTTCTCGCTCGCGTCCCACTGCATCGGGGTGCGGCTGTCGTCGCGGCTGCGCTGGGCGATAATGTCCAGCGTCTCGGCCTCGGTCTTGTCCTGCTCTTGCAGGATCCTGTAGTAGTTGAGGCTCTCGACGTCGCGGTATTGCTCGATTTTCGTGAAGTGCGGGTTCGTCATGCCCAGCTCCTCACCCTGATAAATGTACGGTGTGCCGCGCATAAAGTGGATCGCCGCCGCCAGCATCTCGGCGCTTTCCTTCCAGTAGGTCGTGTCGCTGCCAAAGCGGCTGACCGCACGAGGCTGGTCGTGGTTGCACCAGAACAGCGCATTCCAGCCGCCGTGGGCCTGCATCCCCTCCTGCCAGGTCTGGAACAGTTTCTTCATGGCGAGGTAATCAGGCTCCCTCAATTCCCACTTTTGCCCGTCCTTGTAGTCGACCTTCAGGTGGTGGAAATTGAAGCACATCGTCAGCTCGTGGTTGCCCTCAGCGGTGTAGCCGATGCAGTTTTCCAGCGTGGTGGAGGACATCTCCCCCACCGTGATCATGCCGTCGATGCCGCCCGCGGCGACCAGCTCCTTCAGGTACTTGTGGACGTTGCGGCCATCGGTGTAGAAGCGGCGGCCGTCGCCCTCAAAATCGTCCTCATAGACCTCCGGCTTGGAAATGACGTTGATGACGTCGAAACGGAAACCCTTGATGCCCTTCGCCTTCCAGAATCGCAGGATATCGGCCATTTCCTCTCGCACGGCGGGGTTCTCCCAGTTCAGGTCGGCTTGCATCACATCGTACAGGTGCAGATACCACTTGCCGAGCCATGGTACATATTCCCACGCAGGGCCGCCGAATTTCGACACCCAGTTCGTCGGGCAGCAGTCGGGCGTGCCGTCCTTGAAGATGTAATAGTCCTGGTACTTTTTGTCGCCCGCCAGTGCTTTTTTGAACCACTCATGCTCGGTGGAGGTGTGGTTGAACACCATGTCCAGCATCAGGCCGATGCCGCG
>ENA-OWPB01002149-OWPB01002149.1-human-gut-metagenome-genome-assembly--contig:-NODE-2149-length-14639-cov-13.992800_pt1 | contig 14639 bp, 17 predicted proteins | sample MGYA00248260_ERZ651838 | MGnify/ENA primary metagenome ERZ651838 (study PRJEB26924, sample SAMEA4378304) | human gut metagenome | biome: human gut; feature: human-associated habitat; material: faeces...
CCTTTACATCTACGCGGATTTCCATACGTCCACGCTGTCCTCTGTAGATACCGCCGTCTGTTGGTTCTGTGGAAACAACGAATTCAGGACGAACACCATCTTCATGGATGATGTACTGCCAGCAGAGACCGTCACAGTCTTCTTCCTGTACAGTACCTGTCACAAGTACCTGATATTTATCGTTTAAAAGACCAAGATCTTTCATGATCTTAGCACCGTATACTGCAGAAACAATACCGCCCATCTGGTCAGATGTTCCACGTCCGCCGATTTCTTCATCAGATTCGAAACCTTCGTATGGATCAAATTCCCAGTTCTTGATATTACCGATACCGACTGTATCAATATGAGCGTCAAAACCAATGAGAGTTTTACCTGTTCCCATGTAGCCGAGGATATTGCCCATCGGATCGATCTGAACTTTGTCGAATCCGACTTTTTCCATTTCCTCTTTGATTCTCATGATATGTCCTTTTTCTCCGCAGCTTTCGCCAGGAATGCGAACCAGATCGCGAAGGAACTTAGTCATATCATCCTTATAACCCATTGCAGCTTCGTTAATTTTTGCGTAATCCATTTTTTTACCCTCCCAATATGTATAAAATATTATGATGTTAGGGTCAAAAGGTATTTTGCCCCTAATCTGATATCATATTATTAGTTACTGGTATATCATTTTCGAGATAACCATACTACTTACCTGTCTGTGTTCACCAAAAACATCATTTGCTTAAAGATTCGTCTGTTCCGTATAATCCGTCCCATACGATCTCGCGGTAGCGAACAGGATCAGTGTCACCTTCTGTGGAAATAAGAAGTACTACGGAATTCTCATCCAGTTTCAGCGCTTCTTTTAAGTCTTTTGCATCTTCATCGTGAAGAGCAGTGAAGCAGAAACCAAGCGGAACGGAACCGGATTCACCGGAGACAACGTGTGGATCATCTCCCAGTGGATTAGCGTAGATACGTGTTGCCTTTGCGCTCATCCAGTCAGGACAGGATGCAAATACATCTACGTGATTTTTCAGGATATCCCATCCAATCGTATTTCCCTCACCGCATGCAAGACCGGCCATAATTGTCTGAAGATCACCTGTAACATTTACCAGATTTCCTGTCTTTGCAACAGCGGAGCGGTACAGGCAGTCAGCAGCACTTGCTTCACAGACAGCCATAACCGGCGGGTTATCTTTATATTTATGAGCGAAATAACCGACTACGGCACCTGCTAAAGAACCAACACCGGCCTGAACAAATACATGTGTCGGACGTTCAACACCCATTTCTTTTAACTGCTGGTCAGCCTCAAGAACCAGTGTTCCGTATCCCTGCATGATCCAGGATGGAATTTCTTCATATCCGTCCCATGCGGTATCCTGAACGATGATACCATGTTCTGTTTTGGCAGCTTCTGCTGCAGCCATTCTTACGCAGTCATCATAGTTTACTTCTTCGATCGTAACAGTAGCACCTTCTTTGGCAATGTTATCGAAACGGGTCTTTGTTGTTCCCTTAGGCATTCTTACAACTGCTTTCTGTCCAAGGCGGTTAGCTGCCCATGCAACTCCACGTCCATGATTACCGTCTGTTGCAGTAAAGAATGTAGCCTGTCCGAATTCTTCTCTTAATTTATCAGAAGAGAGAACATTGTATGGCAGCTCGCTGATATCACGTCCAAGTTCTTTTGCGATATAGCGGCCCATTGCATAAGAACCTCCAAGTACTTTGAAAGCATTTAAGCCAAAGCGATAGGATTCATCCTTACAGAAAATATTTTTTACTCCTAAATATTTCGCAAGGGATGAAAGGTTCTGAAGAGGCGTCACACTGTACTGTGGGAAACTTCTGTGGAACTCATTTGCTTTCTTTACATTTTCTTCGGACATCAGTTCCAGGTGTTTATCATCTGATTTCGGAACCTCGTTTACAGTCCATTTTAATCCTTCTGTCATAAAATGACCTCCCTTAAAAATTATCATTTGGTTTCCTTAACTTGTGATTCTATCATACCATATATTTTAAAAATTGCAATAGAAAAATACAAAAATTTTTAGGTTTTTCAAAAAAAAATTAGGTTTCATAATTTGTACATTGATATAAGGATTTGGATATGATAAAATAATGAGTAATGTTCGTTTTATTTTTACAGGATAGACAGTAAAGTGGGTATAAAAGAGCAATACAAAAGATACAGAAGAGGAGAAAATATTATGGCAGTATTTCATGCATTCCGGGCACTTCGACCTACACCGGAAAAGGCTGCTGATGTGGCAGCACTTCCATATGATGTGGTAAACCGGGAAGAAGCAAAATCAATCGGAGATGAGAATCCCCTGTCCTTTCTTCATATTGACAGACCGGAAATGGATCTGGAACCTGAGACAGATCTGTATGACGAACGGGTTTATGAAAAAGCAAAAGAAAATCTTGACAATATGGAAGAAAAGGGAATTTTTGTTCAGGATCAGAAGGCCTGTTACTATATATATGAACTTGTAAGAAAAGGAAAGACACAGACCGGTATCGTAGGATGCAGTTCCATTGATGATTATATGAATGGCGTAGTGAAGAAACATGAGCTTACCAGAGAAGATAAGGAGCAAGACAGGATTCACCATGTAGATTCCTGTAATGCAAATACCGGTCCTATTTTTCTGGCATGCAGATATCCGGATTTTCTGCTTACACTGATGAATAACTGGAAAGATCATCATGAAGCAGCATATGATTTTACAGAAGAGGATCAGATCACACACAGAGTATGGGTGATTGATGAAGATGAGGTCATTTCTGAAATAAATAAGGAATTTGCAGGGATTGATTTTCTGTACATCGCAGATGGACATCACCGCGCAGCTTCCGCTGTAAAAGTAGGTTTAAAGAGAAGAGAACAGAATCCGGGATATACAGGGGAGGAAGAGTTTAATTATTTCCTGTCTGTTGTATTTCCCTATGACCAGCTCTGCATTCTTCCTTATAACAGGATTGTAAAAGATTTGAACGGCCTGACTGTAAAGGCATTTCTGGGCGCCCTGAAGTTCAACTTTGAACTGATGCTGATGCCGGGATTTCCATGCAAGCCTGTAGAGAAGCATTGTATGGGAATGTATGTGGACGGACAGTGGTATCACCTGAAAGCATGGCCGGATATCTATGAGAAGAAGGACGTGGTCGGACAGCTGGATGTATCCATTCTTCAGGAAAAAGTCCTCAGACCAGTCCTGGGAATCGAAGATCCGCGCACAGACCAGAGAATCTCCTTTGTGGGCGGAAGCCATAAGGCAGCAGAGCTGGCAGAGATTGCGGACAGAACCGGCGGTGTAGCCTTTGTCATGTACCCGACATCTATGGAAGACCTGATGAAGATTGCAGACGAGAACAAATTAATGCCTCCAAAATCCACCTGGTTTGAGCCAAAGCTTCGGAGTGGGCTGTTTATACATAAGTTATAATTTGCCGAAGATGTTACTGTTCACTCTGTTCACAGCAACACGCTTCGCGATGCACAGAATTTATGCTAATCGCATAAATTCGCGCGGTATGTCTCGGGTTTTCTGTGACCTTCGCTCACAAAAAACACCTCGCGGAATATTACCAGTGAACAGTAACCCGAAGATGTCTTATAAAAATATTATAATAATTTCGCTGTAGACTTTTTCTTCCTTCAATGGTACAATTGGTTCTATACAAAAGAGAACGAGACGTACTATAACGAAAGGAGGGAAGAATGTGGAAGATGCGGAATTGAGAAATATCCTTTTTTCTATACAGGGAAGCATTGCCGGTTTTCAAAATGATATGTCCGATGTAAAGAACGATATCGCAGATATGAGGACAGATATTGCAAACATGAAGACAGATATTGCAAACATGAAGACGGATATCACAAACATGAAGGCAGATATCACAAACATGAAGGCAGATATTGCGAACATGAAGACGGATATCACGAACATGAAGGCAGATATCACAAACATGAAGACAGATATCACAAACATGAAGACGGATATCACAAACATGAAGACGGATATCACGAACATGAAATCAGATATTGTGCAACTCAAGGGAAGCGTAAAAACTATAGAACTTAAACTGGAAAATGAAATTGACAGAAAAATATCTGCCCTATTTGATGCACGTATGGATGAGCTTCGCTATAGAAAGGAGAATAAGGAAACTCGAGAGAAAGTTTTTGAACTGGATATGCGTGTAGACAATTTGGAAAAAGCCATCATGCCAGCGTAACTGTAACAGATAATTGTAAGGCTTGTACATAGGATAAACAGGAAGAAATTTTATAACATAAAAAGTACATGAAATTTCTGTAAATTGCAATAGGAAAGCGGAAAATAATTGCGATTTTACCTATTGCACAAAAATATAATTGATTTATTGGTTAATTTGTTCAAAGTGTGGGCGGCGTTTCTTCCCAATGGGAGCACCATTTAATCATACAAAAGGCGTACTGCTTAAATGACGCTCCCAAAGGTCAGAAACGCTTGTTTCTGGGTATATTAAGCGGAGATACCTGTGTGAGTATCTCTGATTTCTTGTTGCTGTGTTTAGTTATTGGACTGGTAACAGTTCACACGTGTGAACTGATAAAAATTTCTTTGTCTCGCCCTACGGCATGGGGCAGGCTATTGGAAGTGTGATATACAAGCTTAAATTGTTATTGCCGTGTGGGGATAGTCTCACACAGTTTTTTGTATTCGTATGAGGATAAATAATTGAAAAGTTTCCGTGGGTAATTGTTTATCCAGTCTTGAATATCTTTTATATATTTGTCTGTGAAAGTGCTTATATGAGAGCCTTTTGGAATCCAGCGGCGGATTAATTTATTTGCGTTTTCGTTACTTCCACGTTCGCAGGCGTTGTAAGGGTGACAGTAATATATTTTTGTCCTTTTCATTACCTTGTTACAGTAGCTTTTTTCCATGGAATCCATGTCCAGAAATTCTACACCATTATCGCAGGTTATAGTTTTGAATGTATCTCTGAAAACTGGGGCTGAAAGATTGCGCTCTAAGCGGTCTAATATTTTTATAAGGCAGACTTGATTTTTGCCGTCAGCCTTGAAGATTAGTTCTTCTCTTGTTTTGCGTTCTGTGAATACGAAAAGACAGGTTTTGTCGCCTTTTCCAGACTCTACTGTATCAAGTTCCCAATGTCCATACTCTAAGCGTTCATAAATTTCTTTTGGTCTTGTTTCTATAGAAGTATGGTTGTGATTTCTTGCATTGCGCTTCTTTTCTGTAGCTTTTTCTTTCTTTTTGCGTGGCATGGGAAGATTGCTTTCTGTTACGTTTAGGAGTAATCCGCTATGGACGTAATTGTAGATTGTTTTAAAACATACTTTTGTTTTAAATTCGAGATTATTCTTTTGAATGTGCGCAAGGATTGCAACAGGGCTATACTTCTTTTCCAGAATCATAGATTCTAAGAATTTGATAAGTTCAAGGTCATTTCCAATTTTGAGATCTTTTCCCTTGTTGTGAGAACGTTCGTCCTGTATCTGCTGTCCTCTGTCGGCACAGTATTTCTTGTATGGTTTTAGGTTTGAATCTATTAATTCAACTGTACCCAGTTTTATTTCCCTGTAGATAGTTGTAAGTGAACGGTTTAGTATCTTTGCAATTTCTTTTATTGGTGTTTTCTGATTTAGTAAGAGTTCTAATTGATAGCGTTCGTATTCCTTGAAATATTTTCTCATGTTATACTTTCCCCCTTTTAATTGGGAGATGGTAATAAATTAAAATATCCCTGTCAATGACAAGCGTTGTTGATTCTCAATCATTGACAGGGATATTTTAATTTATTTTCTTAGTTTGCGCTTAATGGGACAGTCAGAGAACATCTACTATTGCACAGATGTTTTCACCCTCTGAAAAATAGCAGTCGGCACAGCCTTTATAATAGCAACAGTTTTTGCAGTTTTCGATTACTACGCTATACGAAGCTTCTGCACCGAAGATTGCGGCGGGGCAGTTTCCATTTACGCAGTTATCACCGCAGTAGTTGAAGCATATTGATTTCTTATCCATGATTATTTTCCCCTTTCTTTTCGTGCTTTGCTTTGTAGGTTCTTTTTACTGCTTCTGTGCATTCTGTGAACTGTTTGCAGGTGGGGCAAAATGCCTTGCACTGTTTGCAGTCCCGAAACATAAAATAATAAAGGAATTTAAGAAAATGGACTTTCAGAAACAGGGATAAATCCATCAGTAGGTAATCCAATTTGTTCATGTTCGTTTTTCTCCATTTCGTCATACATTTGTTTTTTGGTTCTTAATATCTGGAAATCAATGTTTATATCGGAGTAAAGTTTCTTGAGTTCTGGATTCTCTGTAAGCATTTTCTTTAAGGCTCGAAGCTGTTGCAGGTGTTCTTTTGCTGAAAGCTTCTTATTACTAAAGTGTACAATTTTCTTGATTCGCTCTGCATCCTCTTGCAGGCGTTTTTTAGATTCCTGTATTTCCTTTTCATGGTCAATTTTTTCTTTTTGTTCTTGTTTTGGTTCAAAAAGCTTGTAATTGATAGTTGTTTCTTCTGGTTTAGCGGTCTTGCTAAATTCCATGTATAATATTTCTTGATTTGCCATAGGGACTTTTACATCTGTGATATAACTTACATCAGATAGATACTTGCTGTAGATTCTTGCAAGTTCGTCATAGTCGACATTGTAAACCTTTTCGATTGGTCTGTCGGTGTTCTGACTTGCTAAATATCTGTGTTGGTTTTGTAGGATATGAGATATATCTTTTGTGATGTATTTGGTTATGTAAGAACTTGCCTTGCTTGAGTCGTTTATTTTTGTTGCTGTGGAGAATCCGTACTTCCATAAGGGAAGATTAAATATTTTTGTTGCATAAGGCTTTTTTGCATAGTCATAGACAAATTTTCCAATGCAGGTTTTACCAGAAAATGCAAGGGGCATTTGTCCAATGTCTGCAAAGAGTCCGTGAAAGTGCCATTTTGATTTGTCCTTATGTAATTCTGGTACAATGATATACTTTAAATCTGGGGCATAACGTTTTTTGAGATTGTTTGTCCAGATGTTCAGTTTTTCAGATACAAGGTTGAAATCGGTATTATCCAGTTTCCTTGGGTCTATCGTGAGAGTGATAAAATAGTCCCATCTGTTAGCCCTTGCGATTGAATATATCTGATTTACTGTTCTATTTACTGATGATTGGATACTGTGTTGCACCTGTGCATGGGTACGGGCTGTATTTGTCTGTTTTGGTTTTTGTGTTCTGATTTTGTTTTTTACAGTGACAGGGCGTTTATACGTCCTTATTTGTATAGAGTCGACATATTCTATAGTTTTCACGTTGTAATTCATGTTTCATTCTCCCTGACTGAAAAGTGTTGCTATTGTCAAGTATAGCAACACCACCTAAATGTGACGTACCGTCCATGATCTGCTTTGCCGCCCGCTTGCTTGGGGTCCCCTTAATCCCCAAGGCTCCGCAGACAGCACGCAGAACATGGACGTTAAAGTTGCTTTAGTGTTTTCGTATCGAAAATTTTATAACTATCATAGAGTTTATAATATTTCTTAGATGCGAACATTATTTCTGTGTGGTCTTTCTTTCCTGTATCCATGCTTTTAACTGGGATGAAAAAGAGATTGCCACCACAAAGGAGAGCAAGAAACCATCCGAAGAGTTTAAAGTTCTTTACGTTTCTGTGTTCGTAGTCGTGTTGGAAAATATGACGTATCTGTTTATCTATGAGGTCTTTGTGCTGTGATACTAAGATAACGGTATAGCCAAATTTCCTGTGCTGTGTGAAGAAAATTACCCATTCAGAACGTCCCTTTTGATTCCATGAACGGGAATTAAACATGGTTTGGCATTCGTCTATAATAAGGAGTGTTTGTTTTTCCTTTATCTGTCCACGGGCGTTACGTTCGTGGTTTTTATTTGCGAAATCCATGAGAAAGTCAATGGTTAACTGTTCATTGTTTAGTTCCTCTATAATCCCAAGTTCGCCTGTGTGCTTATTCTTTTTACAGTGTTTCTTTTTCCAAAAGTTTTCGTTTACTTCAAAGTTACAGATAACGTGTTTTCCTTTTTTGTGGTATTGGTCAATCATTTTTGCACAGTGTAAGGATTTACCAGAGCCGGGCCTACCGGAATAAAAATAAATCATATGTGTTGTCCCCCTTTTGTAGTTTGTGTGGGGCAGTTCACACGTGTGAACTGCCTTGAATTGTCAGAATACTAAAAATAAGATCCTGTGAATTGTATGTAAAAGTGATACAATTAGTTCACACGTGTGAACTGAGTTCATACGTATGAACTAGAAGTTGTGTTTACTTCTATAATCTGTGATTGCCTGTCTGAGATACTTATATACATAGTAGGCAAGTACGCAGGCTAACCATGCGTTCATGCAGGTCGCACAGAATTTAAAAGGTATGAAATAGTTGACGTAACCTAACACATCCATACCCGAAGAGTCGGCAAGCTGTGAAAGCATGACACGGAACGGGGCTGAGGGAAGTATACTTATAAGTACGTCCAGTATATCGAAAAATATCCCGATTGCAGATTTGATAAGTTCGCCTGTCATTTAATCATCACCCCCGTTTGAGAAAAGTTTCCTTGATAGGTGAATAAGGAAAAGTATAAATGTTACTGATAGGATATAACGGCAAGTTTTCGCCAGTTTTTCCCATTCTTCTGTTGATAAGTCTATGTCTATGGTTTCGTTGATTTTGAAAGACTCTATTTTTATAGGAAGTGAAAACTTCGGGTTTTTAGGTTCTGCTGACATGGAATTAAGAACTAAGGACACATCCCAAGGAATAGAAGTTGGAAACTTATCTTTTGCTTTTTCTGCCGTTTCCTGTGAACGGTCTTTGAAGAAGTCCATTACTGTGTCAGCTATAAGCAAGGCTTTTATTTCGTTTAGGGAGTCTACAAGCTTTTGTTGGTATTTGTTGTTTTCTTCCAGTAGCTTTACCATTTCGTCAAACTTTTTATCCGAATTGTTCCAGAGGTCGGTTAAATATTTTGATAGGACTGTGAAGTCATATTTACACCCGTTTTGTTCTGTCTCTGTTTTGCCATCTGATAGAGCTTGTATGGCTATCAGGATTTCTTCCAATTTGCCGTCGTTTTTCTCTATGTAGTCGGTTATGGTTTTAGCTAATTTGTCGTGGTTTGTGCTAAACTCTGTGAGTTTGTCGAGTATCTTTTGTAGCAGGGTGTTTGTGTCGGTTAGGGAACCGTCTGTGAAGTCTGGTTTTGGGGTTGGTGTTGTACCGTCACCGAAGTCACCACCAGAGCCGCCACCACTAGGAGTTGGGGTTGGGTTCGTTGTACCGCCGCCACCGTCTGAGAAATCGTTTAAGTCATTTAAGTAATTGTTAAAAGTTGTGTCAAACTGGTTTTGTATTTCTGTCTCTGTTTTGTTTTCGGTTATGATGTTATAGGTTATGTCTGGCAGGTTTGTTGTGTTGTTGACGTATTTAATGTTAACTTTGAAACCACCAGAGGGGAGTTTTGGGACGTAAATTAATTGTTTACCAGAATCGAGAAAGTTCTGCAAATCCTTAACAGAATAAAATATTTTAAACGGGCTACCATATGCAAATTTCATACTTTTATGAATTATACCCTCGATGCCAGAACTTTTTCTTTCAAATTCTGCAAATAGTTTTGTTAAATACCCCGTGCCTTTACTAACAAGTTTATTATCCGAGAAAATATAAAAAGTCATACCTTTATTAGGGTAACTATCGGCTACAATATAACCGTTGCAGTCTCCCATGCCTATATAATCACCGCCTAAAACATAAGCATAAGTCGAGTAATTTGGTTCACTTCCGTCAGAATACGTACTGGCAAGACCATCAAAAATAACATAAGCGTCATTTACATATTGGAAAAAACTGTTTTTAAAATCTTCGCTTTTTAAAATATCTGAAATATAAGCGTTATTGACATGAGCATTAGAAAGAATAGAATCAAATTTTGCCTGTGCGTTAAATTCTGATTTAGAGTGAGCGGGTTCAAGTAACCAGTAGCCATTTAGGGCGTGGACGCTATCTTGTAACTGCTGATTTAATTCAGTAGTGAAAGTTGGATTGAACTCTACGAGTTGTTTGTCTTTGTCGTAGGTAATGGGGCTATCGGGGTTGGTGAGGTCAATATTTCCGTTAGCATCCATGAAAGGAAATAATTTAGTTTGTAACCATTTATTAACTGCGGAATCTTCACCCCAGATACTATCGAGGGCTTTTGATGAAGTAGCACCATCACCAGAGCCAGTAGTAGCAACATTATAACCTACTTTATATAGGGATTTCACCATTTTAACAATATTATCGAAAGAAATGGATTTAACAACATTACCTACAAAGTCTGAAGCATAAACAGTTGTTGCATATGGCATAAATATTACATTAACAGTAAAAATAACTGTACAGAGGAAAACACTAATAAACTTTTTCAACAAATCACATCCTTTTCAAACAATAAAAAAAGAGAGCCGAAGCCCTCTGTAAATAAACAACTATTTTTTTCTCAATTTTTTCCTTTTATGTTTTTTATACTCCCGTTCGTCAGTATTAAAGATAAAAGAAAGTATAGTACCAAATGCGAAAATAAAAGGGACAAACAAAAGGAACAATAAAGCAATTAAAACTGTAACCATTCCAAACGTGAGATTGAACTTACTTAAAATAAAAAGAATAATGAAAAAAGGAATAAACAGTAAATACCAACGAAACCCTTTTAGAAAATCAAACAATATTTCTTTTATATCTTTCCACATGATAAACCCCCTTTTTCTTTTATCCATCCATAACAATTAATTCCAACTATATTATATAGTATATTGCATAATATATCAAGGCAGGGCTTTTAATACTTATTCGATTATCATGGTTCTGTGTTTCTTTATGGCTTGGGTTTTGGTTTTGCTTTAGGTACCATTCCTTCATTCTCCCCCAAACCCCCTCTTTATGCCCGATTCCCAGAAAGAGGGGGCTTTAGCTTCTTTGTCTCGCCCTACGGCATAGGGCAGGCTATTGAAAGTGCAACGTACAAGCTTAGTTTCCTTGTCTCTGTGGGAAGTAGTTCACACGTGTGAACTGACTGGAAGAGGAGAGTAAAGCCAAAACCAAAAACATAAAACCCCTTGTAGTCAAGAGGGGCTTAACAGTAAAGACTGCCAAGCCCCTCTCTTATACATTCTTCTTTTATTGAACCTTGTAAAGTGTTTTCTTCCTTTTCCACAAAAACCGTGGAAAAGAGTAAAACACTTGACAAGGGGGAGACATTCCCAGTCAGGGGGACGGAATGCCGAAAGAATAGCCCGTTTTAGATTTGGGTTAGTGATTTTACACGAAAACTCGTAGAATCTAACTATTTCGGTTTATTTATTATTGTTGAACCTTTGTTAAGGAGTAACTACAGTTCACACGTGTGAACTGTAGTTAATATAAAGAGTCTGAAAGACACTTAGTTGGCGATACTTCTAAAGAAGTTGATGCCAAGTCTGACAGCAATCATGATTCCTGCAATTGCAAGACCTGCCGGAAGTGCAGTTTCAATCATGGAAATTGTGTCAGTTTTGATTGTACCAACGGCAGTGGTAAAAGCTGTATTAATACTTTCCATTGTGTTTCCCTCCTGTTAGATTTTTAATATATATGAATAAAGCCAAGGGCTTTAAACACACCGTATGTAGCTAGGATTAACAGAGTTGAGAACGCAAAGCCTAAAGCAAAAGCTTTGGCATAGGTCACGAGAATCTCTGTGATAAAATCCATATTCATGTATTGGCTTGCAAAATCAGCAGCCAACGTTGTAACCTGTGTTGCACCGTCTGAAATAACGGGAGATTCTGTCACTTGTAAAGGTGCAGAAGAATCAGTGAACACAGTACAAATAATGCCAGATAAAGCCATCTTAATACCTCTTGTAAACATATGAAATCAATCTGCATTGTTTTTCCTTTTCAGTTCACACGTGTGAACTGCTGTGGCTGTGTAAATAATAAAGTTTCTTTGTCTCGCCCTGCGGCATAGGGTAAGCTACTGGAAGTGTAACCTACAAGCCTAGCTTCTTTGTCTCGCCCTGCGGCATAGGGTAGGCTATTGGAAATGTAACCTACAAGCCTAGCTTCTTTGTCCCTGCGTGAAATAGTTCACACGTGCGAACTGTTGTGGCTGTGGAACTTTATTAAAATTTACGCCAGACGGAACGAGCAAGAACCAGACCAGACAGGAAGCCAATTAAAACAATTGTCAAGACCAAACAGGAAAGCGTATTCTTTGCCTGCTCTGTAAGAGTCTGGGCAGTTTCCAACACTTGCGTCTGGTATTCCTGCTGTTCGGTTTGCAACTGTTGTAACAGGGTGTAGGTGTCCTGCTCTTCTGGAGTGGGGGTTGGTACTGCGTCCCCTGTGGAATCCTGTGTGGAATCCGTAGGGGTTGCAGTATCACCCGTTGTAATTGTGTCTGTACCTAACGTATCAGGTGGAGCGGGGGAAGAATCCCCCGTGTTTGGTGTGGCTGTGGAATCTGGGATCCCCTGAGGGGTGGAAGTCGTCGCATCCCCTAGGGAATCAGAAAATCCTGTATTGTCGGCGGCATTTGCCGTATCTGTAAATTCTGCCATTTTTTATTTCTCCAATTTGAGGGTGGGGGATAGGCGAAACCCCACCCCCTATATATCCAAGTTCACACGTGTGAACTGAATACCAATTATAACTTGACGAAACCATTGACTTTCCACTCTCCGCAACGGGCGTTATTGATGTTAACCTGTCCCGTAAGGATGTAGTCTTTGCCTTTCTCGAATTTATTGTAGGCGTTTTCGTCAACAACCTTTACTTTTTCCACATCGTCACCATCCATGATAACGAGTCTGTAAGTAATTCCTGCATTGCCGTCTACGGCGTAAGGGGTTGCTGTTTTGCTGATAATTGTTACTGCATTGTCCATTGTTGTGTAAAGTGTCATATTGTTTTATCCTCTCTTTCTTATGTTTCCGCAGTCACCTTATTCATAGATAAGTTCTAATACATAGCGGATTTTTTTATTCTTGAAATGGTTATCATTTTTCATATCGTTGTAAACGTTTTCCATCTGCTCACGACAGTTTAAGAGTTCTTCGAAGCTGTTACATATAGTAAGCGGAACCCTGCCAGTCTCAACCTCTGGGGAGTTCATAAATTCGGATTCTTTCACATCCTCTACGTCTGTAGCTTCGGAATCAATGATTTCCTGCGAATCCTCTGTTTCTTCACTCTCGATTGCAAGGGGCTGTTTGCCAAACTCTATAATCTTGCGCACTGACCAATCGGGTTGTACCGCTTCAATCTGCTCAGGGGTAAAGGAGAGCATATTGACAAGCTGTGAACATTTAAAATCCTTATAGGCATCCTGCAAACCTGTGGCTTTACCGTCTGCAATGTTTCCGAACTTCTCAACCACACGGATGTAGTTGTGGGTTGCTGTTTTTTTGATCTCGAAAGCATCAAGGGCAAATTCAGCAATGTTCTTATAATTGTCAATGCGGTAATATTCATTGTGGTGAATCTGCCAGAGCGCACACGCTATGTCTACATATGCGGCACTTGCTTTTGTGAATCCTTTTTCAATATTGTTCTTTAACTTGTTGTATGAAGCTGTGTCACGCTTACCGAAAACCGGAACCTCGGCTTTTTCGAGTTCTGTTGTTATAGCGGTAACTTCTTTCTTTTCTTCCTTTTCTGTGTTGCCTACAGATTCCGCTGAAAAGTCCATGCTCAACTGTTTGTCATTCTTCTGAATCTCGCCCATCTTCTTTTCCCCCTGCTTTTTTCTCTTTTATCTGGACTCTGGGTAAGTGCCGTTTGATGAAAGCTAAAATTGTGAGCATATAACAGATACTTCCCAAAATCAAAAAGATTCTAACTAATGTCAATAAATTCATGTTACCCGATATTTACGCTATAGATGTATAACGGGTAAAAGTGCCGTCCCTGTGAATCAATGATTGCGACGTAATCACTACAAAAACCAATTGCATCAATGATTTCTGGGAACTGTTCTTGCATCTGGTTTTCCGTGTATACAGAAATGTTCATGCAATCATCAAACTGTTTTACCGCATCCCCTGCGGAGTCTATAACCCACGCTGTGAACATCTTTTCGCCTTTCCTTTCTCTTTTATAGTGTTGCACTGTTTGGACATTTATTTTTGGTTCCCAGTCCAGACACATAGACTGAGGAAATGATTATTCTCTATCGTAATAACCAACCCTTTTCAATGCAGTGTGTATATCAATGCTCATATTTGCAAATATCTTGCTTAAATCGCTATAATTATTCTTTCCATCCAATTCGCTTGCTCTAGCCAACGCGACGCAAAGAAAATTTAAAGTGTCTTTTGAGGCATAAATTGTTCCGTATCCTTTTACTTTTACTCTCATGTTTTCGCCTATCCTTTCTTACTCCCAGTTCACACGTGTGAACTGTTTTTCGCTCATTTCTTATTACGCTTTAATTTTACAATAAACAATTTTTGTAAATTTTTCAAAAAACAGTTGAAATCACAGAAATAATTTGTTATACTAACTTGCGTTACGGGGTATGGCGTAGCTTGGTAGCGCGCACGGCTGGGGGCCGTGAGGTCGCA
>ENA-OWPB01002156-OWPB01002156.1-human-gut-metagenome-genome-assembly--contig:-NODE-2156-length-14601-cov-151.924309_pt1 | contig 14601 bp, 19 predicted proteins | sample MGYA00248260_ERZ651838 | MGnify/ENA primary metagenome ERZ651838 (study PRJEB26924, sample SAMEA4378304) | human gut metagenome | biome: human gut; feature: human-associated habitat; material...
GAGATACTCTTTAAATATAATATACAATGCGCAAGTTCCCCACAAGTTGTCAGACAATTTATAAAGAGCGTTTATAAATTAAAACATATATTGTTAACAATTTATTTACAAAATATGCAAGAATTGTTAATAGTTATAGTGTACAATAAAAGAAAAAACAAAAGGAGATATAGAAATATGAAAGCTATTAAAAACTTTAATGCATTCAAGAAATCATTATTATCAGCAACAAATGGAAATATGGTGGAATCGTTTGACAGCTCTAATCAGTTTGGCGGCTGTGAATATCAGTCATATAGAGTCTATGTTGATGACGTGCAGTATTATAATATGTTTGTAATTTATAATTTTGCAACAAATACTTATGATGTATCACTTGAAACATCAACTTGCGCTGTATCTACAATGTCAAGAGTATGTAAGACACAAAAGGCAATGATTGATAGTGTAGTTCGCTGGTGTTATTATAGTTATTTAAATACAAAGGAAATAAGTGTTGATAGTGAAGAATATACAGACAGATGCACAGAATCAGAAAAAACAGAAACTAATAAAATTAAAGGGCATATCTATATTGATACCGATAGCCTGAAAGTTGCACCATTACCAGAATCTATAACAGATACTATTATAGCAGATGATAACAGCTCGTATAATATAGAAGTATTAAGAGCAAAACAGTTTTTAAACACCAAATACGGCAACTCTTTCCGTAAGCACTTACACGCAATCATCAATCCAGAATGGCATCACGTTAGCATTGCCACACTTGCCAACATTGATTTTGATATGCTTGACGAAAAGCGCAAGCTTGTATTCGATATCAACCAGATATTAAAAGATGGTATTCGCAATTTATACAAATGTGAGAATCATATTTCGTTTGAAGTCTTAGAAAGATATGTAATTAGAAAATGTGATGAATTGATTCGACACAATCGTTTAAAAGCGTTCTGGTTTTCATATATTGCGCGGCAGCTTGATGATGTTAGAAGAAACACTATCTATTTATATACTCCATATATTACAGCGCATAGAAATAGATGGTAATTACACAGCTGTTCTAACGGCTACACGGGAGGAAAGAAGGAATTATGAATTTATATGGAATTGAAAACAGAAGTACAATTGACTCTCAGCCAATTATGACAACAAGCGAAAACGGCACATTAGATTTTATGGTTAATCATTCTGAATTAAGATATATCACTTGTGCAACAGTACGTGGCTACATGAACGTTAACACATCAACGTTACACAGATATAATGGAAGATATGGAAAAGGTTTTGTAAGAACAGCACCGCAATACTATAATGGAAAGATATCTAAAAATTATATGGTAATTGAATACTGGATTGAAAAGTGAGGTGCTAACATGAAAATTTATATTCCATATTATGAAAACTGTTCATGGCATACTGCTATGTTAAATTCGTTAGAGTGTAACTTATATAAGCACAAGGGCGGCGGATATACAATTTTTGCTTATAATAACGCAGTCGCTTTTAATGGAGATAATGTGTACAGTAATGAACTAGGTGCACTTGCGTATCAGTGCAAAAACTATGGAAATGCCAATGTGTACAAGTTGGATGTTGAAACAATTAAATGGAAAAACAGATAGGAGAGCTAATAACATGGATAATTTAACAGTTCAAAAGAAATTAAAACTTATCAGTGATTGCATAGCGGCAGAAGATTCTGTTAGCAAGCTTCATATTGACGTTAGAAAAATGTATGCTTACTTAGCAGAACAGGCAGTAAATTCTGAAACATCAAGCGATATTAAGTCTCTTGAAATTGCAAAAATTACACTTGATTTTCTTGTAAGAGGGGTATTAAAATGAACTATTCGATTGTTGTATGGGGCTTCGATACCGATAACGATTATTACCACGACTGTGATATTATTAAAGCTAAAAATATATCGGAAGCGTTTAGTTACGCTTGTAATGTGCGCTGGATGGGTTGGACTTTTACAAGATTAGATATCGAAGAATTAAAAGAGTATACCTATATTGTAAAATATCATGATAATTATACTAATGAAAATGGTATTTTCACTTGTAAAGCTGACACAGCTTTTGAATCAAAAATAAAGTTTAGACTTTCTAAAGATTTTGAAGATACTAAACGTTATACAATAATTAGTGTAGAAGGAGTAAAGAAATGAGAACGATGAAGAATACTTACTGTGTAGAAGTCGCTTTTCTGAATACAGATAGCGACGATATCAACGTAGAGTATGTAGAATCTATTGGATATAACGCAAGACAAGCAAGTGATTATGCCGTTGAATATGTATCAAAATTGCCATTTGTCAGCTATATTACAGTTATATCAATAGAAAGAAAATAAGAAAAGAGAGGGCTTGCCCCCTCTCTTTCTTAATTCAAAGGAATATTAAACTCCACTCCATACAACTGAATCTCATCAACACTTGTAAAAGTAGCGTACCCACTACCGCTTACATCAACCAAACGGAGATAAATTGCACCACTATCTAACTGTGTAGCATCATAAGGGTTGATAGTGAGAACAGCCATGCATTGATGATAACCTGACTTATCATGAATAATCGCATTACAATTGCAAATACTTTGCGCATTTACAAACGAAAGATTATGGCTCATAACTTTAACAGCGGCATTTGTGAAATTCTTGGCCGGTTTGAAAGCCAGATCAAGGAAACTCGACACATGCCTAAAGCTGCAATGTGCGTTGGTATTAGTCAACACAACCCGCATCTTATAATCATTAAGAGTACAATCAGTACCATCAAGCGCAAAATCAGCGGTACGGTTCCAACTAGCATACCCCTCCATTGCCTTATAAATCATATCTGCAATTGAAGCTTGCCCACTAGCATTAGGGTGAATATTATCAGATGCTAGTACACCAGTCCAACGCAAAGCACTATCAGCACCACTCAAAAACTTATACTTACCCCAGTAAGTTTCGTATAAAGTTTTAATCTCATCATATGCTTTTTGTTTTGCAAGTGTAGTAAATCCAATGATAGGTGTCGCAATCCAACCAATGTAAAGCGTTGCGTTTGGTAACTGTGCCATTAAATCAATTGTATCTTTAATTCCCGAATTGATAAGGGAAGCTCCAACAAATTGGTCATTCCATCCGCCTGCAACAACAACATACTTAACTTGTTTCTTTTGCTTATCAGTCAGTGTAGCAATAGCTTGCGTCAGCAACTCGGAAAAGTGAGTATTCGCACCAAAACCGCTTCCACCCAAACTTTTATTAACATAAAACTTAGCATCTGAAAAATACTTCTCATGCAAAATATCACACCATGGCTTCACCATGCCATCAGGTGTATACCCTTCCCCGTATGAGTCGCCAATTGTGATCAATCCATAATCTGTTAACCACGTGTCGATAATATCTGACAATTCACCGCTGTTTTTCAGTCCGTCAAGGTATGCATCAATAGCGGCGATATAGTCCAAATTATCAATATAGTTTTGCACGTCCTGCTGCCACTTATTCCATTGTTTGTAATAGTCGTCCCACTTTGTATTTAAATCTTTAGTCGTTTCAAGAATCCAATCAAGATTTAAATTATGGAAGTCCGTATACGGAAAATTAGAAAATGCCATTGTCTACCTCCTACTTAAATTGATCTGAAGGAATCACGTTGTACTCTTTACCGTCATCGCCTGTAACCAAAATCGGTTTAAAAGCGCTATCAAAATAGCCGATATCTGGTATTTGACCAAATTTTTCTATCGTAAATCTTATTTCAGCGGCTTTAGTTAAATCAGTTATATATAATGTAATATAAGATGGTGACTTAGAATTAACGACTGGAAAAACTAATCTAGTATTACGTTGTATAAGCGCACGGTTTATAGCTTCGATATTAGTAAGGGTTGTAATATACATAGTATTGATAGTATAGCCACTAGGTAAAATATAAACATAGTCGTTTGAAGTTGATTCATTTGCTGCCAACTTTAAAGTAATATTACAGCCATTGACAAGACTTGTCATAGTCTACCTCCTTTTTCCCAACCAAATCCATCAATCACACCGATAGAAATTGTTTCAAGCTCTTTTCCACAGTGCATAAAGAAACCATGCCCTATGTCAAGCCCTATGTGCCTTCCTTTACCGCCAAAAGTTGTATACAGTAAATCTCCATCTTTAGTTTTGTCAGGAGTCGTCACATTAGTGCAACTGTTTATATAGGCAGTCGAATACATGAATTTTCCTGTTACAAGATTGATGAAGCCGCTGCAATCAATCACTATCTTTCCCATACAGAACGCTTTAATCTGTGCTTTTTGCTGTGCGTTGTACTTCTTAAAATAATTTGGCTCTGCCGCCCATAGTGACTCAAAAACCTCACTAGTGCAATACTGCCCCTTCGCCCCGTAAAGGTAAGCGTACTTATCACGGTTTTTGTAAAGCTCTCTAGCCTTAGCAATATATGCAACGTTCTTATCTGGAATATCATAAATCATAGTTTAATTCTCCTTTTCTTTTACGATTGTTAACAACTCTGTAATAACTTTTGTGTTATTGTTTAGTGCGTCAACCCACTTGGTACTTTCAACATCATGCTTTTCGTACCATGTTTTTCTTTCTTCGCGCTGTCTCACATCAAGGGCATTCACATACCACATCACAGCACCTAGACATACACAAGGTACACCAACCATCTGCGCAATTTGCGCAATTGCGTTCATAATTTCCATATCACCACACTCCTATCAAAAGTCTATTTGCATACAACTCACAAACTTTATCAAGGAAGTTGTAAGCTGTAGTCAGATCAATTTCTGATTGCATCATTTGTTGCGAAGTAGTAACACCAATGTTTCCGTGTATTCTTCCCTCATGTGTTCCTTTTGTTGTTGATTCATCCAAACCATTTGTAACACTTCCATGTGAGGAATCAGCGCCAAACGTCTGGGAATCACTTCCGCTGTCAGTGTTGTTATCAGTGTTGGCAACTTCGGGATCGCTTGAATTAAATGCCGCAACTTTGTGTGTACTATCAGTAACTTTTCCAAAAGTTGTTGTAATGTCACCCTTGTTAAACGTTTCTTCTGTATCTACTTTTCCCTTCTGAAAAGTGCCGCCGCCTTTATCTTCCCAACTTTCCATTCTATCATAATTTTCTATTGGATTGTACTCAAGCTGTGTTACTTCCCATAAGTGGTCAATACTCCATTGCAATGAACGTGCTACACTTGTAACATGTCTACGCAAATAAGAAGGGTCTTGATAAACCGGGGTCAAATCTCCATATGATAGCAAAAAGTGTTCAATAAGTTGATCTTTTGAAACACCTTTTATATAGATATCTGTAAAGATGGTATTATCATAATCATAGAGAGTCGCTATTGGAATTATCGATCTCACTACGCTCACCCCCTCTATTGTTAGGATATCGCAAACGCGCACGAATGTCAAGTCCATAATGTGAGTTTACTTTTTCTAAACATTCGTTTAGTGTTTCCACCCACAACTCGCACTTCGACATGATAGCATTTTTGCTTTCTTCTACCTCATCGGTTATCATACGCTCTTTTTTATCAGGAGCTGTATAAATACCAATCTCCGTATCAAACGCATGTTTGAGATTTTCAACGCTTTCCAACGCTGCCTTAACTACATTATAACATTTTTCAATATCATTGTTAAAGAACTCATACAGCGGTTTACCAGTTTCCTTATCATAAAGAGCTTGATTGATTACAACTGCTAGTTGTCCCGCCATGATATCATCAAAAGCAACTTTAAAAGTTTCCGCTGTGCTTTTGTTTTTGGCTGTAAAAATAAAGCCAAATTTTGCAAGTGCAGACGCAACATCATGATTAGATAGCGTCATGGCTACACGCTGCGCATATGAATTTATCAAATCGCCAATGCCGCACCAATCAGGTGTTAATCTCACAATCTCGCAATCTTCGCCTATAACCAAATCTCCGTTAAAAGTTGCATCAAAAGCGGGGTTGGCAACTACATAGTTAGTTGGTTGATACTGCACATCAAAGCCATAAGGTGATCCGTGTTGAGGTATGATTCCAAATTTGGCTGTATTCATAACACAAAAGTTACCTTTTAAAAACAAAAGAGGATAGATATAGTTTTTCGCCCAGTTTTTAGGCATACCGTCAAAAAGTATAAGACTTTCTGCACGTTGCAAAAAGTAGCGAAAGTATGTTGCATAGTCCCATGTATTGTTAATATGGATCATGTTTGGATTTTGCCTTGATTCATATTCGTTAATAATAGGACTTGATACACCTTCCCCAACATAATAGCCACTATATACAAAAGGTTTCATTCTATAAACATACCCCCATTCAAAAAGTTAATGATAATTGCAGTTCCGTTTGCAGTTGCATTACATTTAATATTCGCGTTTCTACACTTAATAAAACCAGATAATTCGCTTAATGTTTTAACTTTACAACATGGGTAGCCTTGATATAGTAAATTTGTTTCAACTTGTGTGTAAAATTCTCCTATCAAATACACCAAATTGTTTACATAAATCGAACCGCTACCACCACTACTTGATACACGCGGTACAGCCGTCTCTAGTCCAGACATTATACCACTGGTAATGACAGCAGTTGCATTTAAAAAATTGCTTGCCGCCCCAACTGGGTTCACTTCCATTGCAGATTCTACACTTTTCCCCACGCTATCTGCAAAAGACATTGCACTAGCTAGCTGTACTTGTGATGTACCTATAATATTTGTTTGTCTTGCAGAGAAACCAACTGGAATTCCACAATTGCCATTTAAAGATGCTACAAGTGTTGACCCGCTTAAAATTGAAATATCACAGCCACCATTGATATCAATAGTATAATTTATCAGTAGCGTATCTGCTAACAAATTTGGATTAAGCGGAATTGTTCCATAGAACGGCACTTGTAAAGTATAGTGTGCAAAGGGAGCGTATTTCAGATAAGGAAATTCTGTATCACCAGATTTATCTGGTTTTGGGATTGTAACACTTACCGACTTGCTAAAAGTATCTTTTGTAGATACTTGCCACCCCGGTATTCCCGTGTCGACATATCCCAACGTTACATTAACTGGTGTACCACCGGGAGATTGGAAAGGAAGCCACATAGCAGAAAGTAAGTAGTCTTGCGGTCTTGCTACCTCTTTAGCAACTCCCTCCGGATTTTGTAAAAAGTCGTTTAGTCCAGTTGTATATTCAGCTGTGTATAAGTATGAACACAAACGATTAAAATTAGCAACTGTTAGAATTGTAAAACCATTTCCAGATTTCCCCGCTGTACAAATTACAACACAGCCGCTTGAGTCAACCGCTAAAGTTGAGCTTGCCACTTTAACAGTCGGTTTACAAAGAGTCGGTAACATTGTATCAATGATAAATGGGTTTCTGATAGTAAGTGATCCCCTTTCCACATAGGCAGTATTAGAAAGAATTTCATCTTTGTAGCTTGCCAAATAATCACAAGAGCATGAAATTTCATAAGTTGATTCTACATATGTAACATCATTGATAAAATAATATCTTCCAAACGTTTCACAGTATGCAACATTCCAATCAAACGGCGATACAGCCTGCAAAATAAAAGTAGGTTTTTCTACACTTGTTCCACTTTTAAGCACACACGTGACAGTTTCTGACAGAGTTGGAATTTTTGTGCTATTTATTCTTTTGTCTGATTTTCCAAATTTAACTTCAAATGCCATGTGTACCTCCCTTCAAGAAAAGGGGCTTGAAGCCCCTTTGTTAATCAAGTAGAATCAAGATTGCGTTTTCCGTGAAGTCAACAGGAGTCTTAAATGTGTAATGGTTCCATCCGTTTCTAAAGCCAAAACGTGCATTTAAAGGCTCAACAGCGCTCCATTGATCAACAGGCACAATTCCAAGTGTGTCAATATCCATCATAATTCCCAGAACGTTTTCGACAGTCTTGTTTGTAAGTGTAAACTTACTTGTACCGTCTTCCTTTACACCTTCCGCACTTCCCTTAATCGTCATCGGATTTTCGGGATCCGTCCAGAATGTAACTTTTTCATAATCGCCCAACTCCGCTTTTTCTGGATGGAAAAACTCACTGCCATTTGCCTCAAAATAATTTCCAAATTTTGAAACCAGATAAAAACGCAAGTCTGCTGCATCTGTGTGACGGTTTACAACTTTACCTTTGAAATCACCATGAAAACGAGTACCACGAATAGCCAAGTTTTCTTTAAGTGTTTTCAACTCTGCGGAAAGCCAAACCATAAATGGTCTAAAATCAGCCGGATTCATGATCGTTTTTGCAGTCATAGCTAACCCTGTCTCAGCATTGTACTTTTTTAATGCATGAAAAACCTGTGCTTTCTTGCACATGTTTCCTGTTGTCGGGGTGGCACTTCCAGCATCTGCCAAAATAATAGCCAAATTAGCAAGCTGCGCACGGGCGATATTCTCAAGGTCAATCTCATAAATGTTTGAAAATTCAGTCATTAACATGGAGAAGTATGACGCAACTCCGTTTTCAGAATCAAAAGCAGCATTCAGTTGATTTTTCCAAATTGTGTACTTTCTTGCGAATGTCTGTCCACCACTTGCGATTGTAAGAAGCACGTCATATTTAACTGGCTTCGTTCCTGCTGTCCAATCTTGACTTTCATCTGGTTTAGCAAGTTCAACGTTTACATTCCATTCATCATTGTCAAGGTTGGAATCGTTAACAATAGGCGTAAATTTACGAATATAGTTTCCATATCGTTCATTATCCCAAACCATACCAGAAAGCTTTCTGGAATATGGCCGAATTGAGAAGATCGTTTTTGCAAGAACTGTAGGAATAATCTGATAAAGGTTGTCATCCTCGCGATCAAGCCCCATTTTAAAAGTATTCTGCATTTGTCCAAAACTTAAATTTTGTCCAGTTTTCCTACCTGTGTATTCCTCGTACATGGTATTGAGAATAGCAGAAATTTGCGTATAAGTTAAACTAGCCATAGTCTACCCCCTTTAGAAAAATTTACTAATATCTGTCTTTTCGTTTGAGCCGCCAAAATTAGTTTTGCCGTTTGCAAGCTGTTGCGCTTTTACAAGTGCTGCTGCAAACTTATCATAATCAAAACTTTCTGACTTCTGATCTTTCTTCTGTTCTGACTTCTGATCTTTCTTCTGTTCTGTCTTCTGATCTGACTTCTGTTCTGTCTTCTGATCTGTAATATCAAGCTTGTCAATTTCTTCCTTACTGTAGCCTGCATTTACAAGCTTTAAAATTTCATCAATTTTCATACTTTAACCTTCTTTCTTTATTTGTTGACAGCTGTAAACAGAATCGAACTGTTACCTTGTGATTCAAAGTCACACGCGCTACCATCTACGCTATACAGCAATAAAAGGCAGTTTGTTCGTTGTCCCCAACATGCACACACTGGCTAGTGTTTGGATAGTGCAACCGCCTTTATTTATTATATACCATTTATATTATTGTTTGTCAATTACAACTTTACAAAATATCATACCATGATACGCAATCAAAAGATGCTAAAAAATCACACTGTGTTTCATAGTCTGAAAATGTTATGTCACCACTTATAAACATTGGTTTCAAATACTTTTTACTACTAGTTTGCCACCTCTCTAGCGAAGATGGTGAAGCATCAAAAACATCATCACAATGAGAGCGCATAGGTTTAGTCACGTAAAATTTAAAATCTGCTTTATGCATCCAAACTGAAAACAGCGGTGTTTTCATGTCGTGCGTATACTCTTTTAAGTTTTGGTGACGTATTCTGTCATCTTCCAAATCCATAAATTCATTATCAAGTTCCATTTTTGCCCTACCTTTTGGAAGGTTTCTGTAAAAAGCGTTTTGTCTCTTTTTCTCTGATACTGGAGAGTTAAACGGAAGTATAAGTGTTGTCTCACACCTATCTACTTGTGTAATCTCTGTTCTTTCTTTTACTGCCTTGTAGCAATCTGGGATAAGCCTATAACCGATTAAAATGTTAGACATAATCGCGTTGGAATTCCCAAAAAACCAAGTTCTAATTTTTTCCGTTTCTGACTCTGGGCGGTTTCTGAAAAGAACTTCCATGATATTTTTGTAGGCTTGAAACTCATTTTTAATTGGTCTGTCCCCCTTTTGAGGAATAAATTCGTCAAAAATCACATCATAAAACCTTGTAAAATCTATACCAGTTTTGTTTTGAAAAGTAGACAATGAAACACCAACTATAAAAGGATTATCGTTTTGCAAGTCCTCATCTGCCAGATATGCTTTACCGTATCCTTTTTTATCATTATATTTTAATCGAATATCTTTTCCAAACCAGTCTGGTTTTACAAAGTCTCCAATTGTTGAAAAACTATTTTCAAGTGCAACGTTTGTTCTACGCACATACAAAATAGGTGTTTTTCTATCATTCCATATATCTACAATTAAGTGCGACTTTCCGATTCCTCGCCCACCTATTATATCAATATAATGTTGCGCAATACTAGTAATATAGTCATAATCAAGAAAACCATTTGAATTATATAAACTCATGTGCTCACCTCTCTATAATTTAAAAGGGTGAGCTTGTGAGACTCACCCTTGAACAACTTGTATTTCTTCCCTCTACCACCCAACCATTATTTATACAAGTTCAAAATTCATGTAGGTACGACCTGCTTTACTTTGGGATCGTGTCAGCTTGAACTGTAAATTGTAGCTTTCCATAAAATCATAGGCAGCTTCTGCTGTCTTAATCACAGTTGGACTTGACGTTGCAATTGTTACGACTTCGCCTGTCTCAATGTTGGTATGATAAAAAAGTGCCACTTCCTTATTGTCATCGGTACGATAACGCACGTAATCGGTTACGTTTACAATTGTGTCATCTGGCAGATTCTTCATTAACAAATGATTATCATTTGCCATCTTAAATAGTTCTTTCTTGTCAAACTCTCTTGATTGTCTTTCAATTCTCATTTTATTATCCTCTTTTCTTTTATTAGGGTATCTTTCCCTTACAAGTATATAATAACTTATTTACAAAAGTTTTGCAAATAAAACGTTATTTATTCGGCTATTTCATCAATAATAGTATAATTTTTAATTTGGTCATCTGATAAGCCTATTTCATAATCTCGCGCTATCATACAACTATAACCTGTATACTCAGTTATTGCTTCTTTACCTTGATAATCAACAACTTTTGTTTTTGTGATTGTATCACTATCATTATACCAGATTTGGAAACCACCACTATTCTTTATTTTGAAACCCTCTCTAAAGTTATCAAGGTTTTTAATCACTTCTACCCCCCTTGCTTTTTTAACTCCTGATATGGTACAGCCAAAATAAGTTGTATCTTTTGTTTCTTTGTATGCATTGAAACAATACTTTTTTGCACCTAATGTTTTAAAATCTTTGTATTCAGGTTCATACTTATTTTCTGACTTCACATCGCTTTCACAATCAAAATATCCGATATAATATTTTTTACCGTCAATGTCAACAAAAGTATTAGTTTTTTCGCATAGCTCATATATCCAATTATTTAATTCTGTCAGTTTGTCAAAATTAAAGTTAGTTGCTTTACAACTATCTGTATCACAATAAATATATGAGCTTTCTGCACATGCTAAAATTCTACGTAAATGTTTTCTTGCGTGTGCAGTTGTGTATACCCCCCAAACATAAGGCAATACACTTTTTTCACTTTGCTCTGTAATGCTCTTTTCATCAGGAATCGAAAAGCCGCTTGCGTCAACTTTTTCTTTATATGCAATATCATTTTCATACATTGCATATGAAAATTCTTGCCATTCGTTTTCTAAATACAACATAATAGGGTGAATTGGATCTGTTGCCGCCATGCCATAAATGCCATTAAGCTTATTTTTTGCTTTCATCAAGTCGTACTCCGCTTCTTCTCTTTCTTTGCTATTTGGGGCGGTGTTCTTTACAGCAATTTTAAGTTTTGTTTTTGCTGTGAAGTACTCCATTATTACGCTACGAACGTCATCTGGTATGTACCCATAACGGGCTGTATATAGTGTATCTTCTATAATTTCAATGCTGTCAAAATCGTAACATTCTTCAATTATGGAGAAATCTATATCTGTCACAGTCGTTTCTAGCTCTGCTGCTTTCCACACTCTGCCATTATCAGGATCAACCCCTTGCAAGTTACGGCATTTACTTATTGATAGATACGGATTGTATTGATCTTCTTTAAGTCTTACGTTTGTAAGCTTTATTTGTGCTATCCATGCAAGATGTTTACTTTTTATGTATTTCAAACATTTGGATGTAACAGGCATTTTTTCAAATGCCGTCACTGGAAATTTCATCAAAAGTAGCATAGCAGGATACATGCTCGAAGCATCAAAGCTATAAACGTCATGATAGATTTTAGCACATTTTATCATGTTAGCGTGAGTATCACCACCACGAAAAGCCTCTTTCAAAAGTTTATATGTTTTGTCGTTTAAAGCAAGCTTTTTCTTTAGCAGTCGTGTGGTAGTGCCTTTTCTTATAGCTCTTTTCATATCACGCCGCACATAAGAGGTACTTGTCAGCGGCACAGTTGCAATAGTATCTTTATCTTTTGTAAGCATGTAGGTGATTGCTTCCCAAAGTCCTAAAGTATCATTGATGATATATCCCCACTCTGTAGGATTGATATAGCTTTCATTGTGCCTGATAAGTGAATAGTCCAAATCACCTTTTGCTTTTATATGTGTACATCCCACCATTTTTTTCGTGAAGTTGTCAAGCGACATATTTGTGAGCTTATAACTACACCTCAGTTCAATGCCGCGTTTCTTTAATCGCCATACAAGCGGCTTTCGTTTACCAGTGGCAAACACTTCGCTATAGTCGTTTAAATATCCAATCATAAAAGAAAATTCAAAAGGCAGATTGTGAACGTAAATAACAAAATAACGTGACTCGCTTGTTTTGTAGTAGGCTTGAATTTTATCAAGTAACGTTATAAAATCAGACCAATATCTACCTTCCACTTCTTCTCCATCAATACAAGCAGACCAGACATACATAAATGCGTCAATTGGTTTTGTCACTTCTTCGCCTTGATCATCTTTCTCAATTCGAGTCCGTGAAGTTGTTTCAATGTCAAAAGTTCCAAATTGATCAATATAATACGGACTGCCTTTCTTTTTGCCTAAAGGCTTGTGCAGAGAAAAGCCATGTGACGGCACATAGTTCGTCACTGACTTCACTTCTATATCATCATATTGATTTAATCTATTTAAACATTGAACTATCATAATTATAACTCCTGTTTTATAGCTTTTGGTTTTGGCTTCGCTCGATTGCTCTTGTATAGTTTGTTTGCCGCTTTAAATTCTCGTGCTTTATCTTTCCATGATAGCGAACTATTTTGTATAATCGCAACTCTAAACTCAGCTTGATCTTTTAAATTCGGGTATAATTCTTCAGATGCCTTAAAAAGTTCTTGCAAGCCCTCTCTATTGTTTGTATTTATTGCCTCTGTTAACAGTGTAACAATTTGATCACTTGATAGCTGTGCATACTTTTTATCTGATAGATAATGCAACGTGTTAAAAAGTTTATCACGAACGCTTTTGCTAAGGTTAGATATATCAACCCCGTAACGTTCTTTAAACGTTGCTACTCTTTTATTTTCTACTTCGATACTTCCTCTTGCTGTTGAAGCTTTTGCTTCAAGATAGTGAAGAAGCTTATTTTCAAGTGCTCTCAATTCACGGATTGAAAAATCTTTATAAACTGCCTTTCCAGTTGATACATAAGAAGCGTTATAAGAAACGTGCTTGTTAAAGTAGTCAACCGCGTCTTGATATCTAAAAAGTGCTGTTCTATCTTCTGTGATTCTGCCTTTTGATATTGCAGTTGTTAATGTTTTGGCGCGCTTGTTTGCAACGTTGGCAAGTTTGCCAACACGAGCGATATACTCTGTCTTACTTGAAGTGGACTCGATAGAATCATAATGCCAACGTGTAAAATATTTTGCCTGAATTTCTGTTTGTTTCATAACTCTATACCTCTCTTTTCTAATCTCTCTTTAATCAAATCATATTTGTAGTTATGTGGTGTAATTTCTCTAAAAATCTTTGCTATTGCATCCACACTATAAGCATTCTGTCTAAGGACTAAAACAATATAGTCAACTGCTTCAAGTCCTTCTTTATATGAGCACTTCATGCCATCCGGTGGCGCTTTATACCATGTTGTCATTTTGATATCAGCCACCGCTTGTAAAAGCATTGCGTGTTCCAACATTTCATAAGGTGTTAGCTTACTATTTATAATGCCGTCTTTAGGTCTTTTCATTTCTTTATATCTCCTTGAGTTTTTCTTTTATTGTATCATGAAGTTGTTAACAAATAAAGTATAAATTATGAACAGAGTGTTAATAAATTATTGTTATAGTTGTGATAGAACAGTGATACGAACAAATGTGCTATCAGCGGAGGCGACAGCCGACCGACGCGAGCCAACAGGCGAGCGAGTGAACGACTGAGGGCGACAGCCCGACCAACGACCGAGGGACGGAGTCCCGAAGGAGTGCCGATAGAATTGTCTGACAATTAAGAGGGAACTTTCCTTTTGTATTTACTTCTTAAAAGGTATCTC
>ENA-OWPB01002161-OWPB01002161.1-human-gut-metagenome-genome-assembly--contig:-NODE-2161-length-14578-cov-18.789231_pt1 | contig 14578 bp, 9 predicted proteins | sample MGYA00248260_ERZ651838 | MGnify/ENA primary metagenome ERZ651838 (study PRJEB26924, sample SAMEA4378304) | human gut metagenome | biome: human gut; feature: human-associated habitat; material: faeces...
TGCCCCTGACCGGCGGCTCCCACGTCAACCTGATGAAGGCGGAAAGCCCCGGCCCGCAGGTGGACAAGCTGGTGCCGAAGGTGCAGTCTACGGCCAAGATCCTGTACGGCATCTATTTCGCGCTCACGGTGGTGGAGGTCTGCTTCCTGCTGGCGGGCGGAATGAATGTGTTCAACTCTCTGCTCACGGCCTTTGGCACGGCGGGTACTGGCGGCTTCGGCTTCAAGAACGACAGTTTTGCCAGCTTCTCGCCCTACATCCAGTGGGTCGTGACCGTCTTTATGATCCTCTTCGGCGTCAACTTCAACGTGTATTTCCTGCTGCTGCTGCGCCGGTTCCGCCGCGCAGCGTCCAGCGAGGAAGTCCGCGCCTATTTCGCCATCATTCTGGCGGCGGTGGCCGTCATCACGGTGAACATCCGCAGTCTCTACGGCACCTTCGGCGAGGCGCTGCGCCATGCGGCTTTCCAGGTCGGCTCCATCATTACCACCACCGGCTTTTCCAGCTGTGATTTCGACCTCTGGCCCACGCTGGCAAAAGAGGTGCTGGTGCTGCTGATGTTCGTGGGCGCCTGCGCGGGCAGCACTGGCGGCGGCATCAAGGTGAGCCGCTTCCTCCTGATGGGAAAGACGCTGGGCAAGGAGCTGAAGCAGGCCCTCCACCCGCAGGTGGTGGCCCCTGTCCGGATGGACGGCAAGCTGGTCAATCATGAGACCATCCGCACCACCAACGTCTTTCTGGCGGCCTACATCTTCATCTTTGCGGCGAGTTTCATGCTTGTCAGTCTGGACGGCTTTGACATGGTGACGAACTTCACCTCCGTCGCCGCCACCCTGAACAACATCGGCCCCGGCCTCAATCAGGTGGGTCCCATGATGAACTTCGGGGCCTACTCCAACTTCGCAAAGCTGGTGCTCATCTTCGATATGCTGGCCGGTCGTCTGGAAATTTTCCCGATGCTGGTGCTCTTCCTGCCCGATGCGTGGAGAAGATTCTAAAAGTTTTATAACGCAAAAAATCCCCCGGTCCAGCCGGGGGATTTTCGTCTGTATCAGAACGTCAGCTCGACCTTTTCCTGCGCACGGTATTGCAGAGCCTCGAGCAGCGAATCCTCGTCGAGGAGGCGCTTGCCGGAGAGGTCGGCAATGGTGCGGGCCACCCGGAGGATGCGGTCGTGGGCGCGGGCCGAAAGGCCCAGCGTCTCGTAGGAGGCCCGCAGGAGCTGTTCAGCAGCGGGGGTCATCCGGCAGATGCGCCGCACCTGCCCGGCGGTGAGCTGGGCGTTGCAGCGCACATCCTCGTAGCCGGGAGCAGCGTACCGCTGGGCCTGGATGGCCCGGGCAGCAAGGACCTGTTTCCGCAGCTCGGCGCTGCTCTCGGAAGGGGCAGCGCCATGCAGTTCATCGAAGGCCACCGGGTCCATCTCGACGCAGAGGTCGATGCGGTCCAGCAGCGGGCCGGACACCCGGCTGCGGTACTGCCGCACCGCGCTGGGCGAACAGGTGCAGGCTCGGGTAGGGTGGCCGTAGTAGCCGCATTTGCAGGGGTTCATGGCGGCGACGAGCTGGAAGCGGCTGGGATAAGTGGCGCTTCCGGCGGCTCGGCTGACCGTGATGCAGCCGTCCTCGAGGGGCTGGCGCAGCACTTCGAGGCTCTCGCGGGAGAACTCGGGCAGTTCGTCGAGGAAGAGGACGCCGCAGTTGGCCAGACTGCACTCGCCGGGGCGGAACTGCGCCCCGCCGCCCGCCAGCGCAGCCGAACTGGCCGAGTGGTGGGGGCTGCGGAAAGGCCGTGCCGTCACGAGGCCCCGGCCTGCGGGCATCTGCCCGGCGATGGAATAAATTTTCGTCGTCTCCACGGCTTCTTCCCGGGTCAGGGGCGGCAGGATTCCGGGCAGGCGGCGGGCCAGCATGGATTTGCCGGTGCCGGGCGCACCGACGAGAAGGACGTTGTGTCCGCCCGCAGCCGCGATGACCATCGCCCGGCGGGCCAGCGGCTGGCCGCAGACGTCAGCGAAATCGGGAACGTGGCTCCACGCATCGGCAGGGTCGAAGGGAACCGGAGCCGTGGGAGAAATGGGCTGGATGCCCCGCAGTGCGTCCACGACCTGACGGGCCGTTGCGGCAGGGTAGACCTGCATTTCGCTTCCGCAGGCCTCAGCGGCTTCGGCAGCGTTCTCGGCGGGGACATAGAGCGCCCGCACACCGCCGGCGGCAGCCTCCAGCGCCATGGGCAGGACGCCGGACACCGGGCGGAGACTGCCGTCCAGCGCCAGCTCCCCCAGAAAGGCCGTGTCCTTCGGCGGCGGCTCCAGCTGCCCGGAAGCGGCCAACACCGCCAGCAGCAGGGGCAGGTCATACACCGGGCCGGTCTTGCGGACGTCGGCGGGAGCGAGGTTGATGGTGATGCGGCGGTCAGGCCACTTGAAGCCCAGATTTTTCAGGGCTGCGTGGACGCGGTCGCCGCTCTCCCGGACGGCGGAGTCCGGCAGGCCGACGATGGAGAGGGCGGGCATCCCGCCCGAGATGTCGGCCTCGACTTCCACGGGGAAGCCGTTGAGGCCCTTGAGGCCGAAGCTCTTGAGGACTGCGTACATGGGCGCTCCTTTCTGCCCGATGGGGCGGCAGAAACCATCCATAAAAAGGGATAATAGATTTTTACGATGCTTCGAAATTTATTCTAAGATAACAGACAAAAGGAATGAAGTGGTTGACTAAAAACTGACTAAGAAATGGTAAAGATAGGGCGCAGATGCCCAAGTTCGACACAATTTTCTGTTTGAATCTATTATATTAGAGGGCATGTGAGATGTCAACGAAACGCGGGCTATCTGCGATTGGAGGAAGAATCTTATGGTTGCGAAAGAGTACTGCTGTTACACCAGGCCCTATTCCAGTATCGAAGGCTTTCAAATTGCACACACGCTGTACTACAGCGCAAGCGTAGAGGAAGAGGGAGTTGTACTGGCAGTGCGGCAACAGCAGGGAGAAGAGTGTGTCACGGAGCAGGTCATCTGCCCGGTGGGCGACTTCGGGCGGCTGATGTCCCTGATGCGGTATCTGTGCGAAAATGGAGTAGGGCTGGGCCACTGGCTGGATGTACTGGACGACGCAGGGCAGGTGTACTGGCCCTGCACGGCTGCAAATGGGCAGCAGGAGAGCGGAAAGCCTGCACGATTTGTGGCATTTGCTGGTTTTGAGGGGGAAAACTTGGTACATAATCCTGAATTGACACAAAGCGTATAAAAGCTTATATTATAAGTAGACTTGGATGAATTTGTCCATTATGGTCAAAAATTATAAAGGTAAGGTGTGCAATATGTATCAGGATGAGTATAAGCGCTGGCTGGCAGCGGATCTGGAGGACGCAGATCTGAAGCCGGAGCTGGCCAGGATCGAGGGAAATGACGACGAGATCAAGGACCGCTTTGCCGTTGCACTGAAGTTCGGCACCGCCGGCCTGCGCGGCGTGCTGGGCGCTGGCACCAACCGCATGAACATCTACGTCGTGCGTCAGGCCACCCAGGGTCTGGCAAACTGGGTCAAGACCCAGGGCGGCAGCCAGACCGTGGCCATCAGCTATGACAGCCGCCTGAAGAGCGACATCTTTGCCAAGACTGCCGCCGGCGTTCTGGCCGCAAACGGCATCAAGGTGCGCATTTATGATGCTCTGATGCCTGTCCCGGCCCTGAGCTTTGCCACCCGTTACTATGAGTGCAATGCGGGCATCATGGTCACCGCTTCTCATAACCCCGCCAAGTACAACGGCTACAAGGCCTACGGCCCCGACGGCTGCCAGATGACCGATGACGCCGCCGCCATCGTCTATGACGAGATCCAGAAGACCGATGTCCTGACCGGCGCAAAGTACATCTCCTTTGCCGAAGGCGTCGAGCAGGGCCTCATCCGCTTTGTGGGCGACGACTGCAAGAACGCCCTCTACGCCGCCATTGAGGCACGTCAGGTGCGCCCGGGCCTGTGCAAGACCGCCGGCCTGAAGCTGGTCTACAGCCCGCTGAACGGTTCTGGTCTGGTGCCGGTCACCCACGTTCTGAACGACATGGGCATCACCGACATCACCATCGTACCGGAGCAGGAGTACCCCAACGGCTACTTCACCACCTGTTCCTACCCCAACCCTGAGATCTTCGAGGCTCTGAAGCTGGGCCTCGACCTCGCCACCAAGACCGGCGCCGACCTGATGCTGGCCACCGACCCCGACGCTGACCGCGTGGGTATCGCCATGAAGTGTCCGGACGGCAGCTATGAGCTGGTCTCCGGCAACGAGATGGGCGCGCTGCTGCTGGATTACATCTGCGCTGGCCGCATCGAGAAGGGTACCATGCCCAAGGACCCCGTCGCCGTCAAGTCCATCGTCTCCACCCCGCTGGCCGATGCCATCGCTGCCCACTACGGCGTTGAGATGCGCAGCGTGCTGACCGGCTTCAAGTGGATCGGCGACCAGATCGCAAATCTGGAAGCTGCCGGTGAAGTGGACCGCTTTATCTTCGGCTTCGAGGAGAGCTACGGCTATCTGGCCGGTCCTTATGTCCGTGACAAGGATGCCGTCATCGGTTCCATGCTCATCTGCGAGATGGCCGCTTACTACCGCAGCATCGGTTCCTCCATCAAGGAGCGTCTGGAAGAGATCTACAAGGAATATGGCCGCTACCTGAACAAGGTGGACAGCTTCGAGTTCCCCGGCCTGACCGGCATGGAGAAGATGGCCTCCATCATGCAGAAGCTGCGTGACGAGCCCCTCACCGAGCTGGCCGGCCACAAGGTGGTCAAGGTCACCGACTACAAGAAGCCCGAAGAGACCGGCCTGCCCGCCGCAAATGTCCTTATCTACTCTCTGGACAACGGCGCTACCGTGGTCGTCCGTCCCTCCGGCACTGAGCCGAAGATCAAGACCTACTTCACCACTCTGGGCAAGGACCTAGCCGAGGCTCAGGCTCAGAAGGATGCTCTGGCAGCTGCCATCGAGCCCATCCTCGCATAACGCAGAAATTTCATAGAAAATTTATGCCCCCGTACAGCGCCAAAAGTGCTGCACGGGGGCATTTTTGATGGGCGCGGGCAGTTGCAGTTTGTGGGTGGATACGCTATAATATTCAATGAATAATAATATGCTCTGTGCAGTGCGGCGCAGGGCAGGAATAAAATGGGGCAGGTGTAAGAAATTGGAACATCGTGTGACGGCAGTCCTGGTGGCGGCTGGTTCTTCCACCCGGATGGGATTTGATAAACTGAGCTTCGATCTGGGCGGTGAGACCGTCCTGGAGCGGAGCGTCCGGGCCTTTGACGAGTGTCCGGAGGTGGACGAGCTGGTGATCGTGACCGGCGCGTCCAGTGAGAATGCCCAGCGGGCCGCTGCCCGCTGCAAAAAGCCGGTGCGGTTGGTGAAGGGCGGCTCGACCCGCGCCGAGAGCGCCCGCAGCGGCGTGGCCGCTGCCCACGGCAGACTGGTGGCCGTCCACGACGCGGCCCGGCCCTTCGTGAGCCAGAGCGTTATCGCCGACACGATAGCGGCCGCTGCCCGCTGCGGTGCCGCCGCCCCGGCGGTGCCGGTGAAGGACACCATCAAGCAGGCGAAGGGCGGAAACGGCAAGACTGTGCCGGAAGGCTGCATGGTGGAGAACACCCCTGATCGCAGCACCCTTTATGCGGTGCAGACGCCCCAGTGCTTCGACCGGGCCGCCTATCTGGCGGCGCTGGATGAACTGGACGAGGCCAGCGCCCGCCTCGTCACCGACGACTGCAGCCTGTTTGAGCTGACGGGCCGTCCGGTGGAGCTGGTACAGGGCGACTACGCAAACATCAAGATAACCACCCGGGAGGACCTGCCCCGGACCGAGAACGGAGGAAAGAAAATGCGCATTGGTCATGGTTACGACGTCCACCGTCTGGTGGAGGGCCGCAAGCTCATTCTGGGCGGCGTGGAAGTGCCGTATGAAAAGGGCCTGCTGGGCCACTCAGACGCCGACGTGCTGGCCCACGCGGTCATGGACGCCGTGCTGGGCGCAGCGGCGCTGGGCGACATCGGCCAGCACTTCCCCGATACGGCGGAAGAGTACGCCGGGGCCGACAGCCTCATGCTGGCTCGCCGTGTGGCAGAAATCATGACCGAGCACGGCTGGCGCATCGAGAACATCGACGCCACCATCCTCTGCCAGCGCCCGAAGCTGGCCCCCTACATCCCGGCCATGCGGGCAAAGCTGGCCGAGGTTTTCGGGATGCCGGTGGATGCGGTGAGCGTCAAAGCCACCACCGAGGAGCATCTGGGCTTTACCGGCGAGGGGTTGGGCATCGCGGCCCACGCCGTCGCCCTCATCGAAGCAGTGTGAACGGGAGAATGTGACCCATGACTCTGAACTCTATCGTAGCAAACTTCCAGACCTTCAAGCTGGTAGACCTGCTGGACATCCTCATCATCGCGTTCCTCATCTACCAGCTGCTGGGCTTCGTCAACCGCACCCGCGCCGGCCAGCTGGCCAAGGGTGCGCTCATCGTCATGGCGGTCTATCTGGTGGCGAACATCCTGAATATGCGCACCGTCACCTGGCTGCTCAACTCGCTGCTGCAAGTCGGTCTGCTGACGCTGGTAGTGCTGTTCCAGCCCGAGATACGGCGTGCGCTGGAGCGGATGGGCCAGACCGACCAGTGGGCCTATCGCTTCTTCAATAAAAACCGCTACAATGACACCAGCCTCAAGGGCGCGTGGCGCAGCGCCATCATCGCCATCTGCGACGCGGCAGAGCGCTTTTCGGAGACCAAGACCGGCGCGCTCATCGTGCTGGAACGGAACACCAACCTTTCTGAGATCGTCCGCACCGGCACGCCCGTGAACAGCGCAGTCAACCTCGAGGTGCTGGGTACTATCTTCTACGAGGGTACCCCCCTCCACGACGGTGCAGCCATCATCGAGGATGGCCGCATCAAGGCCGCAGGCTGTGTGCTGCCTCTTTCCAACAACCTGGACCTGGGCAAGGACATGGGTACCCGCCACCGCGCCTGCCTCGGCATCGCCGAGAACTCCGATGCCATCGCCATCGTGGTCAGCGAGGAGACGGGCATCATCTCGATGGCGAAAAACGGTGTGCTCATGCGCCACTTTGACCGTCAGACCCTTTACACCCGGCTGGTGGATGAGATGATACCCAAGGAGACCGCCAGCGAGAAGAGCGCTGCCGAGGGCTGGAAGGCCCGGGGCAAGCGCCTGCTGAACTGGGTGAACAACAAGGAGGAGGATGAGCAGCAATGAGCACTGAGCAGAACAACGGCAAGCCTGCCGTACCCCCCAAGCGCAATCTGCTGAACGACCGCCGCATCCGGCTCCTGCTTTCTTTGCTGGGTGCAGTCATCGCGTGGATGGCTGTCACCATCGTCGTGCAGCCCGGCACCACCACCACCATCTATAATGTTCCGGTGGACTTTACCTATGATTCGGCTGCCTACACTTCCCGGGGCCTGAGCATCGTCAATGCAGAGGAAAAAACGGTCAACCTGAAACTTTCCGGCGACGGCTACACCATCGGCAGCCTGTCGGCCAACGACTTTGTCGTCTACCCCGACTGGTCCAGCGTCCGCGACAGCGGCGAAAAGAGCCTGCGCCTTCAGGTGCGGAGCCAGAGCACCCTGCTCACCGGTGTGTCCGTCTCCATCGACGGCGACAACACCGTGGACGTGGTGTTCGATGTAGTGGAAGAAAAGACCCTGCCCATCCAGGTGACGACGAATTACCTGAAGATAGCAGACGGCTATATCCTCTACGGCACCGACATCTCGAAGGAGACGGTGACTCTCTCCGGACCCAGCACCGAGCTGAGCAAGGTGGAGACCTGCACTGCCGAGGTGACCTATAACGGCGAGCTGACCAGCCCCGTCACTCTGGACACCAGCCTGCGTTTTTACACCCGCAGCGGCAGGGAGGTGGAATTTGAGTATACTACTCTGGAAACGGACAGCGTCGAGGTCACGCTGCAGGTGTATAAGCTGGCCACCCTGCCGGTGGAAGTCAGCTTTATCAACGCGCCCCGCGACTTTGACCCCTCGGTGCTGGTCTACTCCCTGAGCAAAAAGACCCTCAATGTGGCCGGCCCGGAGTCCCAGATCGACCGTCTGTCCACCCTGTCGGTGGGTACCATCGACCTTTCCACCTTTGCACTGGATAAGGTGTACGAAATGCCCATCGAACTGCCCAGCGGTATCCGTCTGCTGGACAACATCTCCACCATCACGGTCAGCTTCGACAGCTCCCGTCTGGAAACCAAGACCATGAACCTGCCCGCCAGCTGTGTGCAGGTCATGAACCTGCCCTCCACCTACACCCTGACCGTGGAGACGGAGCGGCTGATGAACGTCACCCTCTGCGGCCCGGCCGGTTCGCTGGAAGCACTCAACCCGGAACAGGTGGTCATTGAGATCGACGCCGACGACTTCTATGTCGCCATCGGCCAGCAGAACATCGCCTGCCGCCTCTATGTGCCGGCCAACGACAAAATTTTTGCGCTGGGCAGCTATGTGGTGCAGTGCAAGATAGAAAGTAACTGAGTATATGATCCTGATCCATGATATTCGCCTGCCCCTCTCTGCCGGGGAGCCGCAGGCCTACGAAAAAGCCCTCCGCCTCGCCCGCATCCCCCGGGGAAAGGTGAGCCATCTGGGCATCGCCCGGCTCTCGGTGGACGCCCGCCACGGCCAGCCCAAGCTGGTGTACACCGTGGCCGTGACTCTGAAAGAGGAGGGGGAAGAGGCCGCCTGTGCGGGTGCTTCCCGCAGCGTCACCGTCCGGGGCAAGACCGATCTCTCGGTGCAGAACGGCACTCTGCCGCTGACGCACCGGCCTGTGGTCTGCGGCCTCGGCCCGGCGGGCCTCTTTGCGGCGCTGCTGCTGGCCCGTCAGGGCTATCGGCCCATCGTGCTGGAACGCGGCCCTGCGCTGGACGAGCGTGTCAAGGCTGTGGAGCATTTCTCCGCCACCGGTGAGCTGGACGAAAACGCCAACATCCAGTTCGGCGAGGGCGGCGCCGGCACCTTCTCGGACGGCAAGCTCACCACCCGCATCGGCGACGAGCTCTGCGGCTTCGTGACCGAAGTGTTCCTCGAGCACGGCGCGCCGAAGGAAATTGCCTGGCAGCAGAAGCCCCATGTCGGCACCGACCTGCTGCGGGGCGTCATCACTTCGATCCGAAAAGAGATCGAGTCGCTGGGCGGCGAAGTCCACTTCAACACAGCCCTCACCGGCTTCGAGCGGCGGGACGGCCAGCTCGTCGGCATCCAGACCACGGACGGTGCGTTCCCCTGTGAGGCGCTGGTGTTCGCGGTGGGCCACTCGGCCCGCGACACCTTTGGGATGCTGATGGACAGCGGCCTCGTGCTGGAGTGCAAGCCCTTCAGCGTCGGCTTCCGGGCAGAGCATCTCCAATCGGAGATCGAAAAGAGCCTCTACCACGAGGCGGCGGGCCATCCGGCCCTGCCGCGCGGCGAATATCAGCTTTCGCAGCACGTTGAAAAACGGTGCGTTTATACGTTCTGTATGTGTCCGGGCGGCCAGGTGGTGGCTTCGGCCAGCGAAAAGGGACGCGTCGTGACCAACGGCATGAGCTACCACGCCCGCAGCGGCAGGAATGCCAACGCGGCCGTGGTGGTCAGCGTGGGCGGTGAAGACTTCGGCAACGACCCCCGGAAGGCCATCGCCTTCCAGCGGGAGCTGGAAGCCCGGGCCTATGCGGCAGGCCGTCCCGGCGGAGAGTATGCTGCCCCGGCGGAGAACATCCAGAGCTTTTTGGAGGGCAGGGGCCGACTGAACATTGGCCGCGTCCAGCCCACCTATGACCGGGGCGTCGTCGCTGCGGACCTCGGCGCGTTGCTGCCGACCGAACTGGCCGACACCCTGCGGGCCGGTCTGCGGGCTTACGAGCGGAAAATTGCGGGTTACACCGCCCCCGAGGCCATTCTGACCGGCCTCGAGACCCGTACCAGCAGCCCGGTGCGGCTGAAACGGGAAGAAAATTTTGAATGCGCCCAGCTGGCAGGATTGTATCCCTGCGGCGAGGGTGCCGGATATGCGGGCGGCATCATGAGTGCCGCCGTCGATGGCCTGCGGGTGGCCCGCGCCATCATCAGCCGGTACAGCCCGGCAGAAGGGTGAGAAGTTGAATGACTGATCGTGAAAACGATTTTAACCGCACGGCGCAGGACGGCAAGGGCCGTCAGGTGCAGCAGGAGCTGGAACGCCAGCTCCGCGAGCTGGGCGACACCATGTCCGACTCCTTCCGCCACGGCTTTGAGGGCCGGGGCGAGGAGATCGGCGACCGTGTGTGGGATGTGGGCCGCGCCGCAGTGAACGCCGCCGGTTATGGCATCTCAGAGGCAGGCCGGGCCTTTCAGGCCGGAAAACAGGAGTACCAGAAGCGGGCCGAGGAGGCCAGAAGCAGCGCCAGCGCCAGCGGGATGCCGGGCTGGGCGCGCAATTTCTTTGCAAAGAAGCCGGAACCGACGGCCATCGAGAATATCCGCACCAGCGCCAAAAAACGCCACAGCGCAGGCGTCGCCATGCTGACGACCGGCATCACCTTCGCCGTCATCTTCGGCATCACGGCCATCGCCTGCTTTGGCACGGCGGGGGCGTTCACGTCCGGCAGCGTGATGGCGGTCGATGAGCTGGTGCTGGGAGCAGCCGCCGAAACCGCGGATACGTTCCTCAATGCTATCGGCGATCTCGCACTGGGTGCTATCGCGGCGACGGGGTGGTGCTCTGCCGCTGTGACCGCTGTGTTCGGCTGGCTGACCGCAGCGGGCGCGTCCCGTATGAAGGCCGCCAAGACCCTGGAGCTCTACGCCGATACCGCCGAGGGCTTCGACTGGCACAAGGGCCTGTCCCTCTCCATGCTGGCCGACCTGACGCATAAAAAGAAGACCAAGGCTCTCAAGATGCTGCGGAAATTCATCCACAAGGGCTGGCTCAGTGCCTGGCTGGACGAGAAAAACGACAAGCTCTACCTGACGGCAGAGGACTACCGCGCTGCACAGGAAAATCAGCCCCAGCCCGAACCGGAAAAAGCGCCGGAACAGGCCGGAGAAGTCCCCCTGAACCTCGAGACGACCCGCCGCTTTGCGCAGGTGCTCGAGAAGGAGCAGGAACTCATGGAGGATGAGCGGGCTGTGGAGGAGCTGCAGCATATGCAGAAGACCACCGAGTCCATCTGTGCCTGGCTGGAAGCCCACCCCGAGAGCCTACCCAAGGCCCGCCGCTTTGCGGAATACTATATCCCCACCACCCTCAAGCTCCTGCACACCTACAACGACGTGCAGAGCCAGCAGGGCGAGAACGCGGAGGCCATCCGCCGGGATATTGCGGGCATCCTGCACACCCTGAATCAGGCTTATGATAACCTCTACGATAAGCTTTTGTCGGACGTGGCACTGGACGTTTCCAGCGAGATCGCTGCGCTGCAGGGGATGCTGGCGAACGATGGTCTGGCCGGGGAGGGATTGCGATGACCTACCGGGCCTGGAACACCAAGACCGTTGACCGCGCCGCCCTGAAAGAGCTGACAGCGGCCATCGCCCAGCAGAACACCGAAGAGCTGGAATACCAGAACATGGACGAAGAGTGGAGCGAGGAAAAGTACCGCTCTGTCCTCGCGGCCCAGCAGAAAGAAGCCGGCCTGCTGGCCGGCATCCTCGCTGCCCGGGGCATCACCGACCCCGCCGAGGCGCTGACCCTTCTGGCGGGCGAAGAAGAGCTGAGCGACCCCATGCTCCTGGCCGATATGGACAAAGCCTGTGAGCGTATCCTGCGGGCCATCGACGAAGGGGAGACGATCGTCGTCTTCGGCGACTACGACGTGGACGGTGTGACCGCCACGGCCCTGCTCTATCAGCACCTGAAAGGGATGGGTGCCGCCGTCAAGTGTATGCTGCCCAGCCGGGAGGGCGACGGCTACGGCCTCTCGAAGAACGCTATCCAGTCGATTTACGATAAGGGCTGCCGTCTCATCGTCACGGTGGACAATGGCATCTCTGCCGTAGAGGAAGCTGCATTCGCGGCCAGCCTCGGCATCGACCTCATCATCACAGACCACCATCTGCCCCACGACACCCTGCCCCAGGCAGTGGCCATCGTGGACCCCCGTCGTGCCGACGACCACAGCCCCTTTAAGGGCCTGTGCGGCGCGGGCGTGGCCTTCAAGCTCTGCGCCGCGCTGGATGGCTGCCCGCCGGAAGAGATGCTGGAATACTGCGGCGACCTTGCCGCTGTTGGCACCGTGGCCGACGTCATGCCCCTGACAGGGGAGAACCGCACCATCGTCAAAGCCGGTCTGCGCCAGCTGCAAAATACGGACAGACCCGGCTTCTGCGCCCTTTTGGAAGAAGTGGGCCTTGCAGGCAAGCCGGTGACGGCAGAGAACATCAGCTACGCCATCGCACCCCGCATCAATGCGGCGGGCCGGATGGACAGCGCCGTGACCGCTTTGCAGCTGGTGCTCTGTGAAGACGAAAACCGGGCCGAAGAATTGGCTCATAAGCTGAGTGACATCAACATCCAGCGGCAGGAGACAGAGATGGAGATCGTCAAAGCCGCGCAGGAGCTGCTGGACGCTGAGCCGGAACGCCTCGAAGATCGGGTCATCCTGCTCTGGGGCAAAGACTGGCACCCCGGCGTCATCGGCATCGTGGCCTCCCGCCTCGTGGAAAAGACCGGACGCCCGGTCATCGTGGTGTCGGTAGATGAGCACGGCGAGGGCAAGGGCAGCGGCCGCAGCGTGCAGGGCTTCAACCTGCACGAGTGCATCGCCTCCTGCGCCGACATCCTGCTCCGCTTCGGCGGCCACGCCATGGCAGCGGGCCTCTCGGTGCGGGAAGAGGATCTGCAGACGCTCCGCCAGCGGCTCAACGACTGGGCGGCCCGGGAGTGTCCCGTGCTGCGCACCCCGCCGCTGGAATGCGATCTGTCCGTCCACCTCGACCGCCTGACGGTGGAGAGCGTCCGCCGCCTCGACCAGCTGGCACCCTACGGTGCCGACAACCCCAGCCCGGTCTTCGTGCTGGAAAGGGCTGTCGTGGAGGGCGTCTACGCCGTCTCGGAGGGCAAGCACTGCCGCCTGCGTCTACGGCAGGGCAATTCCAGCATCTACGCCGTCTGGTTCGGGATGCACCCGGAACAGGTGCCTTACTCGACGGGCGACGTCGTGGACGCAGCCATCAGCCTTTCGGTCTACGATTCGCCCCGGGGCGCACAGCTGTCGGGCCGCATCATCGAGCTGCACCCGGCGGGCCTCGGCAACACAGCTGCAGAGCAGGCCGCGCTGGTGCAGGCGCTGCGCCGGGGTACGCCCCTGACGCCGGAGCAGAAGGAGAGCATCGCCCCGGAGCGCAGCCATATCATCACCGTTTATCGGGAGCTGCAGGCGCGGCGCTGGCACGCCGAAGATCTGCAGCCCCTGTTTGCAAAACTCGGCGAGGAGAACACCGGCCGGACGCTGGTGGCCATCTCCGCGCTGGAACAGGTCGGCCTCATCACAGCGGCTGACCGGGGCGGGGCAAAGTTCTGGGAACTCGTGCCTGCCACCGGCAAGAAGAACCTTGCCGATGCGCCCATCCTGAAATGTCTGGAGGAACGATAAAGATGCCTGAGGGAAAGAAACCTGTCGTCCCCGCGCCCGCAGCATCGGCTGCGGCGAAAGAGGACAGCTATTCTGCAAAGACCCATCTCCATCAGCCCGTGCCGGTGACGGAGATGGCTACCGTGGCCGCAACGGCCCTGCCGGCCAACGCCCCTGAGGGGACCCTTCCCTCGGAGGTGCGGCCCGAGATCGTGACCTGGGAGAAGCTGGTGGAGGCCATCAAGGCCAGCGGCAAAGCCTACAATATGGCCATGATCGAAAAAGCCTACAATATGGCCAACGACGCCCACAAGGGGGTCTGCCGCCGCAGCGGTGAGCCCTATATCTGCCACCCGCTGGCCGTGGCCCGCCTCGTGCTGGACCTCGGTATGGACAGCGAGAGCATCGCCGCCGCCCTGCTCCACGACGTGGTGGAGGACACCCCCACCACTCTGGCCGACCTGACCGCCGCTTTCGGCGAAGAGGTGGCTGCGCTGGTGGACGGCGTCACCAAGCTGACCAAGATCCAATTTTCCAATATCGAAGAGCTGCAGGCTGAGAACCTGCGCAAGATGCTGCTGGCCATGAGCCGTGACGTCCGCGTCATGATCATCAAGCTCTGTGACCGCCTGCACAATATGCGCACCGGCGACGCATGGCCGGAGCAGAAGCGCCGCGACAAGGCCCGGGAGACCATGGAGGTCTACGCTCCCATCGCCAACCGTCTGGGCATCCTGAACGTCAAGGAGGAGCTGGAAGACCGCAGCCTCCACTACCTCGACCCCGTGGGCTACGAGGAGATCAACAAGATGCTCAGCGAGCGCGCGGGCGACGAGTTTCTGGCCAGCGTGTCGGGCGTCATCAAGAGCCGCCTCGAGGAGAGCGGCATCGAGGGCGCGACCATCAAGCGGAGAGTCAAGAGCATCTACGGCATCTACCGCAAGACCATCATGCAGAACAAGTCCTTCG
>ENA-OWPB01002162-OWPB01002162.1-human-gut-metagenome-genome-assembly--contig:-NODE-2162-length-14578-cov-7.741927_pt1 | contig 14578 bp, 18 predicted proteins | sample MGYA00248260_ERZ651838 | MGnify/ENA primary metagenome ERZ651838 (study PRJEB26924, sample SAMEA4378304) | human gut metagenome | biome: human gut; feature: human-associated habitat; material: faeces...
GAAGCATCTGCTATAATCAAGGCGTAGCCGATGCAGCAGCAGTTGTCCCGGCGTGGTACATACCGACTGACAGTGACAGGCGTACCGCATAAGGGCTTGACAAATGCAGAAGCATCTGCTATAATCAAGGCGTAGCCGATGCAGCAGCAGTTGTCCCGGCGTGTAACTTGACAAATGAATATTGTGTCCTTGTATTTGGGTAAATCTCCCGGCGGTATTCAATCCGTCTTGACACATGGATGGAATGTGGGATACCATGTTGTGACGAAGAGTCTTTGAAAATTAAGACGAAACACACCCACACACGCCAGAAAAATGGCGTGTCGGAGAAATCCAAAAATACAATTACAAGGAGAAACGAACATGAAATATTATAGAGTAAAGCCAGAGTATGACAATGTTTACTATTCAACTGATTTTGATTTTTTGATTGGCAATGAATTGTTTACCGAAAAAGAATTTTATGACGTTGAACAAGCATTTTTGCGCAAGTGTAGAAATCGTATTTTTGCTTTAGAAAAATTCCACAAGATGTTTGAGATCGTTAACCTTAACAAAAATGACACATATTTCTTTTTCGGCGCACGCTTCGGGGAATAAATTTCCCCGTGTCGGAGAAATCCAAAATACAATTACAAGGAGAAACGAAAAATGAAAAAGAATGAACAAATGAAGATCAATGCGCTTTGCGTAGCCTATTCTAAACTTGCGGCACAAGATGCCGAAATCTGGCACAGTGATTTTGTTCGCTTGAACAAATGCAGTGCCGCCACTTGCAGAACAAATGATTTTGAAGTATTGCGTTCGTACAACACTATTGTTGCTTTGTATCATATAAAGACTGGGCTTTTAGTCGATATCTTGCGCCGTGAGTATGGTTATACAGCTACCAGCGCACAGCACATTGCAAAGTTCAAAAACCTTATGCGTGAGAGGTACGGAACGTGCGAAATGATACACTACTATCCCGTTTAACGGGATAGTGTCGGAGAAATCCAAAATACAATTACAAGGAGAAGTGAAAATGGAAAAGAAACAGATGTCTTATAGTGAATTGGTACATCACATCAAAAACGACCATTATGTAACGACACCATGGCTGGTGGTTTGCTGGCTAATTGGCTATCAGGGAATTGTAACTGAAACTGATTATAATAACATCAGGCAACTGTATCTCGATGGTATCGTTAACTAAAGGGGAATGAAAAAATGAACGCAAAATTATACGCAAATAGAGTGCCATATGACACCGTACTACAATCCGGTGCTATATTTCATCATCGTGCCTCATCACAAGGCTATGTATCCAGAAAGCCAGATGCACCAAAAATTTGTACCAAATATTCTGGCAAATTCGGAACAGGTTTCTGTGTTTACGAACCACGATATGACACGTCAAATTATTGCTGGGTATGCTATTACATATTTGACAAAGAATGACTATACTCACACCGGAAGTTAACTACACCGCTCATAATCTTTTTTGGAAAATTCGCACATTGTTAAAAAAATAACACTTGACATTCCAGTCTGCATATGGTATCATAAAAGAGTGGTTAGGCTATCTCGACCAGATAGTTATAATCATCCGCTGCTGCCTCCCCCAGCAGCGGAATACCACGGCAAAAGCTTTGGGCGGTGCAAATCCGCCAGCCGTGAAAATTAAAAATAAAAAGGAGACAAACAAAATGCGTACACCCATGATTACCAGAACCTTTAAGGTCACAGTTGCCGGAGTTCTTTGCCTTAACATTGAATCCGCAGAGCCGTTTGTAAAGGAGGTGGAACTGCCCAGAACCTACAAGAACGATGAAGCAATCCTGAAAAAGGCACACGAAGTTATCGACACCGACACCGTTAAGGCGGTATCTGTCAGTTATTCCCGTGTGGATGAAATTCGCTATGGGATGTCTGAAACTGACTTTATCGCAAATTCTCAGAAGCTGCCGCTGCTTGGCAATACTGATGAAAATGACATGGCAGACTAAGGGGAGGTAAAATAAGATGATTGGATACTCTGTAAAAGTTGTCGAATGCACCAAAGATTTGACCGCAAAGGAGCGTGTCAAGATCAAGGACACGACTAACGCAATCAAGCTTGATGAAGCAACGCAGGGTGGGGCGATTGTTATCGCCTATGACTACCACGCAGTTCTGGCAATTCACAATGAAAAGCTGGATGACCCTGATTATCAGCAGTATGTTGTTGTCGATACGGCTGGGAACAAGTACGTCACTGGCAGTGAATCGTTCTTCACGGCTATGACTGAAATCGTGGATGAAATGACTGCGGCTGGTGAAACTGGCTATGAACTGGAAGTCTATCGCATGGATAGCAAAAACTACAAGGGCAAGCAGTTTATCACCTGCTCCATTGTGTAATTGAGCAATAGCACGGGAGAAGGAAAACTTCTCCCGTGCTATTTTTAGAAAAGGGGAGTTGCTGAGATGAAGCAGAGAAGAACGCCTAATCAAATAGCATGGGATAAAGAACAGAAAAGAATAAAGCGGTTTATCCGGGAAGCCACGAAACGTGGCTTTGATTTCAGTGATTTCGTCATACCAAAGAAACCAAAGAGGGTCACAAAGAAACAAATAGAACTAATCAGAAGTATTAAGCCAGATTTTCTGTACAGTAAAGCGACATACAAGGCAGAAAAAGGCGTTATTTCTGGGTTGGAAGGTAGAAAATTAGAAAGAAGCACAGCTTATAGCAAGAGGTTTAGTGGCACAAGAAATGTGGCTGGCATTCCGCCGACAGATGTCGATGACGTATTGACACAAGTCGAAAAAATAATTGACGAGTATGATGGAAATAGTCATTGGGGCGAATATATGGCTGCCAGAAAAAACCGTGACTATCAAATCCTAAAGCGCATTTTCTTTGGCGCACTGGCAAGAGATGGTAGAAGGGCTGTTGCTAAAAGGCTTCAAGCAAATGCAAACCGTGTAATTGACATTGTAAATCAAGCGCTATATGCGTCAGACCAGAACACTATCAACTTTGCTATGGCGGCATTTGCCAGAATTTTGAAAAACGAAGCATTGACTATGCAAGAAGCAATAGAAATTCAGGATGCATCCGAGGGATATGACGATGAAACATCCGAAAGCTAAGTATTTTGTAGGCGATTTTGAGACGACGGTTTACAAAGGGCAAGAAAATACCGAGGTTTGGGCGGCTGCTTGTGTTGAAATGTTTTCTGATGACGTCAAGATTTTCCATAGTATTGGCGAACAATTTGAATTTTTTAAGTCATTAAAATCTAATGTTGTTTGCTATTATCATAACTTAAAGTTTGATGGAAATTTCTGGTTGTCTTATTTTTTAATCAACTTAGGGTTTGAGCAAGCTATTGAAATTGTCAAAGATAATGGTTCGGAATCTTATCCTGATATAAGATTTCTTGATCGGAAAGAAATGAGAAATAATACAGTTTCTTATAGCATTTCTGACATGGGACAATGGTATAAAATCGTAGTTAAAGTTGGCGATAAATATATCGAGTTTCGAGACAGTTTAAAACTGCTTCCCTTTAGTGTTAAGAAAATAGGAAATTCCTTTGGTACAAAGCACAAGAAACTGGACATGGAATACAAGGGTTTCCGGTATGCTGGTTGTGAAATCACGCAAAAAGAACAGGAGTATATTGCTAATGACGTATTAGTCGTTAAGGAAGCTCTTGAAATAATGTTTACAGAAGGTCACAAAAATTTAACCATTGGCTCTTGCTGTTTGGCAGAGTACAAACGCATTATTACGCCTAAAACATACTCACGACTGTTTCCCGATCTCTATCAAATACCCATAGATAAAAAGTATGGAAGTGCAACAGCCGGGGATTACATTCACGGCGCTTATCGTGGTGGTTGGTGCTATTTAGTCAAGGGAAAAGAAAGAAAAATCTTTAATAACGGAACAACAGCAGACGTAAATTCATTGTACCCGTCTATGATGTCGAGTGAATCAGGCAACGGTTATCCAGTTGGTGAACCAACTTTTTGGAGTGGAAATATTATTCCTGATGAAGCACTAATAGACGGTAAGTATTATTTTATACGCATAAAAACAAGATTTTATATCAGAAAAAATATGCTCCCGTTTATCCAGATCAAAAACAACTTAGCATACAGAGCAACGGAAATGCTGGAAACGTCAGATAGATTCAATAAGGCTGACGGAAAATATTATTCACAATATTATGATGTTGATGGGAACTTACAAGAAGCTACTATCACTATGACGCTTACTGAAACCGACTTCAAGCTTTTATTATTGCACTATGAACTGGTAGATTTTGAAATATTAGATGGGTGCTATTTTGATGCAAGAATTGGTATATTTGATGAATACATAGAAAAATATAAAAAAATAAAATTGGAAAACAAAGGAGCAAAACGAGAATTAGCAAAACTTTTTTTGAATAATTTGTATGGTAAAATGGCAAGTTCACCAGCATCAAATTTCAAAGTGGCTTATGTAAGAGAGGATAAAACAATCGGGTTTCGATCACAATTAGCGAATGATAAGCAGCCGGGGTATATAGCAGTTGGCGCAGCCATTACAAGTTATGCAAGAAATTTTACAATTAGAGCAGCGCAATGCAACTATTATGGTGTAGACAAACCGGGCTTCATTTATGCTGATACTGATTCAATTCACTGCGATTTGCTGCCCGATCAATTTAAGGGAATTAAAGTTCATCCTAAAAATTTTTGTTGCTGGAAGCAAGAAAGTTCATGGGACATTGGGTTTTTTATTCGACAAAAAACATATATAGAACACGTTGTCGCAGAGGATTTAATTCCCGTTGAACATCCGTATTACAATGTAAAGTGCGCTGGAATGCCAGAACGCTGCAAGGCTCTTTTTATTAAAAGTGTTGAAGGGTATGACAAGTCGGAAGAAGATGAAATGAGCGAAGAACAATTAGACTTTCTTTATGAAGATAAAGATCATACTATATTAAAGAAGCGAAAGATTACAGATTTTGACACAGGTTTGGTTGTACCGGGGAAGCTGTTACCAAAAAGAATACAAGGGGGAGTTTTACTTAAAGACACATTCTATGAAATGCGTTAAAGAGCCAGCCACAATAGGGCTGGCTCTTTTTATATCTGTATCCAACAGTTCCTCAAGGCGGCAACCGTATCCGTTAAACTATGGGCGGCTTATTCCATCCGTGGTTTCCCATGTTTGCAGTGAGGAAAATGTTGGCAGATACCTTAATAAGATAGGGCTTTTAGTATTGCTTCCTTGCACTTCAAGTCTTTGAATCTGAAACAGCCCTGTTCAAAATAGAAACGTAAATTTGATAGGAAAAAATCATTTCTTTTAAGCATCACATAGTTTATTCTATGATCATTTGTGGTGACAGACAGTTTAGTCTTAAAGGTATTATCTGGTCTATTATCGCAATATATTATACCTGACTCTGCATATTCTCTTAGACCATAATCAACGCCTTTATATCGTATAGTAGCAAGGTATCTGCCTGCACCACGCGGCTTGTCAATGAAAGCCGTATTATCATTTAGATAAACACATTCACTTGAGTATGCCACATATTCATTGTTTGCGAACGCCTGATTAAACCCAGAAAGTTTTTGTGCTTTGCTTGCAGATTCAACATAGCCTTGCTCCAGAACAAATCCGTTTCCTTTTAGAAACTTGGTTGTTTCTTTAAGCCTATCACTTATACCCATTTCAACGTAATACGGGTTGATTATTGAAACAGGATTTGAACACATATACACAGGCACATATCTAATTTGTTCACCGTGACCACGGGCTACACTGGTGTGAATTGAAAGCAGCTTTTTTATTTCGTCAGTGCAATAGTGACTGGTTTCACTTTGAAATTCATCAAAGAACATTCTTTCAACATCATTAAATAAGTGACTATATTTCTTTAATTGATCAGCACTATTTAAGGAAACAGCATAACCACAAGGCAAATCATTTAAGAACAGTTCATGAAAAATTCCTGCCGCTCTCCGCTTGCTTGTCATCACGTCATCCGGAAAGAACAGCCCATTGATATCCTTGAAGAATTTCTGAGCGCAGTCATCAAGTTCATAGTTATACCTATAAATAAGGCAAAACTTCCCCTGCTTGTTCTTAAACTTATTCACAAGTAGACGTGCAAAATATGTGGTTTTGCCGCCAGTTCTATTTGTTGTACACATATATATTTCTGGTGTGTTGCCATTTGCGTCTTTCATTGACAGTAACTTAGTACCGTCATAATATTTTCCAGTTGTCATTTTGTGTACCGCCTATAATTTTTTCAATTTATTATACCATATACCTTGACAAAAGTCAAGTGCTGTGATAAAATAAATAATAGAAAAGCCCAAATAGAAAAGGAGGATGAAATTTATGGGCGCAACTGAAATTCAGAATTTGGTAACACAGGTTGGCTTTCCGATTGCCGTATGCTTGCTATGCTTCTGGTACATTAAAAAGCTGACTGATGAACACAAGGAGGAGGTAAACAAGCTGAGTGAAGCACTGAACAACAATACTATTGTAATGCAGAAGATTCTTACAAAGCTTGGTGGTGACGAAAATGCCTAAGATTTATTTGTCGCCGTCTGACCAGAGCAACAATATTTATGCGTATGGGAACACAACCGAAAAAGAACAGTGTGGGAAAATTGCCTGTTGCCTTGAGCGTGAACTGAAAAGGTGTGGGTTTGACGTAAAAAAGAATTTAGATGACACTATGTATAATAGGGTTTCTGAATCCAATAACTGGGATGCTGATCTACACTTATGCATTCACACTAACGCATTTAATGGAAGCGTTACAGGCACAAGGATTTATGCGTGGAATAAGGCCGGAACTGGGTGGGGTATTGCGAGTAAAGTTTTCAACCAACTTGCACCCATTACGCCGGGAACGTCTGAATCTATCAATGTTAATACAGAGTGGTATGAAATTGTGTATACTCATGCTCCATGTGTTTACATTGAAACGGAATTTCACGACGTAAAAGAAACTGCAAAGTGGATTATCAATCACACAGAAGAAATTGCCGTTGCCATTTGTAAGGGCATTTGTGAATACTACAATGTAAAATACGTTGAGGGACAGAAGCAAAACAAGCTTTATCGTGTGCAGGTTGGTGCGTTTATAACTAAAGCCAACGCAGAAAAATACAGAGATAAGCTAAAATCTTTTGGTATCCCAGCTTTTATCGTGGAAGCTAATGGCTGAGTATATACCACGTCTGACTAAAGACGGGATGTTAAACAGTGTATACTGGTACAGTAACACAAATCCATTTTATCCAGCCGGGTATGGTTTGCCAAACTGTACTTGTTATGCTTGGGGTAGATTTTGGGAAACGTATGGTAAGATTCCGCATTTACCAACAAGTGATGGCGGCAGCTGGTGGAGGGACGTGACGGGTTATGAGACAGGCTCTGTCCCACAATTAGGTGCTGTTCTTTGCTTAGAAAGACCCGGCTATGCTGGTCATGTTGCAATCGTTGAACAGATTTTAACGGACGGCAGCATAAAGACAAGCAACAGCGGTTATTCCCGTGACCCCGGAGGTTATGATGACCCTAATTATTTTTGGGTAGACGTAAACCAAAAGTCATTAAACTACATGACAGAATCACAAGTTGCCAGAGGTTACAAATTTCAAGGCTTTATTTACAACCCAGATAGCAGCAGCCCGACTCCAATAAAAAAGAAAAAGCATAGATGGAAATTTTATTTATATGGGTAGGTGAAACATATGAGCATTAAATCTATTGATGAAATTCTTAATGCCGTTAAAGAGCGCATTGGGGATGACACTTCTGACAGTGCTATTTCGTTTGTCGAGGATATATCAGATACGTTTAATTCACTTTCTGAACAAGAAAACTGGAAACAAAAATATGAACAGAATGATAGCGAATGGAGAAAAAAATACAGAGATCGATTCTTGTCTGGTGAAAGTTCATCTGACGATGATAACAGCGGCGATACTAATGAACCGTTGACATATGAAAAACTTTTTAATGTGGAGGGTTAAATTATGGCAAAAAGAGTGGCAGTTACTAATCTGAATGCACGGACTATTGATATTCTAAACACGATCCGTGCGAACCTTAGTGCCAGCTATCAGTCACAAGTTCCGGAAGTAACTAAGGACATTGACATTCCAAAGGTGGGCGAAGTGCTTTATGGATATCCCGCTCTGGCTAACCAATTTTTGACTGAACTTGTCAATAGAATTGCGCTGGTTCGTGTTAAATCTGCGACATTTAACAATGCTTATGCAGAGTTGAAAAAGGGATATCTTGAGTTTGGCGAGACAGTTGAGGAGGTTTTCGTTAACATCTGCAAAGCCCGTGAGTTTTCGGCAGAAAAGGCAGAAAGTCGTGAACTCAAGCGTTCTCTGCCTGACGTTCGAACTGCGTTCCATTCTATGAACTGGCGTGTGCAGTATCCCGTAACAATTCAGGACGAGGACTTGAGAATGGCTTTTCTTAATGCCGATGGCGTTCAGGATTTGATCGCAAAAATTGTAAATTCCGTAAGTGTTGCGGCTGAGTATGACGAGTTCCTGCTGTTTAAGTATCTCATTATCAAGGCTGCGGCACACGGTAAGATGGCTATTCTTGGTGTAGATTATAGCAATATGGACAACGCTGCAATCGCTTTCCGTGGTGCATCCAATAAGCTTGAGTTCATGTCTACTAAGTTCAACGAAAGCGGTGTACATACTGTCACTAAGAAGGAAGATCAGTGTATCTTCATGGATGCTGATTTCAACGCAAAGTATGATGTCGGCGTTCTGGCTGCTGCGTTCAATATGGATAAGGCAGACTTTATGGGTAAGCTGTACCTGATTGACGATTGGACTTCTTTCGACAACCAGCGATTTAGCGATATCATGAACGGCTCTGACATGATTAGTCTTGTTACAAATGAGGAACTTGCAATCATGCAGGATATCCACGCCGTTGTAGTAGACAAGGAATGGTTCCAGATTTACGACAACCAGAATAAATTTACTGAGAAGTATGTAGCATCTGGCGAGTATTGGAACTACTTCTACAACGTTTGGAAAACTGTCTCCACCTCTCCGTTCTCCAATGCTATTGCCTTTGTAAATGAACCAACAGCAGCCCCTGCGAGTATTCAGTTTGAGGTCACTGATAAGACTGTTGGAGAGGGTGGCACGGTTCTTGTGCTTGAACTGGCTAATGACGATGCCGTTAAATACAACCAGCAGGTAAGATTTATGGGGCGTGAAGATTCTGCTACGGAGATGGTGGCTATCCACAAGTATGGCGCAATCGTGTATCCGCCTAATGCTAAGGCTGTGAATATTTATGCCAATATGGGCGGCACGACATACCGTTCTACTTCTGCTGGCAGCGCAGCTGGTGAACTTCCTTACACTACGGTTAAGGCGGGCGATAAGGTAACGTTTGTCAAGGCGTAATTTACTTGGGAAAGAGGGGGTACTCCCAGCCCCCTCTTTCCTACATTGGAGGATTCTATGTACATTGAACCTAACAGTAAAATATATATTTTGAAAGATGTACCGCTTGACGTTACATTTGACCACACAATGTGGTGGGCTAACAAAGAAGCACAGACAGCGGGTTTCATGAGTAAAATTAAATACCGATTTACTGAACAAAGCTATCAAAGAGCAACAAAGAACTCAATTCGAGTAGAGATTTTGTGTGACAGGTTGTATGACTGTAACTACATAATGTTCCAGAATACAAGCTTTAGCAACAAGTGGTTCTACGCCTTTATCACAAATCTTAATTATCTTGGAAACGATGTTACTGAGATAACATATCAGATCGACCCTATTCAAACGTGGTTCTTTGAGTTTGAAGTAGCACAAAGTTTTGTAGTTAGGGAACATAGCACAACAGATGACATAGGCGATAATGTAATGCCAGAAGCAGTTCCGATGGGGGACTACATTCACACGCCACCAGTAATGCTTTCACCTGAAAGAGAGTGGGTAGCAGTTGTAGTTTATACCGGAAATCCGTCAACGGGTGGAATAACAGCGTCACCTCCCGGTATTTACAATGGTGCTATGCATCAAGCCAAAGTTAAAATACTTGATTTAAGTAGTGCTGAGGACATGAGTGAATTTGTAACAACACTTAATGCGTTAAGTATTTTTAACAACACTGATGCCGTAGCAGACGTTTATATGCTTCCTAAAAAATATGTCGCTGTTAAGTATGACACACTAAATGATACGGCATGGTCTGAAGCTGCAACACAGATTTCAGGTGTGCTTACAGATTGCAAAGGGCAACGGGCAAAACCTACACTTGGAACTTATACGCCTGTTAATAACAAACTATATACATACCCTTACACAAAAATTGTTGTCACCAATAATCAGGGAGAGACAAAAGACTACAAATACGAACTATGGCACGATTATGATTTATCACCGATCGGCAGAAGATATGAATTAAATGTCGTTGGCGTGGTTAATCCATCGGTTATTTTTAGACCGATGCTGTACGGAGTGCCATATATGTATGCTGGAGAAATTCCGTCTGAAAACGTTGACAGCTTATACGCTTGGGATGATGGAATTATGCTTTCAAATTTCCCACACTGCACATGGGCAACAAGTGATTACGCCGCAAAAATTGTTCAAGCTGGTATGGGTGCTGCGCTTGCTGGATTGACTGGTGGTGGAAGCATGGCTGTTGCTGGTGGTGCTATTGCTGGCGCAGCACAAGACCCAGGAACAGGAGTTGCAGTAAGGCCGAACAATTCGCTTAATCGACCCTTGAATAGAAACAATTCGCAAAAGATTGACCCATTGGAAGGGTGGACACCTCCGAAGGAGTTCAAGCTTTCTGCAAATGATGTTTCGGTGCTTAGCAGCTACATTGCCCCAGCACTTAGCGGTACTCATGGCGCAGTAATGGCAGACGCAAATTTGCAGTATGCTGCACACAAATTTGGCTTTTCGATGGAGCAGCACTTTATACGTCCAGAGTATGCAAAAATGATCGATGATTATTTCACTGCTTTTGGGTACGCAACCAATCGCTTGAAAAAGCCGAATATTTCATCAAGGCCACACTGGAACTATGTGAGAACATCGAACTGCCGTATCCTTGGAACAATGCCGTCTGATGATGAAAAGGTTATTTGTGACATTTTTAATCACGGCATAACGTTCTGGAAACATCTTGATGAAGTTGGAAATTACGGTTTGGATAACCGCCCAGTTTAAGGAGGTTAGACATGGGAAGAAAAGATAGAGCCTTTTGGGAAAGCGCAACTCTTAATAATGCTACATATATGCAGTATTATAATAGGCTGACAGAGTTGTCCATTTCCATGTTTGAATGGGTAAATTTACCCGAAAGTGTAGACCCACGTTTTTTGGAACTGACATTGTTCGCAGAAGGGCAATGTGTATTTTTTGAGGATGAAGTAATGGGCTTTTTGTGCCTACAAAATGTCCTTGGTGGAGAATTTAACGTGTATAGAATCCCCACCAAAAGACGTGCTTATGCAGTAAACGGATACCAAAAGGAACTTGACGAAAATAATAGCGTCATCATCTTTAATAACTATCTGCACACAAATAGTATGCTGGACGTGAGAATGTTTGCAAAGCGGCTTTACAATTTGGACAGGGCGATTGACGTTAACGCTAACGCACAGAAAACACCAATTCTTATTCTGTGTGATGAAAAGCAGAGACTCACAATGTTAAACCTATATAAGCAATATGATGGTAATGAGCCTGTTATTTTTGGTGACAAAAATCTCAACGCAAATGGCGTACAAGTTCTTCAAACAGGAGCGCCATATGTTGCCGACAGGCTATATGAACTGAAAGTGCAACTATGGAACGAAGCCCTAACATATCTTGGCATTTCCAGTATCAATTCACAGAAAAAAGAAAGAATGATTACAGATGAAGTGACAAGAAATCTTGGTGCAACCATTGCATCCCGTTATAGCAGGCTGCAAAGCAGACGTGAAGCGTGTGAAAAAATAAATGCAATGTTCGGACTAAACATCTGGTGCAATTACAGAGAGGACTTTCGCACACTATCAAACGATCTTGACGAAGAAGATGACGAGGGGAGTGAAGGCAATGAGTAAGTACACCACGGAAGTTAGATACATTTGTGAAACATACGCAGGGCTTAGTGAATCAAGCGGTTATAGCAATGTTGATGACATTCTAACTAAAGCCGCTCCCAAAGTATTCGATTTTGACTTTCCGATTTTCGACGAAGATTATAGGCTGGGGCTTGAAAAGAAAATTCTGCTCAACTATTATACAAGGGAAATTTGTGAGGAAGCTGTTGGGCTTTGGAAGTTAAGATTGCAATCAACGATGAATGTTATCATGCCTTATTACAACAAGCTGTACGAAAGCGAACTACTCAAGTTCAATCCCCTTTATGATGTTGAGTATACAAAAACAGGAGAAAATAGCGGAACTGTAAACGACACAACCAAAACACAAAACAACGGACATAAAGTAAGTGCTGCTGAAATGTGGAACATTTATAGCGATACACCGCAGGGCGGTCTAAACGGAGTTAAAAACGACAAGTATATTACAAACGCAACTCATGTATCATCCACTGGTAGCGAAACAAATAATGACACAACTGACAGCACAGGAAATTCTAAAACAACAGGAGAATATGTAGAAAAAATTGTTGGAAAGATGGGAAGTGGAAGTTATGCTACAATGATTAAAGAGTTCCGTTCCACCTTTTTGAACATTGACAAGCAGGTTATTGATGAACTTGCTGGGCTATTCTTTGGACTTTGGTAAAGGAGAACACTATGAGTAATATTACGCCTTTTAGATATTGGTGCCACAAGGTGCTTCCTCTTGTCTATGATGACAGTCTTAGCTATTATGAACTGCTTTGCAAAGTTGTCGCAAAGCTTAATGAGGTCATAGAACTAACGGATGAAACAAAGAAAATTGTAGACGAGTTAAAGAACTACGTTAACAACTATTTCGGCTCACCTGAGTTTGAACAGCTTATCAATGACAAGCTTGACCAAATGGCACAGGACGGGACTCTTGCCAAAATTATCAATGAGGAACTTTTTAGTGGTCTTAATAACAGACTGGGCGCTGTTGAAACAAAAACCGCTGCAAATACTACGCAGATTGAATCAAGCAAAAATGACATTGCTGACATTGAGGGTAAAATCACACAGCTAAACGCTGGGTTAAATCAGCTTGGTTCATCTAATCGTGATATCAAGGAGCGACTTAACAGTAACATTGTTTTTGCTGCTCTTAGTGACAATGCTGCAAACACTGTTTCAAATAAATGGTTCGGTAATTGCTGCGTACTCACTATGCTGGGTGATAACACAGAAGGAAATATTGTTTTCGACTTTGGGAATGGAAAAGACGCCAGTGTTCTTATCAGCTATATTGCAAGCCAAAGGTCTAACAAAGTTTATGGCGTTGTCATTAGCCATTATCACGATGACCATGTGACTTTAGCAAAACTTAACCAATTTCTTAATTCCACTCTTATTGATACAAGTGACTGCCATTTCTATTTGCCACATGGAGAAATTGACTGGAGTGCTTTCACGGGTGTGACATATCAAAGCATTGAAACGGCTATTATCAATTCTCTTGAAACGCACAACATTCAATACACACAGGTTTATGAAGAAGGATATAAAGTAGAGTTTGGTCAAGTTGAAGTTACATTTCATAATGTCACAGCGAATAAGTTTGGTGACTATTATGACTATAAGTATGACGAGGACATGAACATAACAGAGAATACTAACTATAACAATTTTAGTATGATTTCTAAAGTTACGTTCAAGGGACACACCATTGTTCTCCCCGGAGATGTTGAACAGCCTGCCGAAAAGAACAACGCTAATGTCGTGGCTGGTGCAGACATTTTTGTTGTCAATCATCACGGTCTTAACCTCAAATCAGCAGATGAATGGATTGATGCACTTTCTCCCTCTATTTCTATTCTTTGTGCGTATGGCGTTAGAAGCGAACGTGTATCTTTCTTTGCACCTGCCCCTGTCACCAAACGGTGTGCTGATGTTGGAAGTGTATGGAGCACAGTTAATGGCGTACGACAGACTCTCTATATTACAGAAGATGGAAACTTGAAGGCTGCTATCAGCCCTACAAATAGACCTGCCCCGCCTAATGAGATTGGACAACTAATTCCTGATGGGACAGACTTCAATACAATTCGAACTCCCGGCACATATTTTATCCAAAACGCTGCACACGCTAATACAATGATAAATAAGCCGGCAAATTCTGGTGCTGGTAAACTTATTTGCATTGCACCAAACCAGAATTATTACGACCGGTCAGAAGATCTTGTACAGTTCTATATTCCTATGTTTTCCTATGCTGACCCTGGCTTCTATCAAAGGTATCAGTATGGCGTGAATACATGGAGTAAATGGTACGAATATACACCGACAACTGAGTAAGCATAATGGGTGGGCAGTGTATTACTGTCCACCCTTTGCTATTCATGCTCACAGCACGGTTCAACTGGTGTACCGGTTTTCTGCTTATGGCTATT
>ENA-OWPB01002163-OWPB01002163.1-human-gut-metagenome-genome-assembly--contig:-NODE-2163-length-14573-cov-3.258713_pt1 | contig 14573 bp, 17 predicted proteins | sample MGYA00248260_ERZ651838 | MGnify/ENA primary metagenome ERZ651838 (study PRJEB26924, sample SAMEA4378304) | human gut metagenome | biome: human gut; feature: human-associated habitat; material: faeces...
ACCATAGCCGGATATGAGACGAAAGGACGAGAGCCAGATGTACATATGTTAATTACCATGGCTGATTTTTATGATGTCTCTATGGACTATTTGGTTGGTCGAAAAGACGGAAAATAATATTATTGACAAGAGCGAAAAAATCAATTAAAATCAAGATGTCTCAAATGTGCCTCAGAGCACACTTGAAAAACGGCGTTATTACGGCGATTGCAAGGATTTGAACGACGTGACTTTTAATCAAGTTGTCCGGGGTTCGAATCCCCGCACGCTCACTGTGAATATAACGCAAACTTAATGAGAATTAGGTATTGCGTTTTTATTTTCTTATGCGGATGTGGCGGAATTGGCAGACGCGCTAGACTTAGGATCTAGTGTCCCCGACGTGCAGGTTCAAGTCCTGTCATCCGCATTTTTATGCAAAACCTCGGAATAATAATTTCTGAGGTTTTTTGCGTTGACGAGCTTATAAAAAATATAGTATGATTACTAAAAATAGTAGAGAACGAAAGAATTGATAAAGGAGAGACATATGCAGAGAACGAAAAAGATAACCGCATTTGTACTTGCGATTGCTCTTTGCGTGGGGATGCTGCCGACACTTGGGGTGAATGCAAAAGCCGCGGACACGGGTAAACATATGGACGTATTATTTACACATGATACGCATTCGCATCTGAACAGTTTTTCTACGATCGTTGATGGAAAACAAGAAGAGGTCGGAGGATTTGCAAGGCTCAAGACTTTAATTGACGAGCAGAAAGAAAAAAATCCGGATACGCTCTATCTGGATGGTGGAGATTTTTCTATGGGAACGTTGATCCAGACGGTGTATGAGACAGAGGCGGCAGAGCTTCGTATGCTAGGCTATCTTGGATGTGATGTGACGACCTGGGGAAATCATGAGTTTGACTATCGTTCCAGTGGACTTGCTAATATGCTGAATACTGCAAAGGCTTCCGGTGAAAATGTTCCGTCACTGGTCGTTTGTAATGTGGACTGGAGCGCTATGGAGAAAGCGGGCTTAACGGAAGGACAGCAGCAGATTAAAGATGCATTTGAGAACTACGGAGTGAAAGATTATGTAGTTGTACAGAAAGGTGATGTCAAAATAGCAGTTTTTGGTGTATTTGGTAAAGATTCGCTGGATTGCGCGCCAACATGCGAACTGCTTTTTGAAGATCCGATTGAGGCTTCTAAGAAGACGGTGGAAGAGATTAAGAAAAATGAGGACGTGGATATGATTGCCTGCGTATCTCATAGTGGTACCGTGGAAGATGAAGATAAATCTGAAGACGAGATTCTTGCGAAAAATGTGCCCGATATTGATCTGATCATCAGTGGGCATACACATACACAGTTAGATAAGCCGATTCAGCACGGAGATACTTATATTGTTTCCTGTGGAGAATATGGAAGAAATCTTGGAACGATTTCTATGACGCAGAAAGATGATGGACGCTGGGACGTGGATGCTTACGAGTTGATTCCGGTTACGGATGAGATAAAGGCGGATGCTGCAACACAGGAGCGGATTGATGAGCTGATGGAGACGGTTGATACGAATTATCTGTCACATTTTGGATATACAAAAGATCAGATTCTTGCGGAAAATGATATTGAATTCAGCAGTGTGGACGATATGTATAATGAGAATGAGGAGCTGAATCTCGGAGACATCATGTCTGATGCATATGTGTATGCGGTGGAAAATTCCGAGTACTACGACGGTGATCCGGTCGATGTGGCGGTTGTTCCGAGCGGAACAGTACGTGATACTTATACAAAAGGGGATGTCACGGTCGAACAGGTCTACAATTCATTTTCACTTGGAATTGGGAAGGATGGGCTGGCGGGTTATCCGCTGATCAGCGCTTATCTGACAGGAAAAGAATTGAAACTTGTGGCGGAAATTGATGCGTCTGTCTCAGATTTTATGACGATTGCCAGACTTTATTGTAGTGGTCTTAACTTTACATACAATCCGCATCGCATGATACTCAATAAAGTGACAGATTGCTATCTGATGAAAGCACAGGGGGAAGGAAACAGAGAAGAGATAGAAGATGACAAGCTGTATCATGTGGTGACAGACCTATATACAGGGCAGATGCTTGGACACATCTTATGGACTGCTGTCTATTACGCCGAAGGACAAAGATGGAAATCCAATCGAAAACCTGGAAGATCAGGCAATTATGGAAGGCAATCAGGAGCTGAAAGCATGGGCTGCCATTGCCAGATATATGGAGTCCTTTGATGATACAGATGGTGATGGTATTGCAAATGTGTCGGAATATTATAATGAAAAACACGACCGCAAGGTTGTGGAAGACAGCTGGAATATTATTGATCTTGTAAAACACCCGAATAAATTTTCGGCTATCATAGCGGGCATTTTTGTACTTGTAATTGTGCTGATTATTTTGCTCATATTGCTGGTTAAAAAAATTGTGTGGAAGATAAAAAATAATTAAATGAAATAGATTTAAATGATAGACTAAACTAAGAAAAACCACCCTCTAAACTTTTGACGAGTTGGGTGGTTTTTGTATAATTACTTAACTAACGAAGTTTATAAAAGATATGCTTTTTTGAATGTTATCCTATCGTACTATGATTTTCCTGACCACACAGCTTACTACTCCTGCAATGCACAGCGGCAGTAGTGTGGCTTTCAGACCACCGTAAATAGACAGTCCTCCTTGTACACCGGTAAGCCAGCTTGGAGAACTTGGAATCAGGTGACTGAACATGGCGGCCAGATAGGAACCGGCGTAAATGATAACAAAGGACAAAAGCCCGCGTCCGGTATCCAGGCGGTTGTTGCTCCTGCTTCTGGCACGGGTACGGCTGGCTGCCCAGAAGAAGTTGAGCAGTTCATAACAGACCAGCACAGCTCCGACAGCCAGGTATGCGATCAGTATGGTATCTTTCGTCTGTCCGAGTAACAGGATTTTTCCATAAGAACCGGCGTTACTTAAAAATGCTTTCAACAATGTCAGAATGATGAGAGCGATTAAAATCAGTGTGGCTGCCCGGAGAATGGTTCCGACTAATTTTTTAGTCGCGTTAATGCCGGTCTTAGCAATATTTGCAACCGGTTTTCCTACATTGGGCAGTCCGCGACGCTTTTTCTTCTTGGATTTTTTGGAATCCGGATCCTGTTTGTCGTTGCGCTTTTTCTTTTTTGAATCTCTGCCGTTGTTGTTATAGTCATAATCATCATAATCGTCATCATAATCGTAATCATCATCATAATCATCATAATAGTCGGTGTCGCCATCATAATCGTCATAATCGTCGTAATCATCGTTATTATCAGAACTATCTTCACTCAAATAGCTCCCAAGATCCTCCAAATCTTCATATACAACTTCGAAATCATCATCGAAGTAATTATCAAATTCATTTGTCTGTTTCTTTTTGTTTCCCATAATCACTTATACCTCCCTGTGAGCAATTCATATTTTATAATGAATGCAAAAAGGACTCAAGAGATGTCACACAATCTTCACGAAACTGTAAGAAAATCTTCAGAAATGTGGAAAATGAGTGAGGACAGGGCATTGATTTTGGAAAAATTGTGTTATAATATGAATACCTGTGGATAAGTGCAATATGTATGCACTCAAGAAGGTGGAATCTTACAGATTTAAAAGTAGTAGGTTGAATTGGAGGTAATGGTATGGAATATGAAGGTAGAATTTGTCGTGCGCCAATGGAACGTGCATCTTACATGCTGCCGGTCATGGTCGGCTGCTCTTATAATAAATGTAAATTCTGTAATCTGTTCAGAGATTTAAAATATCGTGAGCTGCCGCTTGAGCAGGTCGAAGAGGAACTGCAAAGAGTAAAGAATCTGGGAGGAAATCCAAGAAAGATATTTCTTGGAGATGGTAATGCATTTGGATTGAAAATGGATCGTCTGCGTGCGATACTTGATTTGATCGATAAATATTTTCCGGATTGTCAGATGATCAACATGGATGCGACTGTAACAAGTATCCGGCTGAAAAGTGATGAGGAACTTCAGGAATTATATGACCGCAAGGTGAGACATTTATATCTGGGGATTGAAAGTGGTCTGGATGATGTGCTGAAGTTTATGAGGAAAGAGCATACCCAGGATCAGGCGTATAAAGAAATCGCAAGAATCCAAAGAGTCGGATTGATTTTTGATGCACATGTTATGTCTGGTGTTGCCGGTAAAGGCAGAGGTCAGGAAAATGCAATTGCTCTGGCAGAGTTCCTGAACAAGACGCAGCCGGATCGTATTGTTAACTTCTCTTTATTTCTTCATAATCAGGTTGCACTTTATGAAGATATCAAATCCGGAGCATTTATTCCGGCAGATGAAGTGGAAAATATGGAAGAAGAGCGTACATTGATTGAGCTTCTGAAAGAAGGACCGGACGGACATCAAATGCTTTATGATGGATTTAATGACTTCCTGGAACTTCGTGTGAAAGGGAAAGTTCCGAAAGATGCACCACGTATGATCGAGAAGCTGACAGAGGCGATTGAAAAATATAAAGACGAGCCGCCGATTTATGCCTATGTAAGAGGTGACTGTCCGGATCTGTCTATGTGTGACGGTGGGCGTTGGCTGTGGGAGATGGATGATAGCAAGCTGGCTCAGTATAATGACAAGGAAAAGAAACTGGGATAATGAATACAAGAGTAAAAGGATTCATATATTTATTGCTGTCCGCAGTCTACTTTGGTTTTATGCCATTGCTTGTGAAAGTGATCTGCGCGGATGGAAGCACGATAGTGGGAGCATTATTTTTAAGGTTTGCCCTGGCAATCATTCCGCTGTACATTTACCTGAAAGTGCGGAAAGTTCCGATGGAGCTATCTGTGGAGGAAGGAAAAAAGATTTTGTGTGTGACGGTGTTTGGCTATGGCATCACAGCGCTTCTTTTGTATAGTGCGTACGATTATATGCCGTCAGGTATGGCGACGGTCATTCATTTTGGATATCCAGTTTTTGTGTTGCTTGGCAGCCTGATTTTCCTACGAAGACGTGTGCCTAAGCTGAAAATTGTGTGTGTTGGTCTGTGCATGATCGGTATTTTCTTGTCCTATGCAGGAAGCGGCGGTGAGGCAAAGCCGATGGGATTTGTTTTTGCGCTTATATCCGGAATGACGTATGCATTTTACATATTATATCTGGAAGTGGGCGGGCTGCAGGATATCCCTGCTATGAAGATGATATTTTATATGAATATTGTTGGCTCCATTATGGTATTTTTGATTGGAAAAGTATCGGGGAGTTTTGTGCTTCATATGAATGTAAACGCATGGATCGCAGCATTTGTTCTGTCCCTTGGCGCAGCATTTATCGGAGTGGGATTTTTTCAGTATGGCGTACAGTATGTGGGAGCCCAGGATGCGGCAATTTTAAGTACATTTGAACCGGTGACCAGTATGATCGTGGGGATTTTAGTCCTGCATGAGAGTGCAAGTCTTTCGTCGATGGCAGGCTGTATACTGATTCTTATATCCGTGACGGCAACTGCGTTCGCTAAGTCATGATAGATTTTTTGAATAGTGGTAGAGAAAAAAGAACGAAAAGTATTAAAATAAGCATGCTTTTCGTTCTTTTTTTTGTTGGCAGCGTTTGCTATTAAGGGAAAAATGTGGATTTATTGACAATAAAAATATATAAAGATATTACTATTTAAATAATCAATTGGACAAATAGCAGACTGCACGTTACACTATTCCCGGAGTTAAAAATGTTTTGAGTGTACAGACTCAAATACACAAATTTTGCTGGGAGAATGAGAGGAACAAAAGCATGTTAAAACCTTATCAGAGGTAGGCTTAATAGTGGACACACAGGCAGTATCATATTGCCACTATTTTGAGAACAGGGGAATTCTCCTGGATAAATACAGGTGTTACTATCGACCTCACATCGATATTGACATTGATACATTTTGTAAAAGCGTGCTGTCGCCAGGCACGCTTTTTTCGTATCTAAAATTAATGATATCAGTGCAGAGAACGAAGTAATCAGCAGTTCGACTTGATTTAAGCTTCTTCCTCTGCCCGTTTTACGACTTCGTCGATGTCCAGTGACAGGCTTCCGTCCTGGAACTGGAAGCAAGGAACGCCGACCCAGTGGTTTTCCTTTACTTCATCAAAGATCGGGTTTGTGTCGCGGAGTGTAAGGAAACGTTTCAGATATCCGATATTGTCGGAAAATTCCATATACAGATACTGGATTCCTTTCTCTTTTAAAATTTCTTCTGCCTCGACGCAGTCTGGGCATGCTTTTGTTCCATACATTACAACTTTCATGTGTAACTCCTTTCTTTTTTAAAATTTTTTCCTGTCTGCTATACGGGTTTGCAAAATAATAAAGTGCTAAGTGTACTGCTTACTTTGTGCTGTCTGAATTCATGTGTGTTTAAACTGGCTTTAGATTCATCGGACTTGCGCCAGACTATCTAAATCGCTTGTGAATCTGGAGTCTGTCGTGAATTAGTTTGCTTCGTAAGCTTCCTGTAAAGCACGGCGCAGCTTCGTGTACTGGCTGTCTGCATCTTTTGCTCCGAGAAATGTCTCGGTAACAAGTCCGTCTTTTCCTACTATAACTGTATAGGGGATACCGGCACTCGGATAAAGATTACTGATATTGCTTTCGGTGTCACAGGCAACTGGAAATGAATAATTCTTTGCCTCGATAAATGTATCAATAGTATCTTCATCTTCGCCTACATTTACTCCGACAATTACAATCTGGTCACCATACTCTTCGTAGAGCTTCTCGATGGCGGGCATTTCCTTGACACAGTTACTGCACCAGGTTGCCCAGAAGTTCAAAAGAATGACCTGTCCTTTCTTATCGGAGAGAGTAAAAGTTTCGCCGTTATTCAACTTGGCGGTAAAATCCGGTGCTTCACTTCCAATTGCCATCTCTTGGTGAAGAGCAGAACTTCGTTTCCCACTTTTCTTTCCGGAAGATGTATCATTGGACTGACCGCCTGAGCAGCCAATCAGGACAAAGACAGAGAAAAAACACAGACAAAAACAGAACAGTGGTTTATAAAGCTTTTTGAAAAATTTATACATGCTTCGTGTCTGCCTCCTGTGGTTTTGCTAAAATTCAAGAATGCCTCGGCATTCTTGCTGCGAGGTGCGCAGTAGAAGTATACAATATTTTCGCTACAATATACAAGACATACAAAGAAAAAGCTTTATTGAAAAAAAGAATATATAGAGACAATTTTATCAAAAATCTTTATTGGACAAATGAAGAACATAGATGTATGATTATTCAGGATTTTATGTGACTGCCTGAAACGATATGACAGATGAAAGGCGGGTACATATATTTTTATGAGGAAATAGAATTCCTTATCAGTAACTATAAGTATTTCTAATCTAAAGGAGAAGAAAAAGGAGGTTTTTCAAAATGGATGCACTTTTAAGTGTAAACTGGATAGCTCTTCTTGTACTTATGATCGCTCTGCTTTCTTTTAAAGCACTGAACTGGATTGCGTACAGAGTGAACTGGACAGTTGTAATTCTGATCAGTATGGTCATTGGTGCTGTCATTGGAGTAGTATTTGCTTCAGAGGGGAACACATATCTTGTGTGGCTGAATTTAATTGGACAGGCTTATGTAAAACTGATCAAAGCTTTAGTAGCGCCGGTAATTTTAGTATCGGTTATTTCAGGACTGATTTCTCTGAACGATAAAGAGAAGATGAAAAAAATCGGAACGAAATCAGTATTCTGGCTTCTTATAACATCTGTGACAGCCATTGTTGTTACACTTGTTGTCGGAGCAGTGACAAACATCGGTAAAGGAGCAGGAGCAGTATTTGCAGATATTTCAAGTGTCACAGATGCGACTTTGAGCGCTTACCAGGAGATGGAGACATCTTTTGACACTATTCTTCTGAATCTGGTTCCGAGCAATATTGCAGCAGATCTTGCGGCAGATAATATTGTTGCGATCATCATTATTGCGGTTGCAGTTGCAGTTGCTTATGTAAGCATTTCTTCAGAAGAGGGAGAAGATAAAGTTCTTGTGATCAAGAAACTGATTGAGGCAGTTAAAAAGATCATTTTCAACATTCTTGCATATGTAATTGATCTTACGCCATACGCAGTGCTTTGCCTGACAGCATGCTCTGCAAGTCAGCTCTTAAGCGACAAAGAGGCGCTGATACAGCTTGTACTTCTTGTTGTGATGGTATTTGTTGCATGTCTTATTCAGTCATATGTTGTCAATGCGGTAATCTTGAAATCATTTGCCAAGGTTAATCCGCTTAAGTTCTTTAAGAAAACATTTGACGCACAGGCAACAGCATTTACAACAACAAGTAGTGTTGGAACAATGCCGATCACAATCGACAGACTGATCCGTAAAGTTGGTGTTGATGAGGAGGTCGCAAACTTTACAGCGCCTCTTGGAACAACAATCGGTATGGCAGGATGTACATGTGTATGGCCGATTCTTCTTGCAATGTTCTACCTTAACGCAACAGGACAGAGCTGGGGAGTAAGCCAGTACCTTGTTATGTGCTTTATGTGTCTGGTACTTTCCCTTGGAAGCGCCGGAATGCCGGGAGTTGGAGTTATCACAGCAGTATCTCTGTTCAGCGCAGTGAATCTGCCGATCGCAGCAGTTGTACTTTTGATTCCGATCAACAACATTACAGACATGGTACGTACTCTTACAAATGTTACAGATGCCAGCGTGTGTGCAGCAGTTGTAGCTCGTCAGAACGGACTTCTAAATGACGAAGTATTTGCAAAAGAGGACGAGAAATTAGAGAAAGGAGAGGCATAAATCATGAAAAAATCAACCATCGCATTAATCGTAGCTGCAGTTGTATGTCTTGGCCTCTCAGCATTCTCAGCAAAAGCTTCTGTTACAAGAACGAACGAAGCTATTGAAGAAATTGGAGAGGTGGCTTACACAGATGAATGTAAGTCAAAAATTGACCGTGCAGTAGAATATTACAATGCACTGGACAAGAACCTGAACTTGCAGGAAAAAGTAAATAAAGAAGATATGAAAAATTTCGATGCTGCTAAAATTGAGTATGCACGTCTGGCAATCAAAGCTGCCAGTGTTGCAGATGCAAGAAAAGTACCGGAAGGATATACTTCTGATGATATTAAGAAATTTGTAACAGAGGCACGCGAAGTCGTAGACAGCTATCTGAGTGCTGATCAGACAAGTATGGTACCAAACTACGCAGACCTCACAGAACTGGAAAAAGAATATACTTCAACAGGTGGATCAGGCGGATCTGATGAAGAAGTATCCGTTCCGATGTGCTAGGAAGACAGAGAGGAGATTTAATGATGAAAAGAAAAATGATCTCGGCTGTTCTTGCTGCGGTAATGACAGTCGGAATGATAACAGGATGTGGAAGCAGCCAGGCAACAACAGAAAACAAAGCTGATAAGGCTGATAAGCTTGAGAGCCAGACAGACCTTTCTTCTACAGATTATGATTTTGAAAAAGAATATGCATATGGAGATTTTAATGCACATTCAAGAGCTGACGAAGATCGTCAGGACGGAATCGATACATTTGAAGACAAAGATATCGTATTCCAGGATGTTACGTACGATCAGCTCATCGACATTCTTGGCAGTGAAGGAAACTACATGATTCAGCTTAGCGGATCATGGTGCCACAACAGCCGTGCAATGAGCCCATTTATCAACAAATATGCAAAAGAGTATGGTATTGATACAGTATACTCTTATGACTTTAACATCAACAATGGTGATGATGGATCTTTATTTGTTCGTATGTCTAATGAGAAGACAACACCGGGGACAAAGCTGAATTATATGTATGGTGAGATGGTTTCCAGATATCTGACAAACTTAGATGACTGGGTAGAGTATCCATCTACACATGCAACAGCTCTTTCTTATACAAATGCAGATGGCAAAGAGGTTACAGTTGGAAGACTTCAGCAGCCGATCGTATTTGTGTACAACAAAGATAACAAAGTAGATTACAGCAACTCCGGAAACGGAAGCACTTCCTGCCCGATCATGTATGCATTTGAGAAGATGGTTGAGCGTGATTCAAAGGGAATCTACACAAAGAGATTCGATGATGACGGAAATCCGGTTCTTGATGAGAATGGTAACCAGATCCGTGATTATATTACAGATGAGTATGATGCAAGTGTAAAAGAGATGTTCGATTTTATCAAAAATAACAATATTGAACTTTCTACATATTCAAAAACAGATCACTTGCGCGATGTATTTAACAGCTATGGAAGCGAGATCTTCTCAGCAGACCAGCAGATCAATGTATATCCGGTAACATACAGACAGCTCAAATGGCTTCTGAATGAAGACGGAAATGCAATGGTTATGATTGGCGGTGCCGGAGATGAGAAGACACGTGCCGTTATCTCAAGAGTGAATGACTATGCAGTAAAGAATAACCTCCGCGTATATCTGTATGATCCACAGGTGGACGGAGATGTGACAACAGGACGTTGGGGATACAAGCAGTCTATGAATATCCTTGATGAAAATGCAATTGTGAACCTGATGTACACAGACCTTGTAAAGGGTGCACTTACAAACCTTGAAGTTGCACATTCTATGTCTGACGGTACAGCACTGATCCAGGAGCCATTCCTGTTCGCATTCAACAAAGATGCTAAGGACGCTGATGGATTCACAGCACCGATCAAAGCATGGGCTGAGTTGACATATACTCAGGATCCAGAGACAAGATTCTACATTGGTAAGGAAGCTAATCAGAAATCCTGCGACAGCAGTATCGAGTCTGTATTTGCGGCTTATGCCGGAGAAGAGGCAGCAGAGTAAAACATTGCAAATGTGTCTGCCTAAAGATGAGAATTTGAGAGTGCATCTATAATAAGAATGGTTATAAATATAAGAAGACAGTCGTTTTGCGCGGAAGTGCAGGATGGCTGTCTTCTTATTATACAATAGGAACTTACATTTCCTATTATACAAAAAACTCCAGCAGGATGCGCACTCGCGCGAATAAGAATTATGCCGTAAGCGGCCACGCTCAGTGCGAGAATACAGTAAATGACGGAATGATATCGGCAAAATGCATATGGAGACGAAAGAATAAGCATTTTCTTTATAAAATTAGTAGAAAATGCAAGTTTATGTTGTAATTTCTTCAAATTTTGGTAAAATAGCATATAGCGAAAAAGATAACATAAAAAGCAGGAGGAATGCCGTATGAAACCGTATAGCAAGTTGACGAAAGAAGAGCTGAAAAAGTTAAAAGGCCAGTTAGAGAAACAATTTGAAGAAGTGAAAGCAAAAGGAATACATTTGGATATGTCCCGTGGTAAACCGTCAAAAGCACAGCTGGATCTGAGTAATGGTCTGATGGACGTGTTGAATGGGGATAGTGACCTGGTAAGCTCTGATGGAGTAGACTGCCGTAACTACGGTGTTCTGGATGGAATTACAGAGGCAAGAAAATTACTGGCAGATATGTCAGAAGTACCAGAGAGAAATATTCTGATCTACGGAAACTCCAGCCTGAATGTAATGTTCGATACAGTATCAAGAGCTATGACTCATGGTATCATGGGAAGCACACCATGGTGCAAATTAGATAAAGTAAAATTCTTATGTCCGGTTCCGGGATACGACAGACATTTTGCGATTACAGAGTATTTTGGAATTGAAATGATCAATGTACCGCTTCTTCCGACAGGTCCGGATATGGATATGGTAGAGAAATTGGTGGCAGAAGATCCTGCAATCAAAGGAATCTGGTGCGTGCCGAAGTATTCTAACCCGACAGGTGTATCCTACTCTGATGAGACAGTCAGAAGATTTGCACACTTGCAACCGGCAGCAAAAGACTTCCGTATCTTCTGGGATAATGCATATTCAATCCATCATCTTTATGATGACAAGAGAGACGTTATCCTTGAATTGTTAAATGAATGTGTTAAAGCAGGAAATCCGGATATGGTATTCAAATTTATTTCCACATCTAAGGTTTCTTTCCCTGGATCCGGAATTGCAGCACTTGCTGCATCCAGAGCGAATATCGAAGATGCTAAGAGCTTTATGAAGTTCCAGACGATTGGACATGACAAGCTGAACCAGCTCCGCCATGTAAGATTCTTTAAAGATATGCCGGGAATGTATGAACATATGAGAAAACATGCTGCTATCCTTCGTCCGAAATTCGAAAAGGTTGAAGATGTTCTGGAGAAAGAAATTGGCGGACTTGGAATCGGAACATGGACGAAGCCGCTTGGTGGATATTTTATTTCTTTTGATTCAATGGATGGCTGCGCAAAGGCAATTGTGGCAAAAGCAAAAGAAGCTGGTCTGATCATGACAGGTGCCGGAGCAACATTCCCATACGGAAAGGATCCAAAAGACAGCAATATCCGTATTGCACCGTCCTTCCCGACAGTTGAGGAACTTGCACAGGCAGCAGAAATCTTCGTACTCAGTGTAAAACTTGTCAGTGTAGAGAAACTGCTTGGAGCAAAATAAGAAGAAACAAAAATCCCTGTAAGATTGGAATAATCTTGCAGGGTTTTTTAATACAAACATGCATTATATTGTGAAAAATGGAGGTAGGAAATTATAAGCCGAATAAATCACTATGAGTACCGGTGCGTGACAGTGTAAGCACAAGGACATCATTGTCATAGCGATAAACAAGAAGCCAGTCTGGTTGGATATGACATTCTCGATGTCCAACCCAGTCGCCAGATAGAGGGTGATCTTTGTGCTTAGGGGCTAAGACTTCGCCATTCGCTAATTTTGTAATGATGCCTTTTAAAAGATTAATATCTAAACCGCGTCGCTTGGCAAGTTTATAATCTTTTTTGAATTGGGTAGTGTTTTTGATTTCGTATTTTGTCATGAATCAAGATTTGCAAAAAATTCATCTACATCGTGATAACCTTTGACAGTAGGATCTTTTGCAATCCTTTCTGCCTCAAGCATAGCTGAGACGGTTTCTTTGCTTGGAGTTCCTTCGGTAATTTTGAAAGGAATCCCTCTTTCACGTAAAGATTGACGTACAAAAATATTAAACGCAGTGCTCAGATTCATACCAAGTTCTTCATAAAGAGCTTCTGCCGCAGCTTTAAGATTGCTGTCCATGCGTATACTGATATTACAGGTTGATGATTTAGCCATGATATCACTCCTTTCATTTGATAAATATATTATATGCGAAATGCACGAAAATATCAATACAATGCACGAAAATATCCAGTTCTAAATAATGAATGAGGGTAAATGAGGGTAAATGAAATTCGTGAGAGGCGATTTGAAAGTCTGGTTCGTAAATAAAAAATAGGATATTCAAGTTATAAAAGGATTCCTATATAATGGAAGAAAGCTAATGCATATTGGTGGGATCTGACTTGGCGTAATCTGAAAAAAATCCTTGCATTTTATTCGCTGGTATGGTACACTATCCTAGCGAATGGAAGTAGGTCTTTTTTTTATGCCTAAAAATTAGGTAGCCTCGCAAGCTACCAAGCAACAAATTAACAAAGAAATATAAAGCGAGGTGGAAGTTGTGCGTACAAGAATCACATTAGAATGTACAGAATGCAAGCAGCGTAACTACAACATGACTAAGGATAAGAAAACTCATCCTGAGCGCATGGAGACTAAGAAGTACTGTAAGTTCTGTAAGTCACACACATTGCACAAGGAGACAAAATAGTCGTAAAGGAGTGTGTACGTCATGAGTGAGAAATCTCAAAAGACTCAGAAGAAGAACTGGTTCAAAGGTCTTAACGCAGAGTTTAAGAAAATCATTTGGCCAGACAAGCAGACACTTGTAAAAGAGACGGCGGCAGTAGTTTCCGTATCCGTAGTGCTGGGAGCAATCATCGCATTAGTTGATTTCCTGGCTCAGCACGGAATTGACATTCTGGTCAATCTGGGCTAGACACTAACGAGCAGGAAAGGTGAGTTTATGTCAGAAGCAAAATGGTACGTAGTTCATACCTATTCCGGGTATGAGAACAAAGTAAAAGCCAACATTGATAAGTCGGTTGAGAACAGACATCTGGAGGATCAGATCCTTGAAGTCAGAGTTCCGTTGCAGGACGTTGTTGAACTTAAGAACGGAGTGCAGAAGGTATCTCAGAAGAAGATGTTTCCGGGATATGTATTGATTCATATGATTATGAATGATGATACCTGGTATGTTGTGCGTAACACAAGAGGTGTGACAGGATTTGTAGGTCCGGGATCTAAGCCGGTACCGCTTACAGATGCAGAGATGGCACCACTTGGAATTCAGCAGGACAACATCGTAGTAGACTTTGAAGTCGGTGACACCGTACAGGTTGTTGCCGGTGCGTGGGCAGATACAGTCGGAGTGATCCAGGCTATGAACGCGCAGAAGCAGAGTGTTACGATCAATGTTGAGCTGTTCGGTCGCGAAACACCGGTTGAAATTAGTTTCGCAGAAATTAAACGAGTGTAACGTAAATACGAAACGTGGGAGGGGCCGTATGGTTCCGCCATTACCACAAGGAGGTAATTGAAATGGCAAAAAAAGTAGAAGGTTATATTAAATTACA
>ENA-OWPB01002199-OWPB01002199.1-human-gut-metagenome-genome-assembly--contig:-NODE-2199-length-14337-cov-2.877678_pt1 | contig 14337 bp, 9 predicted proteins | sample MGYA00248260_ERZ651838 | MGnify/ENA primary metagenome ERZ651838 (study PRJEB26924, sample SAMEA4378304) | human gut metagenome | biome: human gut; feature: human-associated habitat; material: faeces...
TATTCGGCAAAAACAACGAAGGACCCGGTGCGGCAAGAAATCTTGCACTGAGAAAAGCAACGGGCGATTATATATATTTCTTTGATATAGACGATTATCTTGAAAAAAATGCGATAGAAAAATTTGTCCGGTATATGGAAAATGAAAATACCGACCTTGTTGTATGCAGCTTTTCCATGTTTGACGGTGAAAAGGTTTTTCGCACAATCAAAAAGACCGACGGACTTAAACGTACAGGCGAAGATACACGAAAAGATTATTATGAGCATATGTTTATGTACGGCGAACGCGGTATTCAAGGGGCGGCTTGGTTTAAGCTATACAAGACCGATATAATCAGAAAAAACGGTATTGAGTTTCCTAAGCTCAGAAAAAGCGAGGACGATGTTTTTGTCGCAAGGTATGTAAACTGTATAGACAGTTTTTATATGACAGGCGATGTGCTTTGCAGATACTATGTAAACTCATATAAAAGATTTTGGGATAAGTATCGCTTTGATATTTTTGATACGTCAAGACAGTCTACAATGTACGTTAAGGACATTGTTTTAAGCTGGAACAGAAATAACAAAGATGTTTTGCAGAGAATTTATGACGATTATTTTCATAAAACATTCGGAAGTTTCTGCTTTTTGTTTAATCCGAACTTGAAATTAAACCGCAAGGCAAGGTATGCGAGGTTAAAAGAAATAACGGATATTTTTATGGACGATATATCTTGTGACGGTATAGAAATAAACCATCCGATTTTTAAGTGTATGAAAAAGAAAAATTACAGAGCGATTTATGTAAGAATTGTGCTTCATATTTGGAAACATAAATTCGACTGAATTTGACACAAGCTATTGACTAAAGAATAAAACAGTGGTACTATTTTATAGTGCCACTTTATTGATGTATAAATTAAGGGGAGAGAATTTTGAATCAGAAAGAACGTCTTGAAATGATCAGAAGAAAGCGTTTGCGTGAACAACGCAGACGTAAATTTTTAATTCGCAGAGTGTTTGTATTTGCAGTTGCAATTATAATTGCAGCTCTTGTCATATTCGCAATTAAAGGGTGCGTGTCGTCCGTATCGCAAAGGGCTGAGCAGAAAAGACAGGAGGAGCTTGCGGCTATGTCAACGCAGATGCCGACAACTGCACCGGCACAAAAATCAAATTCATCGGATATTGACCAAAATTATTATCAAAATTCGGCATTCATCGGTAATTCGTTCGTAGACGGAATGATGAATTACAGCCTTGTAGACGGTGCGGATTATTTTGCGAGAATCGGTTTGAATGTCAATGACGCAATGACGAAATCCACGTCAACGGGTACAGTGCCTGTTATTGAAGAACTTAACAACGGCAAGCAGTACAATAAAATATTTATGATATTCGGTGAAAACGAACTTGGTTGGGCTAATTCGGATACATTTGTAGAGCAGTACGGTGCACTTATTGACAAAGCAAAGTCATATCAGAGTACGGCAAAAATATATTTGCTTGCGATAACCCCGGTAACCAAAGAGGTATCGGACAATAACGTGGATAATACAAATAACGAGCAGATAGTTAAATACAATGAATTGATAAAGAAACTTGCCGAGAGCAAAGGTGTTGTCTATGCGGACGTATACAGTGCCGTTTTAGGCGAGGACGGCAATTTGCCTGACGGAGTGGCGAGTGACGGTATTCATTTCGGAGAAGATTATTATAAAAAGTGCTTGGTTTATATACAAAATAATATACAATAATTAAAAGAGAGGATATATTGAGATGAAAAAATTAGTTTTGGGTTTGGCGGCAGTTATGATGTGCGTATCGCTTGCAGGCTGCGGAGGTAAGGCTGTTGATATAAATGAGCTTGCGTCGGCATTGTCGAGTGACGGTAAATTTGCGGAACAGCTTACGGAGGTTTCATCGGATATTGCTGAAAAGAGATATATGATTTCAGACGGCGAAGTTGAAGAATGTGTGTCATACACAGGTACACCGGCGGTTGTTGATGAAATTACAATATTTAAAACATCAGATACGGAATCTGTGAAAGAAAAAGCCGAACAACATATTGAAACACAAAAAACAACATACACAAGCTATGCGCCGAATGAAGTGTCAAAGCTTGACGACTGCGTTGTTGAAACTGTCGGCGATTACGTTATCGTATGCGTAAGCGAGGACTCATCAAGCGTACAGAGCATAATTGACCAATATACAAAATAATTTGAAAGGGTGTAGGTAGTGTACTTTTCAAGTTTATTATTTTTGTTTGTGTTTCTGCCGATAGTTTTGGCGGTATACTATATTGTGCCGAGAAAATTCAGAAATGCATTTTTACTCTTGGCCAATCTTGTATTTTACGGTTGGGGAGAGCCTGTTTTTATTTTAATAATGATTGTTTCTGTCGTGTCGAATTATATATTCGGACTGCTGATAGAAAAATACCGTGATAACCAAAAACGTAAAAAAACGTTTTTGGTTTTGTCGCTTGTAATTAGTTTAGGACTTTTGGCGGTGTTTAAATATACGGGATTTGTGACTGATATATTGAGAGCAATTCCGCCGTTTAGCTTTATGCCGAAAATCAATTTACCGTTGCCGATAGGAATTTCATTCTATACATTTCAGACGTTATCGTATACGATTGATGTTTACAGAGGGGACACTAAAGCACAAAAAAGCCTTGTGTCTTTCGGAACGTATGTTTCATTTTTTCCACAGCTAATAGCAGGACCGATTGTAAGATATACAGACATTGCGAAAATGCTTGATGAAAGACGTGAAAACATATCGCAGTTTGCCGACGGTATAAAGTTGTTTGCAGTTGGGTTGGCGAAGAAAGTTCTTATCGCAAATCAAATGGGTGTACTTTGGGATACAATCAGAGGAACATCGTCAAACGGCATAGTCGGTGCGTGGATTGGCATAATTTCATATGCGTTTCAGATATATTTTGACTTTTCGGGATATTCCGATATGGCTTGCGGACTGGGTAAAATGTTCGGTTTTGAATTTATGAAAAACTTTAATTATCCGTATGTTTCAAAGACGATAACTGAGTTTTGGCGCAGATGGCATATTTCGCTTAGTTCATGGTTTCGCGACTATGTTTATATTCCGCTCGGCGGCAACAGGTGCAAATTACCGCGTGTGATTTTTAATTTGTTTGCGGTTTGGGCATTGACAGGATTATGGCACGGTGCAAATTTTAATTTTATTGCGTGGGGAATTTATTATTTTGTTATCCTTGTGCTTGAAAAATATGTGTACGGCAAATATCTCGAAAAATTGCCGTCTTTGCCCAAACACATATACGCATTGTTTTTAATACTTCTCGGTTGGACAATTTTCTATTTTGAAGATTTCGGACAATTTGCGACGTATTTGACAAGTATGTTTACGTTGAAAAACGGTATTATCGGCGGTGATACGCTCAGTACAATACTTATGTATTTGCCGATTTTGATTGTGACGGCAATGGCGTCACTTCCGATATGGAAGAACACGTATTTGAAATTAAAGGATAAAAAGTATATGGGCGTGTTGGAAATTGCATTTTGTGCGGTTGTGATTGTGCTTTGTACGGCGTCACTGGTAAATCAAAGCTATAATCCGTTCCTGTATTTCCGTTTCTAAGGGGTGATATAATGGCTAAAAAAAGAGATATATTGCTTACAGTATTGTTTTGCGGATTTATAGGTGCAATGGCGGCGCTTACCGCATTTTTGCCGAAACAAGAGGTTTCGGTGAACGAAAAACGAACACTTGCAAAATTCCCTGAATTCAGTGTACAAAAATTGTTTAACGGAAAATGGGAAAAGGATTTTGAAACATATATTTCAGACCACTTTCCAGCAAGAAATTTCTTTGCGTCAACCGATTCATATTATATGCTTTATTCGGGACGTAACGGCTCAAATGGGGTGTATAAAGGAAAAGACGGGTATATTATTAACACACCCGTAAAGTGTGATGAAGAGAAATTAAATGCAAATATAACGGCGATGAATAATTTCGTGAAAAATACGGGGATCGAAACAAAACTTATTGTTGTACCGTCAACGGGATATATAATGTCGGAAGAACTTCCGAAAGTTCATACCGAATATAATGACGGCGAAATAATCGACGATATAAAAAACAGGGAAGAGAACGTAGAATTTATTGATATACGCGATACTCTGACCGAAAACAAGGACAAGCAGATTTATTATAAAACCGACCACCACTGGACAAGTTACGGTGCGTATTTGGCATATAAAAAGTGGGCGGAAAGTGAAAATATTGAAGTTCGCAGTGATTATGATATTGAAAGTACAGACGGATTTTTCGGCACGACTTATTCAAAAAGTGCATTGTGGTACGAAAAATCTGACAGTATAGAAACGTGGGAATATCCGATTAATGTTACGGTGACGATTAATGACAGCTTTGAAGATGAGGTTTACGACAGTATGTTTTTTAAAGAACATCTCGAAGAACTTGATAAATACCCGGTGTTCCTTGACGGAAATCATAATTTTGAAAGAATTGTGAATAACGATAATACGGATGGTAAGAAAGTGCTTGTGATAAAAGACAGCTATGCACATTGTTTCGTGCCGTTTATGGCTGAAAATTGTTCGCAGATTGATATGGTGGACTTGAGGTATTATCTTAATAATGTATCTGCATTGACGGAGCAGAACAGCTATGACGAGGTACTTATACTTTACGGAATAAGCAATATGTGTGAAGCAAACGATTTGGCGATACTTCAATAATAAATAGCATTAAAAAAGCGGAGATTTTTAAAATCTCCGCTTTTTGTATGTTATTTAATATCCGAAAGTGAAATAACTTCAACAGTATCAGGTGTGTAGCGATGTTCCATAACATCAACAAGTGCTTTAACAGTGTCAAGACTTGTCATAATCGAAACGTCACATTCAATAGCTGTACGTCTGATTTTGAATCCGTCTGAATGAATATCATTACCCTTCTTAGGAATGTCGATGATAAGGTCAATCATACCGCTTCTGATAACATCAAGGATATTCGGAACACCCTCTGAAATCTTCTTTGCAACCTGTACCGGAATATCGTTATCTTCAAGCAATTTTGCAGTGCCGGCAGTGGCAATAAACTTGCAGCCAAGTTCGTGGAATTTCTTTGCGATAGGCAAGAAGTTTTCTTTATCCATTTCACGAACCGTAACAAGAATTGTTGAACCTGCCTTTGGAATTGTTGTACCGGCGGCAGTAAATCCTTTGTACATAGCCTCGTGGAAGTTTTGACCTACGCCTAAAACTTCACCTGTCGAACGCATTTCAGGACCAAGACTTACTTCAACCTGCGGTAATTTTTCGGTTGAGAATACAGGAACTTTTATAGCGACTGTATTTGTCTGCGGCGCGATACCTGTTGAATAACCCATTTCTTTAAGCGTTTTGCCAAGCATAATGTTTGTTGCAATATCAATAACAGGTACGTTTGTAACCTTTGTTATATAAGGTACTGTACGGCTTGAACGTGGGTTTACTTCGATAATATAAAGTTCATCTCTGAATTCAATAAACTGAATGTTAATCATACCGATAACCTTTAGTTCAAGTGCAATTCTGTATGTTACGTCAACGATTTTATCAATAATATGCTGAGGTACATTTTGCGGTGGATAAATTGAAATTGAGTCACCACTGTGTACACCGGCTCTTTCAAGGTGTTCCATGATACCCGGAATAAGAACGTCTGTACCGTCACAAATTGCGTCAACTTCAAGTTCACGTCCGCCAAGATAACGGTCGATAAGAACAGGATTTTTTGTATCTTTAATAAATGCGTCTGTAAGGTATCTTACAAGGTCGATTTCGTTTCTTGTAATTTCCATACCTTGACCGCCAAGAACGTATGACGGACGTACAAGTAACGGATATTCAAGTTTATTAGCTTCTTCAATACCTTCCTTAACACTCCAAACAGCCTTACCCTTTGGACGCTTTATGTTAAGTTTTTCAAGCATTTCGTCAAACTTTTCTCTGTCCTCGGCCTCGTCAATGTACTTAGGCTGTGTACCAAGTACAGGAACGTGCATACTGTCAAGGAAGTTTGCAAGTTTGATAGCAGTCTGACCGCCGAATTGAAGAATAACACCGTCAGGCTTTTCAAGTTCGATAATGTTGTAAACATCTTCTTCTGTAAGCGGCTCGAAGTATAGTTTGTCTGATGTATCAAAGTCTGTACTTACTGTTTCAGGGTTGTTGTTTATAATAATTGTTTCGATACCTGCTTTTTCAAGAGAAAGAACAGAGTGAACACTGCAATAGTCAAATTCGATACCTTGACCGATTCTGATAGGACCCGAACCGATAACGATAACTTTTTTCTTATCAGAAGGGAATGACTCTGTAGTTTCGTCATATGTTGAGTAATAATACGGAGAAACAGCCTCAAATTCACCCGCACAAGTATCAACCATTTTGTAAACAGGGATAATACCCAAAGATTTTCTAAGATTATATACCTCGTCTGCGTCACAACCGATAAGTTCTGAAATGCCCTTATCACTAAAGCCCATTTTCTTATATTTCTTTAGAATGTCATAATTCAAATCGGCTAATTTATATTTCTTTAATTCTTCTTCTGCGTCTACGATATTTTTAATTTTCTGCAAGAAGAATGGGTCCATACCTGTGATTTCGGCAAGCTTTTCCATATTGTAATTTCTGCGGATAAGCTCTGCAAGGTCGAAAAGTCTTTCGTCATCAGGAACGATAACGCGTTGCTTTAATTCAACGGTGGTACGTTTCTTTGAAGATTTTCTTTCAAGTGTGTATTGTTTTATTTCAAGTGAACGAATACCCTTTAGAAGTGATGATTCAAGAGTATTGCCGATAGCCATAATTTCACCTGTAGCCATCATCTTTGTACCAAGATTACGCTTTGCACCGAAGAATTTATCAAACGGCCATTTTGGAATTTTTGTTACAACGTAGTCGATAGCAGGTTCAAAGCAAGCGTATGTTTTACCTGTAACGGCATTCTTAATTTCGTCAAGGTTGTAACCAAGTGCAATCTTAGCGGCAATCTTAGCGATAGGGTAGCCTGTTGCCTTTGATGCAAGTGCGGATGAACGGCTCACACGAGGGTTAATTTCGATAACCGCATAGTTAAAGCTTTCCGGATCAAGTGCAAACTGTACGTTACAACCGCCTTTAATTTCGATTGAATTGATAATATCAATAGCCGCTTTACGCAACATTTGATATTCTTTATCAGCCAAAGTAAGTGCAGGAGCGACAACGATTGAGTCACCTGTGTGAACACCGACAGGGTCGATGTTTTCCATTGAACATACCGTGATACAGTTACCTGCACCGTCACGCATAACTTCAAATTCGATTTCTTTCCAACCCTTGATTGACTTTTCAAGAAGAACCTGACCTACTCTTGAAAGGTGCAAACCTTGTGAAAGGATTGTTTCAAGCTGTTCGGGATCTTCAGCAATACCGCCGCCTGTACCGCCAAGTGTGTAAGCGGGACGAACGATGACAGGGTAGCCGATTTTCTTTGCAAATGCAAGACCAGATTCAACATCTGTAACAATTTCAGACGGAGCAATCGGCTGATTTGTGCGTTCCATAAGACGCTTAAAGCTGTCACGGTCCTCACCCTCTTTGATAGACGGAATTGAAGTACCGATAACCTTCATATTATACTTTTCAAAAACGCCCTTGTCGTAAAGCTCACAAGCAAGGTTAAGACCTGTCTGACCGCCCATGCCGGCGATAATTGAGTCCGGACGTTCTTTTTGAATAATCTTTTCTACATATTCTGCGGTAAGCGGCTCAATATAAGTGTTTGTAGCCATACCTCTGTCAGTCATAATTGTAGCAGGGTTTGAGTTTACAAGCACAACATCAATACCCTCGTCTTTAATTGCCTGACAAGCCTGTGTACCCGAATAGTCAAATTCGGCAGCCTGTCCGATTACGATAGGACCTGAGCCTATAACAAGAACTTTCTTTATACTTTTATCTAAAGGCATATTAGTTTACCCCCTTTAAAAATCTGTCAAATAACCAACCTGTATCAAGCGGTCCCGGTGATGCTTCAGGGTGGAACTGAACGCTTTGGATTGGTAGAGTTTTATGTCTGATACCCTCGCAAGTACCGTCATTTACGTTTACGAATGTTTCTTCAACAGTGTCCGGTAAATCTGCAACTATATAGTTATGATTTTGGCTTGTAATGAAAACATTACCTGTTGTAAGGTCTTTTACAGGGTGGTTTCCGCCGTGGTGACCGAACTTTAATTTTTTAGTTTCGCAGCCAAGTGCAAGACCTATAATCTGATGTCCCATACAGATACCGCAGATTGGATATTTACCTATTAATTGCTTAACAGTATCAACTGTACCCGGAGCGTCAAGCGGATCGCCGGGTCCGTTTGAAAGGAATACAAGGTCCGGATTTGCTTCTTCGATAACCGAAGCGGGAATGTTGGCAGGGAATACTGTAATTTTACAGCCTCTCTTCAATAAATCGCGGATAATACCTTGTTTTGCACCCATATCTATGAAAGCAACGTGCGGTCTGCCTGTTTCATTTAATGTATATACCTGTTCGGCAGTTGTGTCCATAATAACGTGACTGTTGTCAAGAGAGTTCATAAGTACATTGACTTCTTCATCACTCGGCTCGCCCTGCATAATGACACCCTTCATTGTACCTGCTTCACGGATAACTCTTGTAAGTGCTCTTGTATCGATACCCTCAATACCTACAACACCCTGTTGACGAAGAAAATCATCAAGGTTCATTTCATTTCTGAAGTTAGACGGAAAATCACACTTTTCTCTTACTACAAAAGCTTTAAGATTAGTGTGCTTTGCCTCCATATCCTCAAGATTAATTCCGTAGTTACCGATAAGAGGGAAAGTCATAGTGACAATCTGACCTGCAAAAGACGGGTCAGTAAGAGTTTCCTGATAGCCTGTCATACCGGTTGTGAAAACGACTTCTCCGACGATGTTTTTCTCAGCGCCGAAAAGCGTTCCCGAAAAACGCATACCGTTTTCCAAAATAAGCTGTGCTTTCATAATTGTTCTCCTTCCATGTTAGTGAATTAGGCTATATAGCCCAAAAAAAAAGACAATGAATAAATAACATTGTCAGTTGGTTTTTAAAAAAGAAAATAGAAATAAAGGGGAAACAGAATACCCTTTGTCTGCTTTTATTGAGTTGTAATTGCCTACGCAGTACATACTGTTTTATATCTCCTTTATGTCATTTTTATTATTGTACCACGCAATGAGTGGTTTGTCAACATATAGTACGGATTTTGTTGGTTGGTGTCAAGGTTTGTTTATATTTTCTAAATAAATAAGTGCAAAGTAACTTTTATTTTGTAATGTTAGTCAAAATTAAAAAAAGCTATTGACATTTTAAATCCATAGGCGTATAATGCAATTAAAGTTAAAGAGATTGAACACAAGGGCGTGTTCGTAAGATTGAAAAAAGGTCTTACGAATGCGCTTTTTCAGTTCAATTAGGAAAACTTAATATTATACATTATAATTAAGCACAAAGGCGTGTTTATCGAAAGTATCAGAAAACTTCGATAGACACGCTTTTTTGTTTAAAAGAAAGGGGAGTTTAGTCATGGCAGAAATGACAAAAGTCGAAATTATCACCAGACAAAGCAAGCTTGAAGATTTAAAGGCGGCTTTGAATGAAATCGGAATCAACGGTATGACAGTTACCAATGTTCTTGGATATGGTGTACAGAAAGGTCAGAAACATCAGTACAGAGGTGTTGAGTATAACGTTGATTTACTTCCGAAAATTAAGATTGAAATGGTTGTATGTACAGTACCGGTTGAAGATGTTGTAAATACAGCGATTTCGGTTTTAAGAACAGGCGAAATCGGTGACGGTAAGATTTTCATTTCTCCGGTATCACGAGTTATTAAGGTAAGAACCGGTGAAGAAGACAGAGAGGCTTTATTATAGAAAGTTTCATTAAATAGGAGGATTGATTGATTATGAGTACAGAACTATTAACAACAGCAGTAGACTGTTTTTGGTTATTCTTTGGCGGTGTATTGGTGTTCTTTATGCAAACAGGTTTCACAATGGTTGAAGCAGGCTTTACAAGAAGTAAAAACACAGGTAACATTATTATGAAGAACATAGTTGACTTTATGTTCGGTTCAATTATTTATTGGTTTATCGGTTACGGACTTATGTACGGCGAAGGTAACGGGTTTATCGGTATTCCGTTCGGAGATATGTTTATGAACGGTATGGCAGGGGCAGAGAATATGGGTTATACGGCATTGTTCTTCCAAACAGTATTCTGTGCAACATCTGCAACAATCGTTTCGGGTGCAATGGCTGAAAGAACAAACTTCAAAGCATATTGTATCTACAGTGCGGCTATTTCATTGTTTATTTACCCAATCGCAGGTCACTGGGTATGGGGCGGCGGCTGGTTGTCAGAGTTAGGTTTCCATGACTTTGCAGGTAGTGCAATCGTACATATGCTTGGCGGTACATTATCATTTGTAGGTGCTGCAATTCTTGGTCCAAGAATCGGCAAGTACACAAAGGACGGAAAAGTAAACGTTATTCCGGGTCACAACATTCTTATCGGTGCACTTGGCGTACTTATCCTTTGGGTAGGTTGGTTCGGATTTAACCCTGCATCAACAGGCGGTCTTTCAGACGGTGGCGTACAAGTAGCCGCTAAGGTATTTATCACAACTAACCTTGCCGCTTGTGCAGCTGCAATCACAACAATGTTCTTTACATGGATTCGTTACGGTAAGCCTGATGTTTCAATGACTCTAAACGGTGTTCTTGGCGGTCTTGTTGCAATCACAGCTCCTTGTGACCTTGTAACTCCGTTTGCGTCAATTATTATCGGTGTTGTCGGTGCAATTTTGATGTGTCTTGCAATTCCGTTTATCGATACAAAGCTAAAGGTTGACGACCCTGTCGGTGCAATCAGTGTTCACGGTATATGCGGTCTTTGGGGTACAATCGCAGTCGGTTTGTTTGCTTCAGATACAAGTGCCGGTGCAGAATTACTTGGTCTGTTCTATGGCGGCGGTCTAAAGGCTTTGGGTGTTCAAGCTTTGGGTGCTGTTTCACTAATCGCTTGGGCAGCAATCGTTGGTTCAATTCTGTTTGTTGTATTGAAGAAGGCAGGATTGCTTCGTGCTAAGCCACAAGAAGAAATTGAAGGTCTTGACTCAACAGAACATGGTCTTGCATCAGCATACCCTGACTTTGTTGTATCGTATAACGAGAAAAGATCAATGTAATTCAATAAGGTTAATCTCTTTTTCAAAGATTAATATATATACCCCCTCAGCGAGCTAATTTATTAGCTCGCTTTCTCTTTTTAGAAAAATTTCAAAAAAACTGTTGACAACAAAAAGTTAGTGTTGTATAATAATGTTACGGTGATTGAACACAAGGACGTGTTTGTAAGAGAATATTCTTACAAATGCGTCTTTTTTGTTTTTACGGTTCAATCGGAATAAAAAATAATTAGTTAAATTAAACACAAAGGCGTGTTTGATGGATTGATTGCGGTCAATTTGTCAGACGCGCTTTTTATGTTTAAGAGAAAGGGGAGTATATAGTCATGGCAGAAATGACAAAAATCGAAATTATCACAAGACAGAGCAAACTTGAGGATTTAAAGACGGCTTTAAACGAAATCGGAATTAACGGAATGACCGTATCCAATGTATTGGGTTACGGTGTGCAAAAGGGACAAAAGCACCGTTACAGAGGTGTTGAGTACAGCGTTGACTTACTTCCGAAGATAAAAATTGAAATGGTTGTATGTACAGTGCCTGTTGATGATGTTGTTAATACGGCAATTTCGGTTTTGAGAACAGGTGAAATCGGTGACGGTAAGATTTTTATTTCACCTGTATCGAGAGTTATAAAAGTAAGAACAGGCGAAGAGGACAGAGAGGCTTTATTATAGGGGGTATAAAAATATGTTAAACAGTGGCGATATAGGATTTATGATAATTGCGGCAACGTATGTGTTTTTGATGACACCGGGATTGGCATTTTTCTATGGCGGTCTTGCACAAAGAAAAAATGTGCTCAATACAATGATGATGTCAGTAGCATTTATGGGACTTTCATCGGTATTGTGGGTACTTTGCGGATATTCGCTTTCATTCAGCGGTGACTTGGGCGGAGTTATAGGAAACTTAAAGTGGTTTGCGTTTAACGGTGTCGGAGCGGAGGCAGGTCCTTACAGTGACAATATCCCTAATATGGGTTTTGCGTTGTTTCAGATGATGTTTGCCATTATAACACCGTCGCTTATTACAGGTGCGGTTGCGGGAAGAATGAAATTTAAAGCAATATTCTTATTTGTATTCTTGTGGCAGTTTGTGGTTTATTATCCGATGGCTCATATGGTTTGGGGCGGCGGATTTCTTGCTCAAATCGGCTCAATCGACTTTGCCGGCGGTAACGTTGTACATATAAGCTCCGGTGTTTCGGGTCTTGTGCTTGCAATATTAATCGGTAAGAGAAAAGGCATTGAGAAAAGAAGTGTCGTACCGCATAATATTCCGTTTGTTGTACTCGGCGCGTCACTTTTGTGGTTTGGTTGGTTCGGATTTAATGCAGGAAGTGCACTTGCGGCAGACGGTCTTGCACTTCACGCATTTACAACAACTAACACTTCTGCGGCTTGTGCAATGCTTTCATGGATGATTATAGATATAATCAAAGGCGGAAAGCCGACAGTAGTCGGAGCTTGTACAGGCGGTGTTATCGGTTTGGTGGCAATTACACCGGGTGCAGGTTTCGTACCGATATGGGCGTCGTTTATTATCGGTGCACTTGTCAGCCCGATATGTTACTTTGCATTATCTGTATTAAAACCAAAATTCGGATATGATGACGCACTTGACGCATTCGGATGTCACGGTATCGGCGGTATATGGGGCGGTATCGCAACAGGCTTGTTTGCACAAACTTCGATTAATCCGGTAGCTAAATGGGACGGTCTTGTTTTCGGTGATTATCACTTGTTCGTGGCACAGGTGCTTAGTATATTGGTAACAATAGCCGTTGCGGTTGTCGGAACATTGATTTGTGTGGGTATTGTAAGATTGTTTACAAAACTTCGTGTTGATGAAAACAGTGAAAATGTCGGTCTTGACGACAGTGAACACGGTGAACGCGCGTATTCGGCAATATGGGAGTAAAGCATAGAAAGATGACAAAAGGCAGACAAAATCATTATGGTTTTGTCTGCTATTTTTTTATTTAAAAATATCTCTTGCAATGTATTATCTTTTTCGATAAAATAGTAGTAACATATGTAAACGAAAGAAGTATATTGATGAAAAAGGAAAAAGTTCTTAAAAAATATTTCGGACACAAGAAGTTTCGTGACGGACAGTCCGAGATTATAGATAATATATTGGAAGGAAACGATATTCTCGGAATAATGCCGACAGGTGCTGGAAAATCAATGTGTTATCAAGTACCCGCACTTATGATGGACGGTATAACGATTGTAATTTCGCCGCTTATATCACTTATGATTGACCAAGTAAATTCACTTGTTCAGTCGGGTGTTGCCGCCGCATACATAAACAGTTCGCTGACTTTGGCACAGCAAAATAAAGTTGTAAGCAACATATACAAGGGTATGTATAAAATAATATATGTTGCACCTGAAAGACTTGAACTTGCGGGATTTATAAGGGTAGCGCAAACAGTGAAAATCTCTATGATAACCATAGATGAAGCACATTGTGTATCGCAGTGGGGACATGATTTCAGACCGGGATATTTGAAAATAGAAGAATTTATAAAAAAACTTTCATACAGACCGATTATAGCTGCTTTTACCGCAACAGCGACCGACGATGTGAGAGAAGATATAATTCGTATTTTGAAACTAAACAATCCGTATGTTAAGGTTACGGGCTTTAACAGAGAAAATCTGTATTTTGAAGTGCAAAGACCGAAAGATAAATTTACGGCACTTTGTGATATTTTGGACAGTCATAAAAATCAAAGTGCGATAGTGTATTGCTCGACAAGAAAAACGGTTGAGGAAGTGTGTGAAAGACTTAATGACAATGGATATGATGCGACAAGGTATCACGCAGGACTTGACGATGACGAAAGGCAGAAAAATCAAGACGATTTTATATACGACAGATATGAAATAATGGTTGCGACTAACGCATTCGGTATGGGTATAGATAAATCAAATGTTTACCTTGTTGTACATTACAATATGCCGAAAAATATTGAAAGCTATTATCAAGAGGCGGGCAGAGCGGGACGTGACGGCGGTGATGCAGACTGT
>ENA-OWPB01002208-OWPB01002208.1-human-gut-metagenome-genome-assembly--contig:-NODE-2208-length-14302-cov-12.305889_pt1 | contig 14302 bp, 10 predicted proteins | sample MGYA00248260_ERZ651838 | MGnify/ENA primary metagenome ERZ651838 (study PRJEB26924, sample SAMEA4378304) | human gut metagenome | biome: human gut; feature: human-associated habitat; material: faeces...
CCAGCTCACGGAAGTCCACGCGGCCGTCGGCGGTGAAGTAGAACATGATCTTGGAACGGTCGAGGGTATACTCGGCCTCCACCAGCTTCATCTCCAGCCCGTGGCGGGCAATGCAGTCCTGGCAGGTGCGGTAGGCGCGCTTTTCGTCCTCGCGGTTCTGGCGCATCCGGCGCACATCCACGCTGTCGGCCATGCGGGTAATGGGCTTGAGGGCCTTGGGCACCGCCGCGTCGGCGATCTCCTTGACGCCCTGCACCACCTCGCCGCACTCGATGCCGCGGGCAGTCTCCACGATGACGTAATCGCCGGTACGGATATCCGCATTGGCAGGGTCAAAATAATAGCTTTTGCCGTTTTCTTTGAAACGGACCGAAATGACTTTTTTCATAATAATCCTCGTCTGCTGGTTCGCTCTATCGGGAAAAAGGCCGCAAAAGGGCCTGTTGCTCCATTCTGAACTCTAGTATACCATATTCAAAAGCACATTTCCACGCAAAAAACAAAATGCGCCCGGTGCAATGATCCGGCCCTTCGGACCGTATTTCAGGCGGAGTGTGACGGAATTTGGTCCCGAACAGACGGCAAAGAGAAAAGTTTTGTGAAAGAAAGTGACGGGCTCTGTTGCAACCCTACGTCTTCTGTGTATAATAGGAATGTTAAAGTGTGAACGAGCCTCTTGCGGAGGTAAGGACTGCGGTGCTGCGGTGCATGGCAGGGAAACGGTAGGAAAAATGGAAAAATTCAGTGTCAAAAAGCCATTCACGGTGCTGGTGGCTGTGGTGATGGTGCTGATCCTGGGCTTTGTGGCCATCACGAAGATGCAGACCAATCTGCTGCCCGACGTCAGCACGCCGTATCTGATGGTGGTCACCGTATACCCGGGTGCCAGCCCGGAGCGTGTGGAGAGCGAAGTGTCGGACGTGCTGCAGAACGCCCTCACGGTGCCCGGTGTGGAGAACATCACGGCCACCTCGGCGGAGAACTACAGCCTGCTGCTGATGCACTTCACCGATGATACCGACATGAACAGTGCCCTGGTGAAGGTGTCCAACAAGCTGGATCAGGCCAAGAGCGACCTGCCCAGCAGCTGTCTGACGCCCTCCATCATTGAGTACAGCCTGAACATGAACGCCTTCATGACCGTGGCGGTGAGCCGGGAGGGCAGCGACATCTACCAGCTGTCGGAGCTGGTCAAGGACACGCTGGTGCCCTATGTGCAGCGCAAGGGCGGCGTGTCCAATGTGTCGTCCAGCGGTCTGGTGGAAAAGCTGGTGCAGGTGCAGCTGAATCAGGACAAGATCGACGAGATCAACGCCCAGCTGCTGGACCTGATCGACACCAAGCTGGCGGACGCCCGTGCCCAGCTGGACAGTGCGGAAAGCCAGATCGCCGCCGGCCGCGCCGAGTACAACAAGCAGATGAAGAACTTTGGCAACACCGTGTCCAACACGGTGCTGGCCTCCATGAGCACCGAGGTAGGCAACGCGGTGGATGTGGTGCGCAAGCAGGCCCGGGCGCTGATGGAAAGCGTGAACCAGCTCATTGCCGTGGTCAAGGAGCCGGAGATCCAGCAGGCACTGATCGAGGTGCAGCAGGGTCTGCAGAAGGTGCTGGACAAGTTCGACAACACCGGCATGCGGGACATCGACTCCCTGATCGAGGTCGTGTCCGAACTGCGTGACGTGACCGACAAGCTCACCGATGCCCTGCAGAAGCTGCAGGAGCGGGTGAACACCGAGACCGGTACGGAGGGCAGCAGCGCTGCGGATCTGGCGGACGAGCTGCAGCTGCAGAAGAGCCTGCAGGTGATCTACAGCACGCTGGAAGATACCATCAAGGCCATGGACAATGTGCCCCAGCTCATGAGCACCTTCTCCCGTGCACTGGGCAGCTTTACCCAGCAGCAGCTCAACGCCTACATGCAGTTTACCGAGGCCCGCGAGCAGCTCAACGAGTACGAAAAGCAGCTGGAAACGGCCAAGCAGGAGTACGAGACGGCCCGCACCCAGGCGCTGGCCCAGGCGGATGTGCAGAAGCAGCTGGACATCAACACCCTGTCCACCCTGATCTACGCCCAGAACTTCTCCATGCCGGCAGGCTATGTGCAGGACGCCAGCGGCGAGTCCTGGCTGCTGAAAGTCGGCGAGGAGTACAACAGCGTGGATGACATTGCCGGTGCCCTGCTGCTGCATGTGGACGGCTACGGCGACGTGCGCCTGTCCGATGTGGCGGACGTGGAGGTCATCGACAACGCCGCCGACAGCTTCACCCGCCTGAACGGCGAACAGGCCGCCGTGCTCAAGATCTATAAAAACGCTACCTCCAGTGCCAGCGACGTTTCGGACAACTGCCTGAGCGCCTTCCAGGAGCTGGAAGCCCAGTACGACGGCCTGCACATCGTGGTGCTGTCCAACCAGGGCAACTATATCACCATCATCATCCGCAGCATCCTCACCAGCATGGCGGTGGGCGCTGCACTGGCCATCATCGTGCTGGCCATCTTCCTCAAGGACGTCAAACCCACGCTGGTGGTCGGCATCAGCATCCCGCTGTCGGTGCTGTTTGCCGTGGTGCTCATGTACTTTACCAATCTGGACATGAACGTCATGACCCTTGCGGGCCTCTCCCTCGGCATCGGCATGCTGGTGGACAACTCGGTGGTGGTCATCGAGAACATCTACCGCCTGCGCAGCCGGGGGGTCCCGGCGGCCCGCGCCGCCGTGCAGGGCGCAAAGCAGGTAGGCATGTCCGTCATCGCCTCCACCCTCACCTCGGTGTGCGTGTTCCTGCCGGTGGTGTTCTCCTCCAGCATCGTGCGCAGCCTGATGCTGCCCATGTCGCTGTGCATCGGCTACTGCCTCATGGCGTCCCTCATCGTGGCTGTCACCGTGGTGCCGGCGGCTGCCTCTACGGTGCTGAAAAAGGCCGAGCCCAAGGAGCTGCCTTGGTTTGAAAAGGTCCAGGACAAGTACGTCCAGAGCCTGAAATGGTGCCTGCAGCACCGTGCCGTGCCGCTGGCAGCTGCCGTGGTGCTGCTGGTGTTCAGCGGCTGGCAGGTGCTGAACATGGGCATCGAGCTTCTGCCCCAGATCACCAGCAACGAGGCGGTCATCACGCTGTCCACCGACGCAAGCCTGAGCAAGGAGGAATCCTACGTTGTGGCCGGCAAGGCCGTGGAAGCTGCCATGGCCGTGGACAATGTGACCGAGGTGGGCATCACCACCGACACCAGCGTGGCGGGCATGGACATCAGCCAGCTGGGCCTGCCCAGAACCATCACCGACCTGCTGGCTGCCGCCAGCAGCTACGGCAAATATCAGATCAACGTGATGCTGAAGGAGGATCTGTCTTCCCGTCAGATCGAGACCGCCCGGCAGGCGCTGGAAACCGCCATTGCCGGGGTGGAACAGTGCACCGGCACGGTGGAGATCTCCGGCATGACCGGGGAACTCACCAGCCAGCTGTCCAGCGGTCTGTCCATCAAGATCTATGGTTCCGATGTGAACACCCTCACCGCCCTGTCGGAAAAGGTGGTGGACATCGTGAACAGCACCCCCGGCTTTGCCAACGCCACCAACGGCCTTGGCGCCGGTGACTCCACCATCACCCTGAAGGTGGACCGCGACAAGGTGCGCGCCTACGGCCTGACCGTGGCCGAGGTGTACCAGAAGATCGCCCAGCGGCTCACCACCACCGCCACGGCCCAGACCCCGGTGACGGTGGATGGCACCACCATGGACGTAAAGATCACCAATAATCTGGACCCCCTGACCAAGGAAAACATGATGGACATGACCTTTGACACCAGCGTCCTGAACACCGATGGCGAGACGGTGACCGGCACCTGCACCTTGGCTGACATTGCAACCTGGGAGGCCGGCACCGCGCCGGACTCCATCACCAGCGAGAACCAGACCGAGTACGTCACCGTCACGGCCGACACGCTGGACGGCTACAACACCACCGTGCAGTCCCGCGTTCTGCAGAAGGCCCTGAACGAGTTTGCGGCCGGCAGCGAGATGCCGGAGGGCTGCAACTTCTCCATGGGCGGCGAGACTGAGAACGTGGACTTCATGGTCAGGGAAATGGTCCAGTGGATGGCTCTGGCCCTGCCCTTCGTGTATCTGGTCATGGTGGCGCAGTTCCAGAGCCTGCTGTCCCCCTTCATCGTGCTGTTTACCGTGCCGCTGGCCTTTACCGGCGGCCTGATCGGCCTGCTGGTCACCGGCCAGCAGCTCACCATGATCTCCCTCATGGGCTTCATCGTGCTGATGGGCACCGTCGTCAACAACGGCATCGTGTTCGTGGACTACGCCAACCAGCTGCGCATGGGCGGCATGGAGCGGCGGGCCGCGCTGATCGCCACCGGCAAGACCCGTATGCGCCCCATCCTGATGACCACCCTGACCACCGTGCTGGCCATGCTGCAGATGGTGTTCAGCGGCGATATGGCCAGCCAGCTGATGAGCGGCATGGCCATCGTGATCATCTGCGGCCTGAGCTACGCCACCCTGATGACCCTGTATATCGTGCCCCTCCTGTACGATGTCCTGTTCAAAAAGCCGCCGCTCAGTGTGGATGTGGGCAGCGACGACGATCTGGACGACATCCCGGACGATGCAGCCGAGTTCATCGCAGCCCAGGGCGCCGCACGGCCCCAGCCGTAAAAGAAGGTTCTGTTTGGAGCACCTCGTATCCTGTCTGTTGGGATACGGGGTGCTTTTTTGTGCGGCAGCACCGGTGGTGTTCTATAATTCCTACAAAAAATCCCCTGAAAAATTGGATGCAAATTCTAAAATGATGCTCACACAAACACGCAAAACTGTGATATAATCATAAATACAGTAGAAAGACGGGGGCAGTCTGCCCGGCCGTGTGTTCCAAAAATCCTTAGGAGGCGATGCCCAATGGCACAGATCCGCTCAAAGCCCTTCGGAGTGACCAAAGAGGGCGCGAATGTTACCGAATATATCCTGTCCAACCCCGGTGGGTTGACCGTCAGCGTACTGGACTACGGTTGCGTGATCAAAAGCATCATCGTGCCGGCCAAAAACGGCCCGGTGGATGTGGTGGTGGGTCACGACACCATGGCAGACTACGAGGCGGACTTCAACTCCTCCGGCAGCACCTGCTGCGGTGCCTTTGTGGGCCGCTACGCCAACCGCATCGAGAATGCAGTATTTACCGTGGGGGGCAAGACCTATCAGCTGGAGGCCAACAACGGCCCCAACCACCTTCACGGCTGCTTCAGCCGCAAGCTCTACCGGGTCAAATCCTTTGGCGACACCCTGCTCATGGAGGCCGAGAGCCCCGACGGTGAGGACGGATTCCCCGGCAACCTGAAGATCGCGGTGCGCTATACCCTCACCGAGGACAATGCATTCCGCATGGATTACCGCGTCTCTTCCGACGCGGACACCATCGTGAACCTGACCAATCACAGCTACTTCAATCTGGACGGCGGCGGCGACGTGCTGAACCAGAAGCTGCGCATCTATGCCTCCCGCTATCTGGAAGGCAACAATCAGTGCTGTCCCACCGGTGCCATTCTGCCGGTGGCGGACACGCCTATGGACTTCACCGCGGGCAAGCTCATCGGCCGGGAGATCGACACCGGCTTTGCCCAGACCACCATGGTGGGCGGCGGCTACGACCACTGCTACGTCATCGACCGCGCCCGCGGTTCCAGCCAGAGCATTTGCGCCTGGGCCACCAGCGACAAGACCGGCATCAGCATGAAGCTGTACACCACCCAGCCGGGCATCCAGCTGTACACGGCCAACTTCCTGCAGGACTGCCCCAGCCCCGGCAAGGGCGGCAAGCCGCTGCAGAAATACGGCGGCTTTGCGCTGGAAACGCAGCACTACCCCTGCAGCCCCTCTCACCCGGAGTTCCCCTCCACGGTGCTGCGGGCCGGCAAGGTGTTCCGCGCCACCACCACCCTGCGCTTCTTCACCGGCAAGCAGTGCGGGAAACTGTAACGACTCAGAACGGACGGCTGCCGGAAACGGACAGCCGTCCGTTTTCTTTCTCCCATTTGCACAAAGAGGGCCATCCATCCATTTGCGGCAGACAAAAAATGCTTTGAAATCAGAAATTGCAAAATTAAAGATGCAACAAAATTACATGTAAATAAAAACCGCGTCCCTTGATTCTGCGCAGAGAACGTTGTATTCTTTAAGCAGGCCGGGGCACGCCCGGCCGCAGCTGAACAAGTGATAAGTGAGAGAGGTACTGGACTATGGCAATTTTGGTTTCCGGCGGTGCCGGCTATATCGGCAGCCACACCTGCATCGAACTTCTGAATGCCGGCTATGACGTGGTCGTGGCAGATAACTATTATAACGCTTCCCCCGTGGTGCTGGACCGCGTGAAGCAGATCACCGGCAAGGACTTCCGCTTCTACAATGCGGACATGACCAAGCACGAGGACGTGGAGAAGATCTTCACCGAGTGCCCGGACATCACCGCCGTCATCCAGTTTGCCGCTTACAAGGCGGTGGGCGAGAGCGTGTCCAAGCCCATCGAATACTACTATAATAACCTCAACTGCACGCTGGTCATCCTGGACGTGATGCGCCGCCACAACTGCAAGAACTTCGTGTTCAGCTCCTCGGCCACCGTCTACGGCGACCCCGCCAGCGTGCCCATCACCGAGGACTTCCCCGTGGGTGCCACCACCAACCCCTACGGCACCACCAAGGCTTTCACTGAGCGCATCCTGCAGGATGTCTGCAAGGCCGACCCTAGCCTGAACGTGGCCCTGCTGCGCTACTTCAACCCCATCGGTGCCCACAAGTCCGGCCTCATCGGCGAGGACCCCAACGGCATCCCCAACAACCTGATGCCCTACATCGCCAAGGTGGCGGTCGGCAAGCTGGAAAAGGTGCATGTGTTCGGCAACGACTACCCCACCCCGGACGGCACCGGCGTGCGCGACTACATCCATGTGGTGGACCTGGCCCGCGGCCATGTGTGCGCCATCCGGAAGCTGGAAACGAACTGCGGCCTGTTCATCTGCAACCTGGGCACCGGCAAGGGCTACAGCGTGCTGGAAGTGCTCCACGCCTTTGAAAAGGCCTGCGGCAAGCAGATCCCCTACGTCATCGACCCGCGCCGCCCCGGCGATATCGCTGAGTGCTACGCCGACCCCACCAAGGCCAAGAACGAGCTGGGCTGGGTGGCACAGTACGGCATTGAGGACATGTGCGCCGACAGCTGGAACTGGCAGCAGAAGAACCCCGACGGTTACAACACCGCAAAGTAACGCATGATTTCCAAGAGCCGTGCATTCTCTGAAAAGAGTGCACGGCTTTTTTGGTTACGGAACGATTGGAAATCCCCTCCGCTTCGCTCTGGGGATATTCAGCGGAAAATTTATTTTTATATTGGTGTTTGTCGCGGCCTGCGGGCCGCTCCAAACGCATTTTCACCAGAGGGTCGTAACGGGAAGCGGCATCTGCTGCCGGTAACTGTTCTGCTGTTCCTGCTGCGCGTCGGCTGCAAAGCCGGCAGCAGCCGATGCCATCATCCGTAACGACCCCATCTGTGAAAAGGCAAATCCGGCAGGGCCGCAGCCCTGCCGGATTTGCAAACTTAAAAATAGTATTTCCGCTGATATAGCCAGAGCGAAGCGGAGGCTATTTTAAATCGTATTTTCTCTGCTCTTCTATTGACATATTTCGCCAGTTAGCCTATATTACTATTGTTCGCAAAAGCTAACATTTTTCGCTCAAAGGAGCATGAAATATGACACTGAAAGAATTGCAGATCGGCAAGAGCGCGGTGGTGGACACGGTGGGCGGCACCGGGGCCCTGCGGCAGCATTTTCTGGATATGGGCCTTGTTCCGGGGGCGCAGGTCACCCTGATCAAGCTGGCCCCCATGGGCGACCCCATGGAGCTGCGCATCCACGGCTATGAGCTGACCCTGCGCCTGGATGACGCCGCACAGATCGGCATCATCCCCACCGAAAAGGTCCCGGCGGCCCCCGCTTTGGTGGATGATAAGATGGTGGACCACCCGGGTCTGGGTGAGGGCGGCAAGTACCACATCAAAAAGGGCGAGCATCCCCTGCCGGACGGCACGACCCTGACGTTTGCGCTGGCCGGCAATCAGAACTGCGGCAAGACCACCCTGTTCAACCAGCTTACCGGTTCCAACCAGCATGTGGGCAACTTCCCCGGTGTGACGGTGGACCGCAAGAGCGGTGCCATCAAGGGCCACCCGGAAACGGAGGTCACCGATCTGCCGGGCATCTACTCCATGTCGCCCTACTCCAGCGAGGAGATTGTCACCCGGCAGTTCATCATCGGCGAAAAGCCCACCGGCATCATCAACATCGTGGATGCCACCAACATCGAGCGCAACCTCTACCTGACCATGCAGCTCATGGAGCTGGACACCCCCATGGTGCTGGCCCTGAACATGATGGACGAGATGCGCGGCAACGGCGGCACGGTGCGCATCAACAAGATGGAATCCATGCTGGGCATCCCGGTCATCCCTATTTCGGCTGCCAAGAATGAGGGCGTGGACGAGCTGGTGGACCATGCCGTGCATGTGGCAAAATATCAGGAGCGGCCCGGCCGCATGGACTTCTGCAGTGAGGATGACCACGGCGGCGCGGTGCACCGCTGCATCCACGGCATCATCCACCTCATCGAGGATCACGCCAAGGCGGCGGGCATCCCGGTGCGGTTTGCCGCCACCAAGCTGGTGGAGGGCGACCACCGCATTGAGGAAGCCCTGAAGCTGGACCAGAACGAAAAAGAGATGATCGAGCACATCATCGTGCAGATGGAGCAGGAGCGCGGCCTGGACCGCGCTGCCGCCATTGCGGATATGCGCTTCTCCTTCATTCAGGAGCTGGTAGCCCAGACGGTGGTCAAGCCCCACGAGAGCAAGGAGCAGCTGCGCTCCAACCGCATCGACAAGTTCCTCACCGGCAAATACACTGCCATCCCGGCGTTTATCGCCATCATGGGTCTGGTGTTCTACCTCACCTTCAACGTCATCGGCCTGTTCTTCCAGAACCTGATGGAAGCCGGCATCGACGCCCTGACCGGTGCGGTGGACACCCTGCTGACCAACTGGAACATCAACGAAGCGATCCATTCCCTGATCATTGACGGTGTTTTTACCGGCGTGGGCAGCGTGCTGAGCTTTTTGCCCATCATCGTGGTGCTGTTCTTCTTCCTGTCCATGCTGGAGGACACCGGTTACATGGCCCGCGTGGCCTTTGTGATGGACAAACTGCTGCGCCGCATCGGCCTGTCCGGCCGCAGCATCGTGCCCATGCTCATCGGCTTTGGCTGTACGGTGCCCGGCGTCATGGCCAGCCGTACCCTGCCCTCGGAGCGGGACCGCAAGATGACCATCCTGCTCACCCCGTTCATGAGCTGCTCGGCAAAGCTGCCCATCTACAGCCTGTTTGCGGCAGCGTTCTTCCCGGATTATGCGGGCCTTGTCATGGTGCTGCTGTACTTTGGCGGCATCGTGGTGGGCGTGCTGGCGGCGCTGCTGCTCAAGAGCACCGTGTTCCAGGGCGAGGCGGTGCCCTTTGTGATGGAGCTGCCCAACTACCGCCTGCCCGGCCTGAAAAACGTGGCCCAGCTGCTGTGGGAAAAGGCCCGCGACTTCCTGCAGAAAGCCTTTACGGTCATCTTTGCGGCCACCATCGTCATCTGGTTCCTGCAGAACTTTGACCTGCAGCTCAGCCTGACGGCCTACCCGCAGGACAGCATCCTGGCCCGCATTGCAGGCGACATCGCCCCGCTGTTCGCCCCGCTGGGCTTTGCGGACTGGCGGGTGTCCACGGCCCTCATCACCGGCTTTATGGCCAAGGAGAGCGTGGTATCCACCCTGCTGATCCTCTTTGGTTCCACCGCCGCCCTGTCGGCGGCTTTGACCCCGGCACAGGCGGCTCCCCTGCTGGTGTTCTGCCTGCTGTACACCCCCTGCATTGCGGCTGTGGCCGCAGTCAAGCGGGAACTTGGCGGCAAGTGGGCCACCATTATGGTGGTGAACCAGTGCGTCGTGGCCTGGGTCTGCGCCCTGCTGGTGCGGCTTGTGGCCGTGATGGTGTTCTAAGACAATATAAAAGGTTATAAAAGGGACAGCGAAAGGCCCGGAGGTTTTCCGCTGTCCCTTTTTGTGGGTTTTGGGAACCCTCTCAGTCAAATCCTGCGGATTTGCTAGCTCCCCCGAGGGGGGAGCTTTTATTCATCGATCGGTTAGCTGTAATAGACCTCCCCCTTTCGGGGGAGGTGGCACGGCGTAAGCCGTGACGGAGAGGGTTCGTCTCCCGCCCCCCCTTGACAATCTCCGGCGGCTGCACTATAATACTTCAAAAATGAATGATTCAAAAATGAAAGGAGAACTCGGCGTGAATCCGAACATGGAATTTGCCATCAAGACCGCGCAGGCCTACAATGCGGTCTGCAAGCCCCTGTGTCAGGAGCTGAAGCTGCCGCAGACGGCCTTTGATATCCTGATGTTCCTTGCCAACAACCCGGACCGCAGAACGGCCAGCGACATCGTGGAGTTCCGCCATATCAAGGCAAATCTGGTGTCGATGAATGTAGACCGGCTGGTGAAGGAAGGGTATCTGGAACGGCGCGCCGTTGCGGGCGACCGCCGCAAGACCGAGCTGCTCTGCACCGAAAAGGCCCGCCCGGTCATCGAGCGGGGCCGCGCGGTGCAGAATGCGTTCTTTGCGCGGCTGCTGACCAACACCGACGAGCCGACCCGGGAGGCCTTTTTCCGGACCATGGAAATCATCGGGAAAAATCTGGACGATATTTTAAAGGAGAATGCATGAGATGAACGTGTTGTTTCCCGTTCTGGTCACCTTTTTTGCCGGCATGGGGGCCGGCCTTGGCACCGGCTTTGCCGGCATGAGCGCGGCGGCGGCATGATGCTGCTGCTCATCCTCACCAGCGTGCTGGGTATCGTCATCATGGGCTTCAAGCTTCTGGCATAAAGAGAAAATTTCGGAGAACGAAAAACCGCCTGTGCGTCGGCACAGGCGGTTTTGGCTTTTACGGAGTTACTTTTCCTCGATGGTGGAGCGCTCGATCACCCAGTCGGCAGCGCGGCGGATGGCCTCGGTGCGCTTCAGAGCAGGGATGTTGGTCTTTTCGCGGATCTCCTCCACGGTCTTTTTGGTGCGCTCGGCACGCTCGGCGATCATCTTGTCGATCTCCTCGTCGGTGGGCACCAGATTTTCCTGCTGTGCGATCTGCAGCAGAGCCATGCGGGCACGGGTGTTCTTCTCGGCACCGGCGTGCAGCTTGGCGGTAAAGCTCTCACGGGTCTCGTGGATCTGGCTCAGATAGCTGTTCAGGGTCATGCGCTGCATCTGCAGCTGCTGCTGCACGTTCTGCATCTCCTGCTGGTAGGTGCTCTCCACCAGAACGCTGGGCAGCTCGCCCTCAGCGGCGTCGGCCAGCTTGGCCAGCACCTGATCCTTGGCGCGGTTCAGTGCACCGCCGTGACGGCCGTCGTACAGCTGCTTGCGCACCTTCTCGCGGAACTCTTCCATGGTGTCCACGCCGCCCACTTTCTTGGCAAAGTCGCTGTTCATGGAAGGCAGCTGGCGCACGCACACGTCGTGCAGCTTGATCTTGAACACCACAGCCTTGCCGGCCAGGTCCTTTGCATGGTAGCGCTCCGGGAAGGTGACGTGGATGTCGAATTCGTCGCCTGCCTTGTGGCCCAGGATGCCGTCCTCAAAGCCGGGGATCATGCGGCCGCTGCCCAGCTGCACGGACTGGTTCTGTGCGGTGCCGCCCTGGAAGGCCACGCCGTCCAGCAGGCCCTCAAAGTCCATGTGCACCACGTTGCCCTTCACGGCCGGGCCCTTGTGGGGCACCAGCTCGGCGGCGGCATTGCGGCGGCGCTCCAGCACCGCGTCGATCTCCTTGTCGGTCACGGCGGGAGTGACGCACTCCACCACAAAACCGGTGGTCTGGGTCAGGTTCAGCTCCGGCTGCAGGGCCACGGTGGCGGTGGCTACAAATCCCTCGTCCTTTTTCACGCTCACCAGGTCGTAGCTGGGCTCGTCCACCGGGTGGAAGCCGTGCTCGGCCAGCGCAGCGTCGTACAGTACGGGCACGTCCTTGTCCATCAGGTCGTTGATGGCGTCGTACCAGAAGGTGTGCTCACCGCGGTCGGCCTCGATCTGGGCACGGTCGGCCTCGCCTTTTTCAAAGCCCTTGATCGTATAGTTGGCGCGGGTGCGCTCATACACCGCGTTGGATGCGGCTTCCAGTTCTTCGGCGGTGGCGCTGAAGGTCATTTTGCAGACGCTCTTTTCAGGAGTTTCCACGCTTACCAGTTTCATAGGATTTACCCTCCGTGTTGTCCTCTGCAGGGGAATACCGGGCTGCGCACCATGCCCTGCGGCATGTCCGGCCCGGCCCCTGTGTCCCTGCCAGGATGCAATTTCAAACATATAGTAAAGTTATTATAGCACAAGATAGCGAAAAGCGGTATAATAAAAATCATAAAATATGCCATTCTGGTATTTTTGCCCCGCCCTCCCCCGGCGGGACAGAGAAAGGATGTAGATGTCATGCGACTTTTCGACGTTTTGGGCCCGGTGATGATCGGGCCGTCCTCCAGCCATACCGCCGGTGCCGCGCGGATCGGCTACACGGCCCAGAAGCTGCTGGGCGAGGTGCCGGCAAAGGCGGACATCGGCCTGCACGGCAGCTTTGCCACCACTGGCAAGGGCCACGGCACCGATCGGGCGCTGGTGGCGGGCCTGCTGGGCCTGCGCCCGGACGATCCCCGCCTGCCGGACAGCTTTGCGCTGGCAGAGGAACAGGGCATGGCCTTTACGATCCACCCGGTGGAGCTGCGCAGCGCCCATCCCAATACGGCGGTGCTCCATCTTACCGCCCGCAGCGGCCGGGAGCTGTCGCTCAAGGCCGCGTCGGTGGGCGGCGGCCGCATCCGGGTCACCGAGATCGACGGGGTGCCCGCCGACTTCGGCGGCGACAGCAACACCCTGATCATCCACAACGAGGACACCCCCGGCTGCATCGCCGAGGTGACCATGTCGCTGGCGCTGCGGCGCATCAACATTGCGTCCATGCAGGTGTTCCGGGCGGCGGTGGGCCGCTACGCGGTCATGGTGCTGGAATGCGACTCCCACATCCCCCACACGCTGGAACAGCAGCTGGCCGTGATGCCGGGCCTGCTCAAGGTCACCTGCCTGAATGTGGACGAGCCGGAAGGAATGGAGGAATGAGCCGTGTCGTTTTTGTCCTGTGAAGAGATGCTGGCGGCCGCCCGCAGCCAGAAGATCACGCTGGCCGAAGCCGTGCTGCGCAGCGACCTGGAAGAGAGCCGCCTGACCGAGGAGCAGAGCCGTGCGGCCATGCACCACCTGTGGCAGGTGATGCAGGCCACCAGCTGGGAGTACGACCCGGCCCAGCGCAGCCGCAGCGGGCTTTCCGGCGGCGATGCCGCCAAGGTGGAACAGGCTCACAAAGAAGGAAAGCTGCTGGGCGGCGATTACCTGTCCGCTGTGACCGCCGAGGCCCTCAAGACCGCCGAGTGCAACGCCTGCATGAAGCGGATCGTGGCAGCCCCCACGGCGGGCAGCTGCGGCGTGCTCCCGGCGGTGCTGCTGCCGCTGGCCCGCGCCGGAGAAGCGGACGAAGAGGCCGTCTGTGAGGCCCTCTATGTGGCAGCAGGCTTCGGGCAGGTCATTGCAGCCCGGGCCACACTGGCCGGTGCCGAGGGCGGCTGTCAGGCCGAGGTGGGCGCTGCCAGCGCCATGGCCGCCGCTGCCCTGTGCAGCCTGAAGGGCGGCACACCGGAACAGTGCGCCGCCGCTGCCGCCATGGCGCTGGGCAACCTGCTGGGCCTGGTGTGCGACCCTGTGGCGGGCCTGGTGGAAGTGCCCTGCGTCAAGCGCAACGTAGTGGGTGCCGTGAACGCCGTGTCCTGCGCCAATATGGCGCTGGCCGGGGTGGACTATGCTATCCCCTGCGACGAGGTCATTGACGCCATGGGCCGCGTGGGCAGTCTGCTCTCCCCGGACCTGCGCGAGACCGGCCAGGGCGGCCTTGCCGCCACGCCCACCGGCGTGAAGATCGCCCAGCGCCTCGCACAGGAGGGCTGATGGGCCCTTTGATACAGAAAAAAGTCCGGAAAGACGCTCTATTCAAAAAAGAATCGAAAAAATTCAAAAAACCTGTTGACAAACCCGACTCTGCGTGATAAAATACATCATGTTCCGACCGGAACGTATGCGTTGGTAGCTCAGCTGGATAGAGTGACTGACTAC
>ENA-OWPB01002209-OWPB01002209.1-human-gut-metagenome-genome-assembly--contig:-NODE-2209-length-14301-cov-11.254036_pt1 | contig 14301 bp, 12 predicted proteins | sample MGYA00248260_ERZ651838 | MGnify/ENA primary metagenome ERZ651838 (study PRJEB26924, sample SAMEA4378304) | human gut metagenome | biome: human gut; feature: human-associated habitat; material: faeces...
CGACTTCCCCAATCAGGTGAACAACGTGCTGTGCTTCCCGGGCCTCTTCAAGGGCGCACTGAGCGTCCGCGCCCGTGACATCAACAATGAGATGAAGCTGGCTGCAGCCTACGCCATCGCCGACCTCATCACCGATGCCGACCGCAGCGAGGAGAACATCATCCCCGGCGCGTTCGACCCCCGCGTGGCCGAAGCTGTGGCAAATGCCGTGGCAAAGGCTGCCCGCGAGACCGGCGTTGCCCGTCTGTAAGCGGAGGAAGCGTTTATGAGAACCATTTCCGCACAGGAGATCACGGATACCGTTGCACGGCTGTGCATCGAAGCCAACACCCGCCTGCCGCAGGACGTGCAGGCGGCGCTGGACAAGGCCCGGCAGGAAGAGCCGTGGCCGCTGGCAAAGAGCACTCTCGACCTTTTGTGGTCGAACCTTTCCGCCGCAAAAGAAGAAAACCTGCCCATCTGTCAGGATACCGGCATGGCCTGCGTGTTTGTGGAGCTTGGCACCGATGTGCACATTGACGGCAGCTTTGAAGCTGCCATCCATGAGGGCGTGCGCCGGGGTTACACCGACGGCTACCTGCGCAAGAGCATCGTGGCAGACCCTTTGCGCCGGGGCAATACCGGCGACAACACCCCGGCGGCCATCACAGTGCATCTGGTGGACGGCGAGGGCTGCCGCATCACGGTGGCCCCCAAGGGCTTTGGCAGCGAGAACATGAGCCGCATCCAGATGCTCAAACCCGCCGACGGCGTGGAGGGCTTCAAGAAGTTCGTGGTGGAGACCGTGAAGCTGGCCGGTTCCAACCCCTGCCCGCCCATCGTGCTGGGCATCGGCGTGGGCGGCAGCTTTGATAAGGTGGCGTATCTGGCCAAAAAGGCCCTGCTGCGCCCGCTGGATGTACCCAACCCCGACCCCTACTACGCACAGCTGGAACAGGAACTGCTCACCGCCATCAACGGCTTGGGCATCGGGCCCCAGGGCTTTGGCGGCCGGACCACCTGCCTGGGCCTTGCCATTGAGCAGATGCCCACCCATGTGGCGGGCCTGCCGGTGGCCGTGAACGTTTCCTGCCACGTCACCCGCCGCGCCAGCGCGGAACTGTAAGGAGGGAAAAGCATGGAATACAGACTGACCACTCCCTGCACCGCGCAGGACCTTGCCCCGCTGAAGGCGGGCGACACCGTGCTGCTGTCCGGTGTGGTGTACACCGCCCGCGATCAGGCCCACAAGCGGATGATCGAGGCGCTGGACAAGGGCGAAGCGCTGCCTTTTGACCTAACCGGCAGCGCCATTTACTACGTCGGCCCTACCCCGGAGCGTCCGGGTGAGGTGATCGGCTCGGCCGGGCCCACCACCAGCGGCCGCATGGACGCCATGAGCCCCCGCCTGCTGGATCTGGGCAACAAGATCATGATCGGCAAAGGCAAGCGGGACGCCGCCGTCAAGGAAGCCGTGGTGCGCAACGGGGCCGTGTATCTGGCGGCTCTCGGCGGTGCCGGTGCCCTGATGGCAAAAAGTGTCGAGACGCTGGAGGTCATCGCCTGGCCGGACCTGGGCTGTGAGGCGGTGCGCCGCCTGACCGTGCGGGATATGCCCCTGACCGTGATCTTGGACGCCCACGGCGGCGACCTGTACCAGTCCGGCCCGGCGGCGTATCTGGAAAGCGAAAACTAACGGGGTTTTGTCCCCTTTGCACAAAACAAAACCGGCCTGGAATTGGCAAACCCGCTGTTTTGTGCAGAAGAAAGTTGGTTTGTTTGCACAAACTTCCTGCGAATTGCTTGCATCAACGGCAAAAGTGTGATATCCTGTAACATACAAACCGTGGTGCTTTGCATCCCGGCAGAGAACTTCCCGCCGTGGGGCGGGGCAAGGCAGGAGGCAAACAAACCATGCAGATCCACCAATCCGCAGAAGATTATCTTGAAACGATCCTGATGCTGACCCAGCGCATGGGCAAGGTGCGCTCCATTGACGTGGTCAATGAGCTGGGCTTTACCAAGGCGAGCGTGAGCATCGCCATGAAAAAGCTGCGGGAAAACGGCTATATCGCGGTGGACGGCGAAGGCAACCTGACCCTGTTGGAGCCGGGCCGTGAGATCGCAGAACGCATCTACAGCCGCCATCGTCTGCTCACCCACTTCTTCATGCAGCTGGGCGTGGACGAAAAGACCGCCGCTGAGGATGCCTGCAAGGCAGAGCATATCCTCAGTGAGCAGACGCTGGAAAAGATCCGCGAAAGTGCCCTGCGCACGGATGCGGCAGCTCAGGAGGATGAGTAAGCGACACCCCGGAACGGAACACTGGAATGCTCCCATCGTCTTTGTGGAAAAGACGATGGGTTTTGTTTTGCGCAGAAAGCTCTGATGCGGCGCGGATGTCCTGAGAATACTGGAAAAGATACGGAAAAGAATCCGGAAAAACGATTTACGGGGCCGGGAACTTCTGCTATACTCGCTACGATAAAAGGGAGTAAAGGGCAGTCGGCGGGTCCGGGACCCTGCAGGCTGCTGCATGGCAGCGTCAACACGGTAGAAATACCCGATGCTATGTGTTCGCTTGAGACTTTTGTCACAGACATGGTGCTGTGGCAGGGGTCTTTTTTTCTTGCCGCAGCGACAGGATCGTAAGGAGGCAATGAACGAACATGAATTTCTGGAATGCATTCGACAGTCTCTTTTCCAATTTTGGAAATCTGACCTGGCAGATGGTCGTGATGTGGGGGATCGGTGCGCTGCTCATCTACCTTGCAATTGCAAAGAAGATGGAACCGAGCCTGCTTCTGCCCATGGGCTTTGGCGCAGTGCTGGTGAACCTGCCGCTTTCCGGTGCAATCACACAGGGCGATACGGAAGGCCCCATCTCGGCTCTGTTTGAAGCGGGAATGTCCAACGAGCTGTTTCCGCTGTTGCTCTTCATCGGCATTGGTGCCATGATCGACTTCGGGCCGCTGCTGGAAAAACCGTGGCTGATGCTTTTTGGAGCAGCGGCTCAGTTCGGCATTTTTTTTACGCTGTTCCTGGCAGGTTTCTTCTTCGACCTGAAGGATGCTGCTTCGATTGCAGTCATCGGTGCAGCAGATGGTCCCACAGCCATCTTTGTGGCCAACACGCTTGGCTCCCGCTATCTGGGCGCGATCATGGTAGCTGCCTACAGCTATATGGCGATGGTCCCCATTGTTCAGCCGCCCGTGATCCGTCTGCTGACTACCCGGAAGGAACGCAGTATCCGAATGCCCTATGAAAAGGGCAGTGTCAGCCGCCTGACCCGGATCCTGTTCCCGGTCGTGGTCACGGTCATTGCGGGCATGGTCGCACCTGCCAGTGTGGCACTGGTAGGTTTCCTGATGTTCGGCAACCTGCTGCGGGAGTGCGGTGTGCTGAATACGCTGAGCGAAACGGCACAGAATGTGCTGGCAAATCTGATCACTCTTGTGCTGGGCCTTACAGTGGCCGGGCAGATGACGGCAGATCAGTTTGTCCGGCCGGACACCCTGCTGATCCTTGCGTTGGGTCTGGTGGCTTTTGTTTTTGACACGGCCGGCGGAGTGCTGTTTGCAAAGCTGATCAATCTGTTCCTGCCAGAGGGAAGGAAACTGAATCCCATGATCGGTGCTGCGGGGATCTCCGCATTCCCCATGAGCGGCCGAGTCGTCAATAAGATGGGACTGGAAGAAGACAACCAGAATTTTCTGCTGATGTATTCCATCAGCGTCAATGTTTCGGGTCAGATCGCCTCCGTGATCGCGGGTGGACTGATCCTGACCCTGATGGCCTGAAGGAGGTGCCGTGATGATTTATCTTTCTTCGTGGATGACCACGCTTCCGATTATGATCATTGGAATGGTTGGGATCATTCTGGTCATTGGCATCATTGTGCTTGCGGTGATGCTCCTGAACAGATTGACCCGCCTGAAATAATGGTTCCGGAAAGGAAACGATCCTTCGGACCGAAAGCTCCATGTACTGCCTGACCGGCAGGATGTGGAGCTTTTTTCGTTCCTGACCTCTTGCATCCGGGCACCGGGTGCGGTATCCTTAGAAGATAAGAACCGTTTTACGAATCGACCGGGGAGGGAAAACGACCATGGACGCAGACGAGATCCGCACACTGCTGGGCGAAATGGTATTTGAGCGTGCTCAGAAATACCGCCGCCGCATCCTGCAGAGCAGCTGCACCACCAACGAGGATGGCGTACGCCATGTCTCGGCGCTGGTGCAGGGCAATGGAGCCGACTGTTTTTATACACAGGTCTGGCTGCGGGAGAACGGCAGCTTTGTCAGTGCCTCCTGCGACTGCCCCTACAACCAGAACGGCGACGGCACCTACTGCAAGCACATCGGCGCGCTGCTGCTGGAGGATGCGGCCAAGCACCCCGCCCCCAAAGCACCGGCCGCCCCGGAATCCATCCCGGGCGTGGTGCGGGGCACCGATGGGCTGAACCCCGCCGCTTCCCGGAAGGACAGCTATGCTTCCGGGCTGGAAATGCTGTTCGGCCGCAAGTGGCGGGGCGACGCCCCCGTCACCGACCAGGAGGCCCGCAAGCTGCTGGAGACCTACCAGCAGAGCGCCCTGCAGGACCTGGGCGAGGCCGGAGATCCCCCTCAGGACACCGGCTTTGTGGAGCTGGAACCGGAGCTGACCATGCTGTCCGGCGGGCAGCCGTGGCTGCGGCTGCGCATCGCCAACCGGGAGCGGGGGCGGCAGTATGTGGTCAAGAGCATCCCTGCCCTGCTGGACGATGTGGAGCACGGCCGCAGTGCCGGCTATGGCCGCTTTCTGACCTTTGTGCACCGCTGGGACGCCTTTGACGAAGAGAGCCGTCAGCTGCTGCAGCTGCTGCGTCGGCAGGTGAACGCCAAGCAGAGCATGGAGACCAACGTGGTGCGCAGCTACAGCTATGCGGCGTCGGATGCCCCGGCAGGCGGCCTGCCGCTGACCGGTGAGATCTTTGACGCGCTGGTGCAGCTGTATGCGCCCACCGGCACGCTGGGCGGCTACGCCCTGCAGGAGGGCCTGCCCGTCATCACCATGACGGTGCAGCGCCGCCGGGGCGGTGTGCAGATCGACACCCTCCCGGCCCTGAACGCCGTGCACGGGCTGGACTATGATTATCTTTACAGCGCCGACACCCTGTGGCGGCTGCAGCGGGCTTCCAGTGCCCGCATCCTTCCGGCTTTGCAGGCGCTGTGCGGCAAAAGCCTGTTTTTCACCAGTGCCGACGCCACCGAATTCTGCAGCTATGTGCTGCCGGAGCTGGGCAGCAAGCTGACCATCGTGGACCCGGAACGCCTGCTGCTGAACCAGATCCCGCTGGAACCCGTGGTGCAGTTCTATCTGGATGCGCCCCGCGACCGTGGTATGACCGTGACCGCCCACGCCGAATTCCTGTACGGAGAGGACCGGATCACCCCCTCCGGCCCGGCCCCGGTGGGCCTGCTGCGGGACACCCGCGCCGAGCGCCGGGCCGACCGGCTGCTGGCCACTTGGCTGGAGCCGGACCCCACCGAGCCGGGACAGTACATGGTCACGGACGAAGAGCCGCTGTACCGCCTGCTGGAAGAGGGTGTGCCCGCCCTGATGGACGAAGGTGAAGTATACCTGAGCGACGCCTTCCGCAATCTGCAGGCCGCCCCGCCCAAAATTTCGGTGGGCGTGTCGGTGCACGGCAGCGTGCTGGACCTGGAGGTGGACACCGGCGAGTTCCCGACCGCAGAGCTGCGGGAGCTGCTGCAGTCCCTGCACCAGAAAAAACGCTATCACCGCCTGCGCGACGGCCGCCTGCTGCGGCTGGACGACAATCTGGAAGGGCTGGACGAGCTGAACGAAACGCTGGAGCTGTCCGGCGCAAAGCTCAAAGATGGACATGCGGAACTGCCGCTTTACCGCGCCCCCACGCTGGACTGGGCACTTTCGGGCCAGAACGGCCTGCGCTTCAGCCGCGACGACGCATTCCGCCGCATCAGCCGCAGCTTCCATGCCGTGAAGGACAGCGAGTATACCCCGCCCCAGTCCCTGCACAGCGTGCTGCGCAAGTATCAGCGGGACGGTTACCGCTGGCTGCGCACGCTGGACGGCTACGGCATGGGCGGCATCCTGGCCGATGACATGGGCCTGGGCAAGACCCTGCAGGTGCTGAGCTACCTGCTGGCCCTCAAGGAGGGCGGGCAGCCCCTGCCCAGCCTCATCGTGTGCCCGGCGTCACTGGTGCTGAACTGGGAGGAAGAGTGCAAAAAGTTCACCCCGCAGCTCACCTGTGTGGCGATGGACGGCGACGCCGCCCACCGCGCTGTGCTGGCCCGCCGGTGGGCAGAGGCCGATCTTGTGGTGACCAGCTACGACCTGCTGCGCCGCGATGAGGACCGCTACGCCGAACAGCCCTTCTATGCCTGCATCCTGGACGAAGCGCAGGCCATCAAGAACCATACCACCCAGAAATACAAGGCCGTGTGCCAGGTGCGCAGCCAGGTGCGGTTCGCCCTGACCGGCACCCCGGTGGAGAACCGGCTGGGCGAGCTGTGGAGCATCTTCTCCTTCCTCATGCCGGGCTATCTGCCGCCGTACAAGAACTTCTGTGCCCGGTTTGAAAAGCCCATCGTGCAGGAGGAAGATGCCAACGCCGTGCGGCGGCTGAATCAGCTCACCGGGCCGTTCATCCTGCGCCGCATGAAGGCGGATGTGCTGCGGGAGCTGCCGCCCAAGACCGAAAATGTCCACCGCATCGAGCTGGACACCGAACAGCGCAAGCTGTACCTTGCCGCCGTGGTGGACGCTCGCGAGAAGCTGCGCGCCGCCAAACCGGAGGACAAAATGGCGGTGTTCGCGGTGCTCATGCGGCTGCGGCAGATCTGCTGCGACCCCCGCCTTGTGGCTGACAACTGGTCCGGCGGCAGCGCCAAGCTGGACGCCTGCATGGAGCTGGTCACCGCCGCCGTGGAGGGCGGCCACCGCATCCTGCTGTTCAGTCAGTTCACCTCCATGCTGGACCTGCTGGCCCAGCGGCTGGACGAGGCCGGGGTGAGCCACTTCACCCTGCAGGGCTCCACCCCCAAGCCAGTGCGTGCCGAGCGGGTGCGCCGCTTCAATGCCGGGGAAGCCAGCGTATTCCTGATCTCGCTGCGGGCCGGCGGCACCGGCCTGAACCTGACCGCGGCCGACATCGTCATCCACTACGACCCGTGGTGGAACGTGGCGGCCCAGAATCAGGCCACCGACCGCGCCTACCGCATCGGTCAGAAGAACCCTGTGCAGGTGTATAAGCTCATTGCACAGGACACCATTGAAGAAAAGATCGTGGAGCTGCAGCAGGCCAAGCAATCGCTGGCAGACACCGTCACCGGCTCGGCCGACGGCGCGATCCTGTCCATGAAGCCTGAGGAGCTGCTGCAGCTGCTGGGCGAAGAAGCATAAGGAGAAAGCATTATGAAGGTTTGGGATCTGCACTGTGATACCCTCAGCGAGCTGCGCCGTGCCGAAAAGAATGGTACCCCGGCCAGCTTTGCCCACAATGATCTGCACATCGACCTGGAAAAATTGCAGGCCGGAGACTACATGCTGCAATGTCTGGCCGCGTTTGTGAACCTGGCCGACCCCACCCCCGGTGCCGACCCGCTGGTGACGGCGCTGGAAGAGATCGACGTGTTCAAGCGGATCATGGCAAAATACCCGGACCGCATTGCCCCGGTGTACACGGCGGCCGACATCCGCAAAAACGCCGAAGCCGGAAAGATCAGCGGCCTGCTCACCGTGGAGGAGGGCGGCTGCTGCAAGGGCAGCCTGGGCGTGCTGCGCCGGATGTATGAGCTGGGCGTGCGCATGATGACCTTGACCTGGAACCACGACAACGAGCTGGCCACCCCGCAGGCAAACCCCGGCGGGCCGCTGGCGGCTCAGACCCAGCACGGCCTGACCGAGACGGGCTTTGCCTTTCTGGCCGAGATGGAGCGCCTGCATATGATCGTGGACGTGAGCCATCTTTCTGACCGGGGCTTCTGGGACATCGTGGAACACGGCACCCGCCCCTTTGCGGCCAGCCACTCCAATTGCCGCGCCCTGTGCCCCCACACCCGCAACCTGACGGACGCGATGATCCGCGCCCTGGCCGAAAAAGGCGGCATCGCGGGGCTGAACTACTATGCTGCTTTCCTGGACACCGACCCCGCTCACCCGGAAGCCTGCCGCAGCACGGTGGAGCGCATCGCAGAGCACGCGGCCCACTACAAGCAGGTGGGCGGCATCGGGGTGCTGGCCCTGGGCAGCGACTTTGACGGCATCGACGGCCACCACCAGCTGGAAACAGCGGCGGACATGCCGCTGCTGGCCGACGCCCTGCGCAGGGCCGGCTTTACCGAGGATGAGGTGGAGCGCATCTTCTGGCGCAATGCCCGGGATTTCTTTGAGCACAACCTGTAAAACAGACGGGAGCGTACCGCAATGGACAAGAACATGACACTGGAAAAGCGCATCGACGCCGAACTGTATTCCTATCAGGGCAGGATGAGCGTTTTTGTGGACGACCTGCAGGGCCACACCGTGGAGCGCGGGGCTGACGAGGAATTTGAGACGGCCTCGGTCATCAAGGCCTTTCTGCTGGCGGCGCTCTACCTGCAGGCCGAGCGCGGCATGGCGGATCTTTCCTCCGAGATCGAATACAAGGCCAGCCAGTTCGTGGACGGCAGCGGCATGCTGCGTGCCCTGGGCGTGGGGGCCCGCCTCAAGGTGAAGGACACCGCCACCATGATGATCATCTGCTCGGACAACATCGCCACGAACATGCTCATCGACTACCTGGGGCTGGACACCATCAACGCCTGCATCCGGGAGCTGGGCTTTGCCCACACAGTACTGCACAACGCCCTGCACTTTGACCGGTACCGGCAGCTGGGCACCACCACGCCCCGGGACTACGCTTCCCTGCTGGCCCAGATGGCTCGGGGCACCCTGGTGAGCAAAGCCGCCAGCGTCGAGATGCTGGCCATCCTGCGTCAGCAGCACTACAACACCATGCTGACCAAGGACTTCCCGCAGTATTATCTGGACTGCGAGGAGACCGGGGCCCCGGAGCTGCTCTGGGTGGCCAGCAAAAGCGGCAGCATGAACGCCTGCCGCAACGACGGCGGCATCGTGCACACGCCCTATGGGGAGTATGTCATCGTGCTGATGAACAAGGACTTCCACGACATCATTGAGTACAACGACCACCCCGCCATCGTGTACGGAGCACGGGTGTCTCGCATGATCCTGGACCAGGTGCTGGCCTGCGAAGGGAAGCTGTGGCTGGACTGAGCCGACCTCAAAATACCGCAAAAACAAAAAGCTGAGCATCCGCCGTCTGGCAGGTGCTCAGCTTTTTCAGGTTTCGTTCAGGCGATGCAGCCCATGCTCCGCAGCAAAAACAGCCAGAAAGTCAGGCTGAATGCGCTGAACCGGACATTTTCCCACATGGCTCACACGCCCCCGTGGCGGCGCTGCTCAGCGGCCAGCTCCTGCTGCAGGGCAGCTTTGCGGTGATCCAGCAGCAGATCCTTGTTGTACTGGAAATAGCGCTCGCAGCCGTTCTCGGTGAGGAAAGCATGGGACACCGGGTTCACGGTGAGCTCGGTGACGAACACCACCATTTCCTGGCTCTCGGCAAAGGCCTGCTCCATAAAGTCAAAGGCTGCTTCCAGCGCCGCGCTGGCGGTCTGCTGAGCTTTTTCGCGGTCATCGGCCAGCGTCTGGAACTGCCCACGCAGCAGGTCAAAGGCTTCCTGGGTGCCGGCGGCATTGGCACGGCGCAGTTCGCCTTCCCACCGGCGCAGCACGGCCTGCACCTGCAGGCGAGTGGTCAGGGCGTCGTGGCTCAGCAGGCCCGCGTCCCGCTGATGCTGGGTCTCGGCATCGTAGTCTGCGATCTGCTGGCTGAACAGCTCTGCAGAGCCGTCCGGCAGGGTGGCAAGGGCCTTTTTCGTCTCCCGCAGGAAGGCATAGCAGGCATCGGCCACCGCATCTGCCTGCCGGGACGCAGCAAACCGGGTGTTCAGGCCCGCCAGAAGCAGGCTGACCAGCGACAGTCGCTCGTCAAACGGGGCCTGCAGCAGCCGGGCGAACACGGCGGGCTTTGCCTGCCCGGCCAGGATCTCCTCCACGCCGTAGTCATCGCGGTACTTATAGTAAAGGTCCAGATAGGCCGAGAAGTCCTCAGCGATCTTCGGGTGCTGGATGTATTCCTTGATGAGATCCTCATCGGCCTGCAGACCCAGCTTTTCGTAGGTGTCCAGCAGGTTGGAAAGATCCTCCCAGCCGCGGGCGGTGACGAACTGGGTGCCGTCCACGTCGGCGTTGATCTGGTAGAAGTTCTGAGGGTGCAATTCCAGATAGCTCAGGATGGCGCTGTGGATGTGGGCCGCCCGGGCGTAGTCCTTCCACACCGGCAGGTCGGGCTCAATGTCCATGCGGCGCACACGGTCGAGGGTCACGATGTCGAAATCCCGCACCGATTTGTTATATTCCGGCGGGTTGCCTGCTGCCACGATGACCCAGCCCACCGGCACGGCCTGATTGCCGAAGGTCTTGCACTGCAAAAACTGCAGCATGGTGGGCGCCAGCGTCTCGGACACACAGTTGATCTCGTCGATGAACAGGATGCCCTCGGAAAGGCCGGTGGCCTCCATTTTGGCGTAGATGCTGGCGATGATCTCGCTCATGGTGTACTCGGTCACCGAGACATCCTTGTCGCCGTAGTGGCGCTGCCGGATAAAGGGCAGGCCCACGGCACTCTGCCGGGTATGGTGGGTGATGGTGTAGGCCACCAGGGCCACGCCGCACTCCCGGGCCACCTGCTCCATCACCTGGGTCTTGCCGATGCCCGGAGGCCCCATGAGCAGGATGGGCCGCTGTCGGATGGCCGGAATGGCGTATTCCCCCAGGGCATCCTTGGCAAGATAAGCCTTGACGGTGTGTTCGATCTCTTCTTTGGCGCGTTTGATGTTCATAACAGCTTCCCCCTCGTTTCAGGAGTTGTTCAGGTCACGGTACAGGTCGTCCTCTTCGGCCAGCGCGTCGGCAAGAGCGCTGGCCGGGCGGGCCGCCGCACCGGTAAATTCTTCTTCGTCCAGCACCACTTTCATAGCCCAGGGCGGCACATTGGCGTCGTCGAACCGCTCTCCTAAAAACAGGAAGGCCGTGTCGTAGGCCGGGCGCTTTGCCGGGTAGGTGCCCATGCCGTCGGTAAAGTAGAGCAGTCCCCGCAGGTTCGAGAACTTTTTCTCGGCGCAGAGCCGGTCCACATAGGCAAAGGCGGGCCGGAAGTCGGTGCCGCCGCCGCCCCGCAGCTCAAAGTGGTTCATGGCGTGGATCAGCTCGTCCTCGTTTCGGATGAGCAGGTCCTGCCGGATGGCATTGTCAGCCTGGATCAGGTGCAGGTTCATGCGGTGGAAAAAGTTCTCCTGCCCCTTCAGTAGGGTGTAGGTCTCGGCCAGAAAGGCCCGCACCAGCGCACCGGAGGTGGAATAGCTGGTGTCGATGACCAGGGCCAGTTCCTCGATCTTTTTGCTTTCCCGCGTTTCCAGCGGCTCGATGAGGGGCAGATTGCCGTACACCGACAGGCCGTAGGTGTAGAAGTTCAGGTCGAACTCGTCCGGGTCCAGCTTGACTTCCTCCCGCATGACACAGAACCGGCGCAGAAAATCCTTGTAGCTGCGGCGGCTGCGGTTGGCGGCCTTCACCTGCTGTTTCAGGGCGTCAGCCCCTTCCCCGGCTTCTTTGTCCCGCAGGTCCAGCTCGGTCTGCATCCGTTCCCCGATCTTCTGCCAGGTCTTTTGGGGCAGCGGGGTGGGCATCTGCTGGGGCTGTTCCGGGGCATCCTTCGGCCACAGGCGGTGGTCATCGGCCACGAATTCCCGTTCCAGCTGGCGCAGCACGCCGGGCGTCTGGCGGGTAAGCCACCGGTACGCCGGGGCCGCCGCCACTACCTTTTCTTCGGCGGTGATCTGCTGATACGCATTCTGCCGCACATAGGTCAGGGGCCGCTTGACACTGGCACGGTTCAGACTGTCGATCACGTTTTCCACCGCGATGTCACAGGCCAGGCTCCACAGCTGCGGCTCCCTGCGGCCTTTGAGCCACAGATGGCGGAATACACAGTGGAATACCACATGCAAATACAACCGGTTGAGATACTTCGGGTTCTGCTGGTAAAGCTGCAGCAGCCGGGCGGGCTGGTAGTACAGCATCTGACCGTCGGTGGCCAGCACCCGGCAGCGCTCATCCGGGGCAGGCGTGAGGGCCGAGAGGGCCATATCCAAAAAGCGGAAGTCCAGATACAGCCCGCTGCGCACCACGGCCAGCACCTCGCCGCCCATGCGGGCCTGCCACTCCTCGTGGGTCTCCGGCCGCTGGGAGCGGAATTCCTTGCGCGGGTCCACAAATTTTTCCTTTGGCAACCGGATTCACCCCCTTAAAAATCAAAATCATACCGCCGCTTCGGTTTTACCGCGGCGAACTTTTTGTGCTCCGCGTCGGCTAGCAGGGCAGCGGCAGCGGCATTTTCCGCCTTGGCGGCAAGGGCAGCCCCCTCGGCAAAGGCAGCTTTGTCCAGCACGTCCAGTGCCAGCAGAGCGCGGATGCTGTCGGTGTCCTGCGCCTTTAAAAGACGGGCGAGCACCCGACCGGTGTTGGCGGAAAGAAAGGCCCGGTAATGCCCGGCCGCCGTTTCACTCAGCTGCCATGGCCAGCGCAGACGGTCGAAGCAGAGCATGGCCATGATGTTGGCATCATCGGCGTCGTGCCCCTGCGGGAAAATGGCGTCGTATTCTGCCGGGAGGAATTTATTGTTCAAAAAACACTGTCGGTAATGATATCCCTGCCCGGAAAAGGTGTGCAGCAGGATATGGGCGGGCGTTTCCTCAATATCCTCCCAGTAGGCGGGGTACCACAGGGCCGCCAACGGGGCCGCCGCACCAGCGGGCCGGAACTCCGCCCGCACCGCCTCGGTGATGTTGTTGACCAGCGCAAACAGGCCGGTGGCCGCGTCCGCCTCTGCCTGCACCCGGATGGTCTCCAGTGCAAAACAGTTCAGGAACACATCACTGCCCAGCGTCAGGCCCTCGGCTCCCACCGTAAGCAGGCGCAGCTTCCGGCAGTTGTAAAAGGCACAGCTGCCAATGACCTGCAGGCGGTCCGGCAGGGTCACCTCTTCCACAAAGCTGCCGCACACGGGGTGCAGGTCGTCGGGGTCCGCCGCCGGGGCGTCAAAGTCAAAATCGTACCGGCGGGCACTGCCGCCCACCGCCTGCCCGAAGGCCCGGGTCAGCCGGACTGCACCGGTATCATCCACCTGATAGCGGCAGACGGCATCCGATGCCGGCAGACTGCGGGGCTTTTCGGAGAAGCAGTAGTCCCCCAACTCGGTGATGGGCCAGCTGCCTCCCGCCGGGGCCGGAACGCTGCCCGGCAGTACGACGCAGGGGTCCTGGCCGTACACCCGCACCAGCCGCGCACCGCCTGCTTCCAGCGGCAGAACCTCCAGCATCATCCCGTTTTCCTGCACCATTCCGCACTCCCCTGTTCCTCTGTTTTTTTGCTGCTCCCAGTATAAACCACCCGGCAGAGGATGTCCAGTGCCCGCCGGAGTTTTGGGCAACACAGCCCAGGAAAGCTGGTGGGCGCTATGCGCCGCCGCCCTGTTCGAGTCCTGTACCGTCCACAGCACTCGAACCTTTATGCAGGCATCTCGTTGCTGCGTTCGGTACGCTTCAAGCCAAGAAACGGCGAGACATCAGCGCGTTTCAACCCCTGCTCATGGGCTTTTTTGAGTTGATACTCATGCAGGGCAACAGCTTCTGCGAAGAACCTGTCTTTTTCGGAAGCGTGTGGATCATTCACATGGAAGCGTTTACAAACAGCGTTAAGCTGGTCGAGTAGTTCAACGGTATCGGTTGACATTCAAGTTACTTCAATGTCCATAGCAAACTACCTTTCTGAAAAATGCCAAAATGTAAAGAGCAAGAACCGTCCCGTGACCACAAATTTTCAATTCTTGAAAATGTTGTGTCCATCCGGGACTTTACTTCTTCAACTCTTGTGAGTTTCCGAAGTGCTCTTGTTGGGGCTTGCCTGCCCCAAACCCTGCTGGGAACGAGTACGCCAAACAGGAACTTGTCGGGGCAAAGCCCCTCCATCTTGCTATGCAAGACCGTTCTGTCGCTTAAAAGCCCCACTGGGGCTTTCATTGTTCTGCTTCGCTCCACAAACGCGAATTTTCAAATTAGTCTTTGCAAATAACCTTTGAATCTTCACCATCAATTACAATTCCCTGACGG
>ENA-OWPB01002225-OWPB01002225.1-human-gut-metagenome-genome-assembly--contig:-NODE-2225-length-14203-cov-3.195222_pt1 | contig 14203 bp, 11 predicted proteins | sample MGYA00248260_ERZ651838 | MGnify/ENA primary metagenome ERZ651838 (study PRJEB26924, sample SAMEA4378304) | human gut metagenome | biome: human gut; feature: human-associated habitat; material: faeces...
TGGTGTTGAATATCGGCAAAGTGTGTTGTGCCAACGGCATGGAAAGCGGTGTGTTCGGTACACGCGGACCGTAGCTCATTTTACTTACATACAGAAAGTCACCCACCAGCAATGATTTTTCCAGTGAAGACGAAGGTATCTGATAGTTCTGGAATATGTAGATATTCACAAAATAAACAGCCACCAAGGCGAATACAATGGCGTCTACCCAACTCATAATGCCACGCACAGCCGGATTCTTGGATTTTTTCCAGAAACTCCAGGGTATCTTCTTGCTGATGTAGACGTCAAATATGAAAGGAAGGACAATCAGTCCCCACCAACTTTTCACCCAGACAAGGAACATCAGGTAGAGCAGGGTAACTATGCCGAATTTGACCCATTGGGCACGTGTTGCTTTTCTCATAATACTTTAGTCTTTTAAAAATGGAAATAAATCGCTCATGCCTAAGAAACCTTGTTTGCCGGCTGTATATTCTGCTGCCAACACAGCTCCCAAAGCAAAGCCGCTGCGGGTCTTGGCATCATGGGTAATGGTGATGCTGTCTGCCTCTGAATCGTAGCGGATGCTGTGAATGCCCGGTACTTCTCCCTCGCGGATAGAGCTGACCGGAAGTTCGTCGGCAGCGCATTCGACAGAGCCTGACACGGTCCATCCGGTGCTTGCAAGGTACCTTTTACCCAGCGGCTTTTGCGGTCGAGATTATCCAGAATACCTTCGGCCAGGGTAATGGCAGTGCCGCTTGGAGCATCCAGCTTGTGTATATGGTGAGTTTCGCTCATTGTTACGTCGTAAGCAGGGAACCGGTTCATGATCTTCGCCAGATATTTGTTGACGGCCGAGAATATGGCTACTCCCAGACTGAAATTAGATGACCAGAACAGGGTTTTTCCACCTTCGGAACAAAGCTTTCTTACCTCTTCACCATGTTCTTCCAGCCAGCCTGTACTGCCCGAAACCAATTTTACGTCTGCCTTGAAAGCTTTCATATAATTGTTGTAGGCTGCCGTCGGATTGGTAAATTCTATGGCGACATCGGCACTTTTGAATGCGGCCGATTCAAAATCCTCCTGGTTATTCACATCGATGATGCTGACAATTTCGTGTCCGCGGCTTAAGGCAATCTTCTCGATTTCCTTACCCATTTTTCCGTAACCGATTAATGCGATTTTCATTGTTTCTTTGGTTTTTATTCAGTTTATCAACGAACTATATGTCGCAAAGGTAATCTTTTTCTTACATTTGCGCACAACATTAACGATAAGTTAACAATGGAACAATTGCTGCATTACGTTTGGAAGCATAAGATATTTCCTTTAATGCCACTCCAGACAACCTCCGGACAGCCGGTCGAAGTGATAGATCCCGGTTTGCCGAATACTGATGCAGGCCCCGATTTCTTTAACGCAAAACTGAAAATAAACGGTACGCTTTGGGTGGGTAACGTTGAGTTGCATACGCAGGCTTCGGACTGGTTTCGTCACGGACATAACCGGGATACGGTTTACGATAATGTTATTCTGCATGTGGTGGGCGAGTCGGATTGCGAGGTGTACTATGCCAACGGCGGTATTGTTCCCCAGCTACTGTTGCACTGTCCGGACAATGTCCGCCGGTGTTATGACGAATTACGTCAGACGGAAATATACCCTCCTTGTTATTCCATTCTTGCTTCCTTACCGAAACTGACGGTCCATTCCTGGTTATCGGCTTTGCAGGTAGAGCGTTTTGAACAAAAGGCACAGGCCATTGCCGCACGTCTGGAGCGTTGCAACAATCATTGGGAAGATGTATTCTTTATTACCCTTGCCCGTAATCTGGGTTTCGGTCTGAATGGCGATGCTTTTGAAGCGTGGGCCGCTCATCTGCCTTTCCGTGCAGTAGACAAGCATCGGGATAGCCTTTTTCAGGTAGAGGCGTTCTTTTTGGGACAGGCCGGGCTTTTGGAAGAAGATTGGCAGGAGGATTGTTACTACCGGGAACTTCAGAAAGAGTTCCATTATTTGCAGCGCAAGTTCGAATTGTCAGCTCCAGTGAGCGGTGACCGGTGGCGTTTTTTACGTTTGCGTCCCGGCAATTTCCCCCATGTGCGCCTGGCACAGCTTGCCTGGCTGTATCATAAGGAACAATCTTTGTTTTCACGAGTTATGGCGGCCGAAACTGCGGAAGATATAAAGAAGATAATATCCGCACGGACTTCGCCCTATTGGGAGACGCATTTTACGTTTAAAAAAAGCTCGCCTCATCAAGAAAAGCGTTTGGGAGAGAATGCTTTGAACCTTATTCTTATCAACACCGTTATCCCTTTTCTGTATGCTTACGGAATGCACAGAGCAGATGAACGGCTTTGTGACCGTGCAACTTGTTTTCTTGAAGCATTGAAAGCCGAGAACAATCATGTCACCCGTCTGTGGAGTGGAGCCGGACTTCCCGTTTATACTGCGGCCGACTCACAGGCTTTGCTTCAGCTTCAAAAGGAATATTGCGACAGGAAGGACTGTTTGCGCTGTCGCTTCGGTTATGAGTATCTGAGGGGTAAGAAGTAACAGATGTAAATTCCCGCCGGCTTTTCATTGTAAATTTCCGGCTTGTCGTATATTTGCACTTTAAATCGGAATAATTCGTATCTATTATGAAAGCTATTAATTTTGTTGTTTGTCTGTGCATGGCGTTTATGCTCTCAACTTTCAACAGTCTGGCAGCCGGAGAGGATTTCAAGTCATTTCTCCATAAGTTTACATCCAGTGCTTCATTTCAGTATTCACGTATCAAGTTTCCTTTGAAATCGCCTATCGTATTGTTGCAGGATGACGGCGAGACAGAGCAGACTTTTCCTTTTACCCGTGATAAATGGGCGTTGCTGGATAGTGAAACCTTGAAAGAAGGACGTATCACAGAAGAGGAAGGAGGAGTTTACATCTCACGTTTTACCCGGGATGAACCTGCCTATAAAGAATTTGAGGCGGGGTATGACGAGTCGGAGCCCTCGCTCCGGGTTGTGTTTGAGCTGGTGGATGGTAATTGGTATGTGACCGACTGCTATAATGATTGGTATAATCTAGACCTGCCTATCGGGGAGCTGGAAGAGACTGTCCGTACAATGCAGGAGGAGAATAAAAGCTTTGAGGAGCTTCATCCTTAGACTCCTTATCATACAAAGAGAAAACTGTTCAACCGTATACTGAAGCGTGTTCAGTATGCGATTCAAATGGATTCAGTATACGACTGAATAGAATCTTATTTATATGTGTTGATAATCAGTGGATTGTAAAATTAATTTAGGTGGTTATAAATCATAACAAATGTTGCTGGTGCAGTTCTATGCACCACTTAACTTCTTTGTGGGTAAAGCGTTGGTTTACGAAGTCGTCCTGTTCTGTATCTTGTATAAAGCGTTATAACATTTTTAGACCTCTTCTGTACGATTTATGTCGCTCTTTTTTCTGAAAGAGGACTTTCTTTGTAAACGGTATAGTAACCTTAAATGAACAAATATGATGCAATTTAGTAAATGGACAATGGGAGTAGGGATGCTCCTCGGGACTTTGTTACCGGTAAGTGCAGAAGCCCAGGTAGTGAAGAATGACAAACTGCTTTCTTTTGAAGACCCGCAAATACCGGTATTTATTTCGGGAACGGATTCCCGTTTGGAAATCAGTGATGAACATTATAAAGATGGTTTGCAGAGCTTGAGTTGGACATTTAATCCGGGGGCTGTGCTTTCTATCAAAAAGGATTTGAAGTTCGAGAAAAAAGACCCTACCGGAAAAGATACCTATCTTTCCGCTTTCATTGTATGGGTGTACAATGAGCAAGCACAGGACAAGAAAATAGAGTTTGAATTTTTAAAAGATGGAAAGAAATGCACTTCTTTCCCATTTGGAATCAACTTTACCGGTTGGCGTGCAGCATGGGTGTGCTATGAACGTGATATGGTGGGGACGCCGGAAGAGGGGATGAATGAAATCCGTATTATTGCTCCCGATACAAAAGGGAAGTTATATTTAGATCATATTATACCCGCCAGTAAGGTGGATGCCCGCCAGCAGACGGCTGACGTGCAAGTTCCGTTTGTGAATAAGGGAACTACCAATCATTGGCTTGTTATTTACGAACATTCTTTGTGGAAGCCGGATATACCCTTGACTGCCGTTAGCGAAACGCAGAAACAGGAAATGCGGAAAATAGAAAAACGCTTCAGGGATATGCTCTATACACCCGGAAGGTTGTCAGATAAGGAAATGACGGCTATCCGTAAACAGTATGACTACTATAAGATTACGTACAAAAACGGGAAAGTGAGCGGTCTGCCTATCTTCATGGTGCGTCAGGCAGAAGCTTACGAACGTATGATACCGAATTGGGATAAGGATATGTTTACCAAGCTGGGTATGGAAATGGACAAGTATTTCAAACTGATGAAACGTATTGCCATAGCCTATAACAATGCAGCGGATGTTGCTGCGCAGGATGAATTGAAGCAAAAGTTCCTTGCCATGTACGACCATATTACCGACCAAGGTGTGGCTTACGGCAGTTGTTGGGGAAACATCCATCATTACGGTTACAGTATGCGCGGACTCTATGTAGCCTATTTCCTGATGAAGGAGGTACTGAATGAAGCCGGCAAGCTGAATGAAGCCGAACGCACGCTGCGCTGGTATGCCATCACTAACGAGGTTTATCCTAAACCTACCGTAAACGGTATAGATATAGATTCTTTCAATACGCAGACCCAGGGACGTATGGCCAGTATCCTGATTATGGAGGATACTCCGGAAAAGCTGCAATATCTGCGTTCTTTCTCGCGTTGGTTGGATTATGGATGCCGTCCGGCTCAAGGATTGTCGGGTTCTTTCAAGAAAGATGGAGCTTGTTTTCATCATCGTAATAACTATCCCGCTTATGCTGTCGGTGGGTTGGATGGAGCCACGAATATGATTTATTTATTGAGCGGAACAGAGTTCAAGGTGTCTGAACTGGCGCATTCCACTGTTAAGAACGTGCTGCTCACGATGCGGTTTTATTGTAATTTGAAGCAATGGTCTCTTTCCATGTCAGGTCGTCATCCTAACGGAAAAGGAGAACTGATTCCCATTCAATATGCTACTATGGCTATTGCAGGAACACCGGACGGTAAGCAGGAATATGATGCCGACATGGCTGCTGCTTATCTGCGTTTGATGGCTTATGTCAATAGGCTCGATGAAGATGCTCCTGATTATCTTCCGAAGGCTTCCACTCGTCAAGAGTTGGAGATGAAGAAACTGCTTGAAGCACAGGGATTCCGCCCCGAACCCGATCCGCAGGGCAACCTTGCATTGGGCTACGGTTGTGTTTCCGTACAGCGTCGGGATAATTGGGCGGCTGTAGTGCGTGGACATTCCCGTTATCTGTGGGCTGCCGAACACTATCTTCCCGCCAATTTCTACGGCCGTTATCTGGCACATGGCAGTATGCAGATATTAACGGGTAAACCCGATGAAATGGTGACTTTTACTACTAGTGGCTGGCAAGAAAACGGCTTCGACTGGAATCGCATTCCGGGAGTGACGAGTATTCATCTGCCTTTTGAGCAATTGCGCGCCAAGGTATTGAATGTGGATGTTTACTCAGGTATGGAAGAAATGCTTTATTCCGATGAGGCCTTTGCCGGTGGGCTGTCTCAGGCCCGCCTGAATGGTAACTTCGGTATGAAGCTGCATGAGCATGATAAATATAACGGCTCTCACCGTGCCCGTAAGTCTTTCCACTTCTTTGACGGTACGATAGTATGTTTAGGTACGGACATTGAGAATACGAATACAGAGTATCCTACCGAGACAACTGTTTTCCAATTAGCAGCCATTACTCCTGAGAATCATAAATACTGGAATGGTTACAAGAGTGACGGACAGACTTATATTGATCCGAATGGGGTAGGGTACTATCTTTCCAAATCCTCTATGAGAAGTGCGAAATATGAAAAGAATTTCCCGCAGGTTACAGTCGGTGAACGAAGTACAAAGCCGACTTCAGGCGATTGGGTTTCCTTGACGCTGCAACATGGTAAGGCTCCGAGAGGTGCTTCTTATGAATATGCCGTATTGCCCCGTACGGATGCTGCTTCCCTGAAAGCATTTGCGAAGAAACCTTCCTATAAAGTTCTTCAGCAGGATCGTAATGCCCACATAGTCCGTTCTTTGACGGATAATCTTACCTCTTATGTTTTGTTTGAAACTCCTCAAACGCTTCCTGCAGACGGTCTGTTACAGAAGGCGGATACTTCCTGTCTGGTTATGATTCGTGAAGATAGAGGCAAACTGTTACTGACTGTTTCCCAGCCGGATTTGGCATTGTACCGCGGTCCGAGTGATGAGGCTTTTGATAAGGATGGAAAGCGGATTGAACGGAGTATCTATTCTCGTCCGTGGATTGATAACGAGAGTGGAGAAATTCCCGTGACTGTTACATTGAAAGGTTGGTGGAAAGTAGCGGAAACACCGTATTGCAAACTTGTTTCGGCAGATAAGAAACAAACAGTGTTGCGTTTTACGTGTAAGGATGCTGCAAGCTTTGATGTAGAGTTGTTGCGTAAATAGGTTTTGATTAAATCTTTTTTGTCATGACGGAATTAAAGAATATCATGTTTTGTGCAACTGCCTTTGCCCCCTCTTTATTGGGGGCAAAGGAGCTGCCTAATATTATTTATATTGTAACCGACCAGCAGACAGCTTCTGCCATGAGTTGTATGGGAAATACAGATGTACACACGCCGAATATGGATCGTTTGGCACAGGCAGGTATTTTATTTAAAAATGCTTATTGCTCCGCTCCGTTAAGCGGTCCTTCCAGGGCATCCATGTTTACAGGACATACTTCCCACGAAGTCGGACTCTTCCGAAACAACGTTCCTATGGCCGATTCTTTGCGTACTGCCAGTTTAGGCTGGTTAATGCAACGTGCCGGTTATGAGTGTGCTTATGGTGGAAAATGGCATGTACATACCCCTTCCATGCCCGATGGTGAGTTCGGCTTTTCTACCATTCATCCGCATAATGATAATGGCTTGGCTGAAGCTTCCGTTGCTTTCCTTGAGCAGAAACATTCCAAACCCTTTTTTCTTGTAGTGGGTTTTGATAATCCCCATAATATCTGTGAGTATGCGCGCAGTCAGAACTTGCCATTTGGCAATTTGCCCGAACTTCCTCAAGATGAATGGCCCGGACTTCCTTCAAATTTTGCCCGTAATCCTTATGATGCCGATGTAATAGATTATGAACAGACATTGAACTATTCGGCTTATCCAACCCGTCATTATTCTCCTGATGATTGGCGGCGTTATCGCAGCCTTTACTTCCGGTTGGTGGAAAAGGTGGATGCTGAGATTGGTAAGATTGTCGATGCAATTGATAAACAGGATTTGTGGAAGAATACGGTAGTTATCTTTACAAGCGATCATGGTGATGGTATGGGTGCGCATCATTGGAACCAGAAATCGGCTTTATATGAAGAGGTAGTGAATGTCCCTTTGATAGTTACCCTTCCCGGAAAGAAGAATGCCGGGAAAGAAATGCCCCAACTTATTAATGAAGGTGTCGATTTCTTTGCTTCCGTATGTGACTGGGCGGGAATTTCCCTTCCTGGAGGTTTACATGGCGTCTCTTTTAGGCCTTTGGTGGAAAAAGCTGATCCTCAACAGGTACACCAGCCTTATATTGTCAGTGAGACTACATTTGATAAAGGAGTTGCCCGAGGTTGGGCCTTGCGTACTCCGCGTTATAAATATGTATTGTATGATAAAGGGCTGTATCGTGAGCAGCTTTATGACATGGTGAATGACCGCGGAGAAATGAGGAACTTAGCTATAGAGAAAAAGTATCGGCAAATTCTCTTACAACATCGTGCTTATTTGAATGAGTGGATGAAACTGCATCATGTAGTTCAAATACGTCCTGAGGTGCATTTAATTCCGAATATGTAAATCGGAAAGTGTGTTAAAATGCTGATAATCTTACATCCTGTCATTAACTTTGCTTAGAATGTTCTTTCATTTCTGTCATTAAATCATCGTTGGAAGACGTTAGGCCGATAATGACCGAAAAGCATTTTGACACACTTTCTTTCTCTGTTGTTATTCTTATTGGTATGAAGATAGCAAATCGTTTACTGCTATCCGGTAATTGGTTAGTTTACTGGTTTTATGTATAGTTTTTTTAGCTTTACGGTTACCGTTGGGCAGCAGATATTCCCAAAAGTTCTTCATTTTCATCAATAACTGTGTTTCACCGCCTTGTAACTGTTCTTCATAGCTGTTGTATATCGCTGTATGTAGCTGTTTTACTTTGGATAGCATTTCATCAGGAGACAGCTTTCTGTTTTGCTGGTATTCCCAAGCTAAAGCCGGATTGGCAAGCAGACCACGCCCTATTACAACTCCTGCCAATCTCGGAAAACGTTCGGTAACGGTCTGTATATCTTCTATTGTATGCAGGTCCCCATTATACAACAAGGGTTTATCGCATCCATGATAAAAAGCTTCAAATCCGTTTAAATCTACCTCTCCTTTATATTGCTGTTTCCCTAAACGCGGATGCAGGATGATGTGGGATAGGGGAAGTGTATTCAGTAACGGTAGGAGTGCAAGGCATTCATTGGCGTTTTCCCAGCCTAATCTGAGCTTGACTGAGAAACGGATTTGAGGATATTTTTCTGTGGCGGCGGTCAGTAGTTCTTTTATTTCTTCGGGATACGGCAACATTCCTGCTCCGTTATGCCGTTTGGCCAGCATGGGGAAAGGACACCCCAGATTGATGTCTGCTTCCTGGTAATTATGCTCGATAAAAAGGGATACAATCTGTTCCAACGTGCTTGGTTGGGGGGCAATCAGTTGGGGGATCAGGTGTATATTCCGATTGTTTTCCGGGTTTATATCGCGTATGTCTTTTCGGCGGATTTCACCGTGTTCCACACGTACAAAAGGAGAATAATAGGTGTCGATACCGCCGAAGATACAAGCATGTGCTTGTCGGTAAGCAGCATCTGTATATCCTTGAAGAGGAGCGAAATGGATAGGCAATAAATTCTTGTTCATAACCGCAAAGATACGTTTTTATTCTTTATCTTTTATAGGAATAACCATATTCCAAGAGTGTGACGCATTCTCGAATCCGCCGGGACCATCCATAGTGGCAAAGAAAATGTAAGTAGGTTTGCCGTTTTCAAAGAAAATAAAGGGGCGTTCCAGTTGCCCTTGCATCTCCACTTTTCCGTCTTCCCATTCTATGGTACGGGAATAGGCTTTGGGAGCCTTGTCTACTGTCCACTGGATACCGTTTTCAGAGTGTGCCATAACACCACCGCCCCGTTCTCCTGTAAATTTGGCTACATGGTCTTTGAATAGGATGTGATAGCCTTCGGTGTCTTTCCATAGGAAAGGGTCTTCGGCTTCACCTTGTCCGTCTACTTCAAAGATAGGCTGATTGTTGTTCAATACATGGTAAGGACCTTCTATTGCAGGAGCATAGGCTATTCCGAGACTCATTGCCGAATGTTCGTAATTGTTAGTGTAATGGCGCCCTTTGAAGATCATGAGAACTGAACCGTCTTCCTGTATGATTGGAGAAGGATTTGAGGTAAGGAAACTATAGAATGTACCCGGTTGGGTTTTGAGTATCGGTTCGTCCAGACGTTTCCAGGGACCATATGGAGAATCGGCTACAGCCAGTCCGATGCGCTTATTGGCGCGGGCAACGGTGCACCAGGGGCTGTCTAAGGTGAGCTGCGCGTATGTCGGTTCGGCAAACGGGTGTGTAGATCCCATATAAATGAGATAATATTTACCGTTTTGTTTCAATATGCGCGGATTGTGTGTAGAACGCCCGTCCCAATACTGTGCACCGCGTGCGGGAAGTGCGATATCACTGAAACGATAAGGTCCTTGCGGTATATCGGACACAGCATGTACAATTTCAGACGCGACCATCCATCCCGGATGAAATGGTAATTTCTTGGGAAACCGGGATACGAACATGTGATATTTACCGTCATCTCCCTTTACTATTGAGCTGCCCCATACCCAATAACCTTCGGATGCAAAGGCAGGTGTGCGTGGGGCTTTATCCAGGCGGTGAAACAAACGGTTTTCCGACTGTTGTTTTAACTCAACCAGGTTTTCTATTTTTTGCGCAGATGCTGTCAGAAGAATGAAAATATTAAAGAAAAGTATCAGCTTATATCTTTTCATGAATGTGATAATGTTATAGCGTTAATTGGATGTGAACAAAGATACAGGTTTTTCGTATACCGGGTATATTGTTTATAAGAAAAAGAGAGAAGAATCTCACGATCCTTCCCTCTTTACATGTTAAATTGATTAAGGTCTGTTTATCAGATTATTGCAAATAAAAATAAGGTTAGAAGTTTTGTGGTATATTAATATCCTGCATTATTGGTCCAGCCGGCAAGGTCTACCTGTTGATAAGGTACCGGGAAATAGTAATGGTGATTTGTGTTGAAAGTGGAAGCATCCCATTCTTCAGCACGCACCTCTTTTACTTTTTCCAAACGTACCAGTTCGAACCAGCGTTTCATTTCTGCAAAGAATTCCCAACCGCGTTCGTTGGATACGGCTGTTAAGAATGCGGCAGGTTCGGTTGTTGTGGTCAGTTCTATTTGCCTGTTTTGATAACCGGCGCGTTTCTGTACCTCCTGGATAGCATTCAGGGCATCTTGGTTCACAGAGTTTGTAGCACGGGTAGAAGCTTCGGCGTACATTAAAAGAACTTCTGCATAGCGGTAAATACAAGTTATACCGTTTGATTGTGCACTTTTACCGGGGGCTCCTTCGTCATAATCATAGTACTTGGAGATGGCGGGAAGTTTGTCTGCACTTTCGGTATATGGGATAATCTCTCCGCTTTTTATTTTCCATTCTGTCATATAGTTCCATTCTTTGCGGTCATCATTGGGATACGCCTTGAAGAAATCTTCATTGCCGTAATAGTCTGCCCATCCTGCATTAGGAGAATAATCGCTCGGATAGTAAGATTTACCGTAGTTACTTGCTATCTTATGTTTGGCACTATGTTGCAGGGCAAACATTACTTCGTTGGTTTCTGTTTTCTTGTCTTCTTTCCATAAATCGGAATATTCGGCTGTCAGTACAAGACCGGCTTGGGCCTTATTGTCCATGATTTCTTTGGCTTGGGCTGCTGCCAGACCGTAATATTCGGTTCCTTTGTTTAACGGCCATCCTGCCATTGTCATATAAGCATCTGCCAAGCATGCTTTTGCGGCCCATTTTGAGGGAGTGCTGTTGCCGCTACGTCCTTTGTTGGGCAACCATTCGGTAGCTGTAGTCAGACTGGGAATAATCGCTTTATCGTATATTTCGGCAACTGATGTTCTCGGCATGGTGATGGTTGCCTCATCGTTTTCCAGTAATAAAGGCACATCGCCATACAGACGGGTCAGATAGAAATAGGAAAGACCGCGCATGAAATAGGCTTCGCCCAATACTTCTTTAAATGCTTTGGCTTCTTTTTCGTTGGTGGGGATAGTAGTTCCCTTGATAATTTTGTTGGAACTGCTGATGACCTTATAGAACAGGGTCCAAGTAGTTGAGAAGTCAGCATCATTAGCTGTAAGATTCGGAGTCAGTCTGCTATAATAAGCCAGTTCGTTATTGGCCTTGGCTGCACGGTAGGTAATATCATCCGCACATACATTGATGCGTTGCAGACGGCTGTTGAATCCGTAATTTCCTTGCCATAAATCGCTGTAAAGGGCGTCTGCCGCTTTTTCAAGGCTTGCTTGGTCTACCGTATTCCAGTATTCTTCTTCTGTGATAAAGGATTCGGGTTCTTGTGTGAGGTCTACGCAAGAGGTCGTCAGTAATAAACTTCCGGCAACTGCTGTTAAATATATTAATTTCTTCATGTTGTTCTTATTTAAGTAGGTTATTCATTAGAATGAGAAATTCAGACCGATTAAATAATTGCGGCTGTTAGGATAGGCTCCCCAATCAACACCTTGTACCAAAGGACTACCCATAGTAGCTTCCGGGTCCAGACCGGAGTATTTGGTGATGTGGAATGGATTCTGTACGGAGGCATATACACGCAGGTTGTTGATACCCAATGAACGGCAGGTTGCTTCAGGAAGAGTATAACCTAATGTGATGCTTTTCATCTTGATGAAACTTCCGTTTTCAACGAAACGCGTGCTGAAGAAGTCTTTATTTTCAGTTCCGCCTTTCACGAATCCCGGTATATCTGTATTGGTGTTGGTCGGTGTCCAACGGTTCAGCAACTCGCGCATAGGGGTTACGCCTGCCATTTGTTGGCTCTTAATCAGGTTATATCCCATTTGGTGAGTGGCATTGTAGATGTCAAATCCATGGAAACCTACTACGAAGAACGAGAAGTCAAAGTTTTTGTAATTGAATGTATTGTTCCAGCCCCAGTTGAATGTCGGTTGTCCGCATCCGATAATGCCTTGGTCTGCATCATTGTATACGCCGTCTTTATTGACATCTACATATTTGGAGTTACCCGGTTTTACTTTGTACACTTCTCTGTTGGTTTTGCCGTTTGTTTGACCATTGGCATCTACGAATGGAGCATTTACATCATCCTCCTGCCATACTCCTGCGAATGTGTATCCCCAGAATGAACCTAACTTCTCTCCTTCAATCATTTGGAATATCTGGTTTTGGAAGTTTCCGGCCTGTTGTTGGCGGTGGTTGGCTGTCGGAATCTTGTTGAACGTACCTTTGTTGTGAGATAACGTCAGGTCTGTGTGCCAGCTGAATTCTTTATCACTGAAAGGATCTGCACTGATTGTAAACTCAACACCTGTGTTCTTGATTTCACCTGCGTTATCAAGGATGGCAGTATATCCCATGTGTGAGGGACGTGCCACTTCCAGCAAAATATCTTTTGACAATTTGCTATACCAGTCTGCTGTTAAGCGTACGCGACCGTTCAGAATACCGAAATCAACTCCGACATTGAACTGGTCGTTGCGTTCCCATTTTAGGAAAGGAGCAGCCGGTCGGTCTATCTTATAGGCGGTAGAAGAACTCCCGTTTGGAGTAGTAACGGTAACAGGCGTCATTTTGGAATAGATACGGTAAGCCTCTACAGCTTGGTTTCCTACGGAGCCGTATCCCAAACGGAGTTTCAGTTGGTCGATGAAACTATTCTCCTTCAAGAAATTTTCTTGCTTCAAATCCCATGCCAATGCAGCAGAAGGGAAGTAACTCCATTTATCTTTCAGACGTGAGGAACCATCGGCACGGATAGAGGCGGTAAGCATGTAACGGTTCATGAATACATAGTTGACACGTAACATTCCTGACATAAGGGTATTGATGCTGCGGTCGGATGCAATGGCTGCGAGGTTTGAATCGGACCATGCCAGATTATTGACACCGATCATGTCGATATAGTCTAAGTTATATCCTGTACCGGTATGGTTGTAGTTGTTGTCATAAGACTGCTCGAATACGGCAGTTGCATTGATACGGTGATTTTCATTGAATTCCTTTACATAACTCAAAGTATTGGTATTCAGCCATGAAGTATTCCAATAGCTACGTGCCTGTCCTTGAGTCAGACTGTTTTTGTAGGAATAATAACTGTCTTCGTTTTCTACCGAAGTATTCAGTCTGTTATCAAAAAGCACGCCTAGTTGAGAGCGGAAACTCAAACCGTCCAGAATATCGAACTGGACATAGCCCTGTATGCGGTTATTGATTGTTTTGTTAGAGTTGCTGGATTCCCAGATGTATCCCATAGGATTGTATGCCTTGCCACCATCGAAGAAGCTATTGTTATATTCTCCTTCTTCGTTTTTGGGTTCGATGGTACTTGGAAAGTACATGCTTTGCTGTATCAAGCCATCGTATTCGGTAATACGGGGTTTGCTTGTTTCACGATAGTGACCGTATATATTCAAACCTGCTTTCAGCCATTTCTTGATTTTGGTATCTACCTTTAAACGCCAGCTGTAGATTTGGCTTCCTGATTCTTTAATGATACCTTGGTCGTCCTGATAACGGAGAGAGGCTAAGAACGTTGTTTTTTCACCACCACCGGCAATGGAAAGTTCATAGTTCTGAGTAACTGCCGGGCTACGGAAAATTTCTCTTGAATAGTCATATCCCTAAAATCCGCAACTATCATTCAATACACGATTAAGGGTAGATTTATGAATCGT
>ENA-OWPB01002235-OWPB01002235.1-human-gut-metagenome-genome-assembly--contig:-NODE-2235-length-14119-cov-2.075583_pt1 | contig 14119 bp, 12 predicted proteins | sample MGYA00248260_ERZ651838 | MGnify/ENA primary metagenome ERZ651838 (study PRJEB26924, sample SAMEA4378304) | human gut metagenome | biome: human gut; feature: human-associated habitat; material: faeces...
TTGGAAGTGAACGGTTTCACAACCGGTTTCAGAGCCACTTTTTTGCCCTTCTTAACAGTTACCTTTGTATTAGCCACAGTAACCTTCGTAGTTTTTACTGCTGTTTTCTGGACTTTTACAGTAACTGTCTTTTTCAGTCCACTGGCAAGAGTAATCTGAAGTTTCGCTGTACCAGCTTTCTTTGCTGTGAGCTTGCAGGTACCATTCTCTTTTCCTTTTACGGTAAAGATCTTGGTGTTAGTAGACTTCCAGGATTTTACGGAATCACCTTTCGCAAGACCTGTAACTTTCAGGCCAGAGGTGGACTGTTTTACTTTCAGTTTTACTGTGGTTGCATTGACTGTAGCTGTTGCTTTTAATGCAGTGCCTTCGGCTTTTGTCTCTTTTGCTCCGCAGGTCTCACAGATTCTTTCCTGCTGCTCTGGTGCAAGTACAGTTGCTTCCGCTGTTACTTTCCAATCACCGAACTTATGTCCAAGTGCTTTGATTGCTTCTGTTTCAGTTGCATCACATCTGCTGCAGGTTTTGGTAATCACGCCATCAACTGTACAAGTAGCTTCCTTGGTAACTTTAGATGTAAAATCATGTCCAAGAGCTGGAATTTTCTGCTCATCTGTTTTCGCATCACATCTGGAGCAATGCTTGCTCTGCTTACCGTCAGTTGTGCAGGTAGCTTTCACATCTACAGTGTAGTCTTTTGCGAAATCATGACCAAGTGCCGGAATCTCTTCTGTAACAACATCGTTACATCTGCTACAGGTTTTGGTAAGAGTTCCTTTTTCAGTACAGGTAGGTGCTACTGTTGTTTCCACATAATCATGTCCGAGAGCCTCTATCTTTTGAATATCATCTTTCGCTTCGCAGCCTTCCCGTGTACAATGCTTGCTCTTCTCGCCATTCTCTGTACAAGTTGCTGGTTTATCCACGGTATACTCATCAGAATAGCTGTGACCTAATGCAGGAATAACACTTTCCGTATCATCTTTATCGGAATAGCTCTTACCACAAACATCGCAAACGTTAGTACCCTTACGACCTGGTTCGGTACAAGTCGGATCTTTTGCTTCTTCTGTATCCGCTTTGTAGTGAATTACTGCAGATGCTGGACAACTGGCATCTTTCGAAATTGTATCCCATTCTGTTTTACTTCCATGATAACAAATAGATGTTAAACTGGAACATTTAAAAAACGCTTTGTTTCCAATTTCATTTAACATTGCAAAGTTAGCTTTTGTGATACCAGATCTTGAAAATGCATAATCACCTATTTTTTGTGTTTCAGAAAAATCAAGCTCATTTAAACTTGTGCAACGTCCAAAAGCATATTTTCCAATTTCTACTATAGATGTAGATTTAAACACGCTCAATGCACTGCAATAATAAAATGCACTACTACCCGTTATTGAAATACTTGAATCACATAGAAAAGAAGCTAACTGCCTACATTGTTCAAAAGAAGACTCACCAATACTAACAGTTCCTTTAGCATTTACTTGTTTTAAAGCTCCACAATAATAAAAAGCATAATTTCCAATAGAAACTAAACTTTTATCAAATGTAACGCTCTCTATACCAGTATGTCCAAATGCACTATTTCCTATATTCTCAACCGATTCAAGATTAATGCTTAATAATGTGGCAACATTACTAAAAGCAGATGCTCCAATTTCTTTTACAGATGCAGATAATTCAACAGTATTAAGATTTGGATAAGCACTTAAATGATTGTCAAAATTGAAAGCTCCAATTCTTGTAATATTATCACCAATTACAACTTTTGTTGCATTTTTGACTTCTTTATTTTTTAAATACCATTCGCTGCAACTTCCATCTTGATTATTATCAGGTAATGCAGCCGGCTCTGAAGCCCTAAATGAAAGGGTTTTGCTCTCACTATCGTATTTAAAAGAAATTTTAGACTCATTTTCTAATTGTGTCCAACCATCATCAGCTGAATCATTGCTTTCCCCAGTGGAATACTCTTCTGCCTGCGAAGAAAACAAATCGCCCTCTGTTATATCATCAGATATAAACTCATCCTCTATTTCTCCAAAATCCTCTATTTCTACATTCTCGTCCACTTCCTGTGCGCTATAAAATGAATCATTTAGAGCTTCCGCACTCGCATTAAGCGGTGCAGAAGCAACCAGGATCAAAGAAAGGGCTGTCACTAAATAAAATCGCTTTCTCATTCTTTTGTTCCCCATCCAAACTTAGTTTCATCATAGCTTAAAACAAAAGAATATACTTCGTTTTCATCTCCATTTGATACAACTGGAACATAAGTTTTTCCAAGAGTAGTCTCTGGGTATGAATGTGTGTCTGCAAGATCAATATTATCACCTTCATACCACATCCAAGCACTGCCTACCCAGATAGCGCCAATCATTGTGTCACCATCATAATCTGGTTCAGTGTTTTTACCGGTATTATCCCACGGTTTATTTCCAATGGTAATAGTTTTTAAATAGTCTCCATCAGTACCAGTCCATGTTAATACATAATCATCATCTGAATTTTTAACGGCTTCATCTAACACAGCTTTATAAGTTGTACCTTTCTTTACATTATTTACTGTAAACACAGGTTCTCTTCCAAATGTTGAAGTATCTGGAGTTCCAAGATAAGAATTGCTGGTGCTATTCTGATGCCACTCTCTAAAATAGATTTTTACGGTTGCTGCCTGTGCTGCTACACTTGAACCAAGTGTCATTGCTGCTGCGAGTGCTACTGCGGAAACTTTTTTAAACATTTTGTTCATCATACTTTTTTGTTCTCCTCTCTTAAATACGATAAATTGTTTTTTGATATTTTTGTTACCATTAATAAAGTTTCTTTTTCTCCGGCCTATGGCCGCCTCCTCCCTGTTTATTTATTCTCCAAACCAGATTCTCCTATTGATGAAATCCCGGCTATGAAAAATCACATTTAGATAACAAAAGCGAAGTCTCCTTTCATAAATATAGGAGTCTCCGCCAACGTGTAGTATGGTCTGACTTAAGCACTTCTGATACAAAATGCTATACACAGGTAAACACAAAGGTTTAGTTCCAGATTTCCACTGGATTGTCTTAAACAGGCTCTTTAGGAGCCGACCACATTATTATTTATTTATTGTCAAAATCATAACATTTATCTATAAATTTGTCAATCATTCTAAAAGATTTTTTAAAAATTAATTATATATATAACATTTCTAATAAGGTCATTTCAATAACTTTCTCCTGCCAAAAGGGGGGTGTTTCCAGCCCCCTAATCCTATTTCGTCTCTCTTCCAAATACAACCGCCTTTTCCTTCTGGATCGGATCTAATGCACTTCTATAGGTTACGGTAAGCTGCCCTTTTCTTTTCATGACATGTTTTAACTTCCACCAGGTTGTCACACATTCGTTCTTCTGTGTAAGACGCATGCCTCGGACTAAATAGCCAGCTGCCATCATCACCGTAAGACACGCTCTTGCATATAACACACCACGTACTTTTTTGACACGCATATAGGTATCGCGGATCCAGTCTGCCAGCTTCTTTGCATCCGTGATCTTCTCCATCTGGTTTTCATAGAGCTCCCTGCATTCGATTTTGCTATTTGCAAGCAGCGTTTCCAGCTTAGAAGATACCTGTTGCACCTTCACCTGACAATTGTAAAATGTCCTTCTTGCATCATATCTTTCACAAAACTCTTTTTGTTCGATTTTTCTCATAAATGGGTTCCTCTCTTATCCCTTTTCTTTTTATCTTGTCACGTCTCTTTTCTCCGATATGCTTCTATACTTTCGTAAAAACACCTTGCGGACACGGTCGTACTCTGTTAAGAGGGTAATATCCTTTCGCCTGCTAAGCGGACGGTCAATCACTTCCGCATAATAGGTATGCTGAATCAATTGTCCATAACACGCAGAATTATAAACATCCTGCAGCTTACAGCCGATTGCTGCTGCCACTTCCGGTCCGGTGATGGAATAAACCATCACCGTTCCGTCCTTTCTACACAAATCATACAATGCCTTTGCCATACGCACTTCCTCGCTCATCTTTTCTTAAAATATCCTGCCAATTCAGTCCTTTTGCAATGGGCTTTTTATATCTTAACTTCTTCGCCCTTTCTTTTCTTAGTTCCTGCACGCTCACGCAGCTACCTCCTGATCTTTATTTTCCAGCAAAAAGATATTGCTGCTATAGTCTCCGGAATCCGATACTGACGCTTCCCCGTATAGGCTATCCAGGTATTGGCTGCCGTTTTTGGATTTGGAAATATATAAATAGTAGTTACTCTTTATATATTCCTTTGTTTTCACATCATCCTGGTAGTAACAGCTAAGAACCAACCTGGCTCCCAGCTTTTTGGCTTTTTCTTTTGCAGCCACAAATGCAAGGTATACTGCCTGATCCTGTTCCTCATACGCCAGGTTTTTCTCGTAATAACGCTCCAAGAACAATACCAGTTCTTCCCCTTCCTCTTCTTTTGGTTTCCCAGCTCCTGACAGATCTGCAAACTGGATCTTTTTTCGCATTCTGTCACCCACATAGGATCCCTTTGTCAATCGTATCATGGCCCGAAATACCACCTGTCCATTTTTTCGGATAAAGAAAAACTTTTTATTCGAATCAAAGCAGGATAACAGGCAATCGCTGTTTAACCCTGAGCGGTAGGAGAGGCAGGAATAGCTTGGGATCTCTCCGATCTGCATAACTGGAAGAAGACCGGTTTCCTCTTTTAATACCAAGTTTTTGCTGGTAAAAGTCCGATCTATTTTCCATTCTTTTTCCGCTTCTTCGGATACCTCAAAATCAATCTCACGCATGAGATCCCCAGATGGATATTTCAGTTCGTCAAATTTTCCAAGAAGCTCTGCTGTAACCAGCCTCCGGATCTCTTCGATTTTGGAGGGCTGCCGTTCCAGAAAAGTTTCCATGATCTCAGCCCCGCCCACAAAGAGAAAGTTGCCGATTCGAGCGGCATTTTCCTGTATAAATTCTTCTGAAAATGCCAGTTTTTCTTTTAGCAGCCTCCAGGAAATATCCCCTAAAATCAGCTGTTCTTTTAATTCACTTAGCGAATTACATTTTTTTACCAGCGCCAGGTCTTTTAGTAAAAAGAGAGCCTGCTGTTCCATGGTGATCTCTTTTTCCATGCCTTTTAGCTGCTCGCGGTAAACAAGAAGCCACAGTGCCGTTCCATAGCTTAAATCCGGAATGTTCCGAAAGTCCTCCCGGATCCATCTGGATAACGGCTTTTTGGATAATGCAGCTGCAAGTGGTTCTATCTGGCCTTCCCAAAATGAATGCGGCACACACTCCCGTTTTATCAATTCCCGAAGAACCAGAAGTCTTTCATCACTTTTGCAGGTCAGCTGTTCATACAGCTCGATTACTGCCTCTTTTGCAGTACAAAGAAGCTTTAACTCTTCAAATGTATGCTCCCGTTTTGCCAAAAGTTCAAATCTGTCACGCGATAAAATCAGATCCGCACTATCTTTTAAATTCTTCCGATTAAGGGTATTTAAGTTTATATACTCCTGGTACATCTCTTTCTTTAACAGCATGGAAGCATTTGGAAGATCATAAAAAAGTTCCGGTTCCTCATTGATGAGATTTAAGAATGCCTTTTTTTTCTGTGTGATGGCATATAATAGAAGCTCTGATTTTTCTTCACTTAGACTGGATAGAGAAATTTTTGATAACGGATTCTGGTACAGGGTATTCACATAGGACACTTTACTGGAAAATACTTCGGCTGGATCCGCGCCATCTGTAAATGCCCGTTCCAGCTTACACAAATCCTCATACAGAGCTTCATTCCACAGCCATAAGTTTAATCCATCTGTCAGATTCTCTTTTTCAATGTACCTGGTCACAATCCTTAACTTTTCCAGTATCTCAACAGGTCTTTCCTTCATCTGATCGAATTGTTTCTGATTTAGAGACCGGATCTCGGCTTCATACCCGGCAAGCGTATTGACAAGCTCCATCAGATCTTGATCTTGAAGAATTTTAAGGTTGTTTACATTTTCCAATAGATCAAGCAGCAGCTCTGATGAGAATACCGGATTCACAAGCAGCATACGGTCTTTTTCCCCTGCCTTCTCAAAGTCCAGCACATCCATACACATGGCAATGCTTTTTACCAGCTGTTCTTTTTCTTCTTTGCTTACGTTCTGCTCTCCATAATATTTCATATAAGAATAAGCGGTTCCATCGGTTACCAGCGGATCAAAATACACGGCTTTTACCTGTTCATAGGAAAAATCTGAAACTTTATCTGTCCCTGCATCCAATAGGATCCGCTGGAACCGGTATGCATTCAGCTCACATCCCTCTTTTTTCAGGTTTCCAAGATAGGTAATCGTTTCCGGATCTTCCATCATGTACAAACATACTTGTTCCCACAAGGACGGGATCACGTCCATAACCTCATTTTGAATGATGGTTTCTGCTGCCCGTACACATTTTTCTTCTCCTTTTTTTTCCAGGTAACAAAGAGAGAGTCCCGCCGTTTTTAGCAAATTTTGTTCCGCTAAATGTCTTTTTATCACTTCAATCATTATGCAACCTCCATCAAATCTACCAACTGTCTGACGCCCTCTAACTCTATCTGTTCATTTTTATACAGGTTCTGAAACAGCAACAGCAGATATTTTATTTCCTCTTTGCTGGTTACAATTTTTCCTCTTCTTTCCAGATAATCCCGCATATAGGAAAGATCCTGGCACGTAAGGAATTTTCCGCATATCTTCCATAGTAATAAAAGTCATAGATCTGTTCGAAAAGCTGATTTGTCCCCTTATTTTTCCGAAGCAGAAGATTAAATTCCTTTTTGATCTTCTTTTCCTCTTCCAGCTTTCGCATCCTTGTTTCCTGTATCTGTTTCCACTCTTTTTCCATTTCAAGGCTTCGCAGTTCTTCCTCTGACATGTATTTTCTTCGCAGCGTTTCTTTCCCACTACATTCCTCCCGATAGGGAAGGATTTCTTTTGCCATCTGCATAGCTTCCTTTGGTTCCATCCAAAGTCCTGTACTGTCTTTTAACAGGATGCTCCTCAAAAAGCTGATGTAGTTTCCAACATCTGTTAAAAACAGATGTTCCTCGATCCACATAAATAGTTCCTGATGTGCATTTCTTTCTAACAGCGGACGGCAGATCTCACATTCTCCACGACTAATTCCATACGGATACAACGAAAAGGATCTCTGAAGCATGCTCCATGGTTCCAGAATTCCTGGGATTCCCTCTATTCCAATTTGGGTAATGACGAGCTTTAACATGGAAAAACTGGTCATGGTATTTATATCTTCCATATCTGCTTTCAGGTAATACAGCATGCTATCCCATTTCTCCCCAAATACTTTTTCTGCCTCCCCGATTGGATTCTCCCTGGTATCAGGCTCTCCCATAAAGGGAACCGTTTCAAAAGCATCTGGATCTGGTTCTTTGTTTCTCATTTCCCGGTATCCCTTTAAAAATTGTTTCATAAGACCGACGGCATCCAGGATCCCATTTTCGCTTAACAGATGAAAGACATGACAAAGATCGTAATCCATTTTCTTCCAGAAGATTTCCACATATTCCCGTCCGGTCAGCTTTTGATAGGCTGCAAGATAGGATTCCAGCTCTGTTTTTTCAAATGTCCCATTTCGCAGGGTGTCATTCACACACTTTTCAAACTCTTCCTCCTTAAGCTGTGCCGCCAGGCAGTGCCATTTTTCCTGGTTTAAATTAATATAATGCCACTCTTTCATCCCATTTTTCCGAAAAGGGAACAACGTTAAGAAGGTTCTGACATTTTCCACCTTCATTCCATACAAACAATTTTGGATTTTTTCCTGTCCACCAAGACGCACTGGAAAACAGTCGTATTTTCTTAAAAAAGTTTCACATAACTCATACACCACATCCGGATACATCTTTTCTCCTGGCAGAAAGGTTTTCAATACCCTTACTGCAATCTTCTCCGCAGTCAATGAGTTCGGATCCAGGTATCTTCGTGCCCCTGTCAATATGCCATTTAAAAAAATGACCTCTTCCTTTTTATATCCATTTTTTATAAGCTGTTCCTCCAACGCCCCGTTTGCATTCGCCGCATTTGTCTGGGAAAGTTTTACCACCTGTTTTAACACCGCAGTTTCTTTGGTCCGGTCATTTTTCAGCCGTTTCTCATATTTCATGGCAATCCAGGCATAAAAATGCCAGTCTTCGTAAACAGACAGCCTGCGTTCCCTTCCAAAGCAGGCCGCGATCTTTCCCTTTAATTTCTGCCATAACGTATCCGACTCTGGAAAAACGGAAAGGATAAAGATCATTTCCTCCACTTTTTCATATGGATACTGGTGCAGGGCATCCACCCAGAGCTTGCGATCTTTTGTTGCAAGCAGACACCGGACTGCAAGGTAACACAAATCCTTTTCTCCAAGTACCTTGCCAAACTGTTTCCAGAAGCCGCTTTTTTGGGTACCATTAAAGGTCTCCTGAATGCAGGATGTCCCTGCAAGCGCAAGCCCAAGAGCCCGGTAAACCGGTTTTGTCATGGTCCGCCGCTCTTTCATACGCTCTAATACTTCTCCAGGATAGTGAAGATTATATTCTTCCTCCATGCTGCGCTCACAGATTCCATAAAACAGGCTGTTTTCTCTCTCCTGTTTTAAAAATGCTTCTTTGTCCGCATTTGAGGACAGCTGATAGATCATGGATACCATCTGCCGGTACAAGACGGGATCCAGCCAGTCTTTATAGATGTTCCATTCCATTCTTTGCCTCTCCTTTTTCAACTAAACTTAAATGCATCAATCCCATGCAGGTTATGGCTTTTTCTGGTCAGTGTGATACTGTCCTCAAAATGTTCCTGACAGCTTTTTTTCGCTGCCCTTCTCATGCCTTTTGAAGTCTGGTGTTTGACCATTCTTTTAAAACCAGGTCCTACCAGGTGATTTTTATGATACATTCCCATATTTTTCACTCCATTTCTGCAGGTACAAAGTCCTACCTTATTCTTTTCACGCTCTTTCTATATAGCGGATACTGTTTTTTCGGCATTCAAATTCCGGACACAAGGAACTCCACAATTCTTCCAGATCCTTCATCCCGAATGCACTAAGTTCCGTTTCCCGTTCCCTTCCATACAGATCGGTATATCCAATCTGGTAAGTTCCGCCTCCGCTTCTTACGATTCCTTTTCCAGCTTTCCTTACGGTCATGTTATTGCCTCCATTTAAAATTATTTCTTCCTATTAAATAGGGGGGACGACTTGTCCCCCCAAAAGTTACGCTGCAATATAAAGTTCTTTTTCCCTGTCCACAAGAGGCAGAACATAGGTCGTCTGTTCCAGATGGTTTTCTTTTTGATAGTTTACGCCATCGTGGTAAGACGAGAAATAAAGGATCTGCCCCTTATTTTTATAAGGCTTCAGGTTTTCCTTCCATCCGGACTCCAATCCGTGAACGGCAAGCCCCCAGGCCACCTTGCAAAGATTGCATCTTAATCCTGCATATCCAAGGTATTTTTTTACAAACTGTTCCGCACTGTGGGTGTTGGAAAAATAACGGGCATACTCAAATGAGCGGCACAAAATTTTTCCATCCTGAAAGCCTGCAAAATAACAGTCTTTTTTTAGTTCAATCACATACCCGGTTGCGTAGATTTCCTTTCCCGGATGTATCTTTTTTGAATCCTCATGGATCTGTAACAACTGTTCGGAATAAATCTTTTTTCTTTTTTTATGCTGCATCATGCTCCTCCTTTTAGTTTACTCTTCGAAGTAATTTTGCCAGCTGCTTTGTCAGTCGGATGGGAAGCTGCTCTAAGCTTGATATATCAAGATAGGCATTTCCATAAATCTTCCGGATAGCTTCTTTATCCCAGCCAATCGCTGCTGCCTGAAACAAAATTCCTTTCTTTCCAAGTTTTTCCTTAATCTTTTTTAAGTCTGCTGTGGCATAGCTTCCAAAATAACGGGTTGCATTTGGCAGTCCGTCACTGATAAGGAACAACAGTTTTTGTTTTTCCGGACGTTTTAAAAGCTTATTTGCCATAAATAGAAGGGCTGCCCCGTCCCGGTTACTGCCATCGTTTTCCATAGTGACGATCCGCAAACGGTCGTTTCTGTCTTCCTCGAACTCTGCATAACTGTGAAAATAAACGGTTTCCTCACTTGGATCACAATGTTCGTAACCATCCGTATGGTGTCCGTAAACCAGAATGGGGATTCCGGCTTGTCTGCAAAAATCGTATAAGGTGAGGGCTGCTACCTTGGCTGCTTCTATACGATGGCCTATCATGGAGCCAGAATTGTCCACTAACACGCAGACCACCGCATCTGTTTTCTTTCCGGGAAATATCCGCTTATATACGGCACCGCCTGGATCAGCAATGGCACGCATATCCAGCTTTTTTCCAAGATACATCCGACGTTCCGTCCGTTCCTTCTGGTTTTCCAGGATTGGAAGAAGCCTGGTCCGAAGCCTTTTTTCTACCTTTCTTGCCGAAGCTTCATATGCAGACAGCCAGCTTTTTTCTGTTTCTGTGAAGGTGTTCTTATACAGAACCTCTTTTTTTACCATGTTATGGGCTGCTTCAAATTCCATCCCATCCAGTTCCTCCTGCAGACGGTTTTGGGCTTCTACTCCCATATCCTGATCCACGGTTTCTGATACTAAATCCAAAAGGATTTTTTGCAGTATCAGGTCAGATTTTTCATCTGCGCCTTCCTGTTCTTCCTTATCCTCTTTCGAAACCTGGATCGCTGCGGCATTTTCAAGTTCCGGTAAGGCAGTCTCATCCACTTCCGATTCCTGAATAAATTTGGGAAGATCTTCGGTCAGTTCTTTTAGATACTCCCCCATGGCTGCCTCCAGCTTTTTTAGTTGTTCTTCCGTCAGCTCTTCTGTTTGTTTCCCGGTTTTCGCCTCGTCCTTTCCATTTCCGGATACATCTGTCGGAAGATCCTCATCGGAGGAATCCGAAGAAAAATCTTTTAGACCTTCTTTACCGCCTACAGCTTCCTTAGATTTCTCTTCTGAAGAAGCTTTTTCAGATACCGTTTCTGATTTATTTTCCTCCTCTGAGGCATTTGGAGACTCCTCATCCCCGGTCTGCTTAGAAGCTTCCCAGTTGTTATCCCCAGAAGTATCACCTTCTTTTACAGGTTCCTCTTCTTTGGATTCCTTTTCTCCTGTGGAGGATTCTTCTGTTTCTTCCTCTTCATCTTCTCCCACGGATTTTCCTTCTCCCTGGGATGCCTCTTTTCTATCTTCCTCTGTAGAATTTTCTTCCCCTGCTGATTTTTCTTCTTCCGGTTCTTCCTGCGGTGGTTCTTTCTGCGACGGTTCCTCCGGTGGCTCGTCCACTTCTGCCGGTTCTTTTTCCGACGGTTCTTCCTGAGACATTTCTGCTTCCGACGGTTCTTCTTCCTGTGGTCGTTCTTCCTCGTTTTCTTCTGGTTCCTGACATTCCTGCTTCAATTCTTCCAAAAGATTCCGAAAATACTTCCACATCTTAAGCAGGATCTGGTTGGTGGCCTGGTAACGGATAAGATCACTGTCCGCTGTCACCGACAGATCCACAAACTGCTTCACCTCATTTAAGGTATCCAGCATCTCACAGCTTTCCATATTCCAGGAATTGGCATATCCCCGGAGGGCATACTGTACAAGTACCTTTAAAAAAACAGAAACCGGATCTGAATTTCCCTCTAGCAGTTCTTTTAACGGGGGAATCCATTCCACGTTTCGTCTCCGGTTGATCAGAATTCCTTTTTTGATACTTCCAGGAAACAGGCTGCACATCTTTTCCTCTATGTACACATCATTTAAAAGGTTGCTGATATAAGACGCACATTCTGTCAGAAGGGGAACCACCACTGGATTTTTCCCGGCCAGACAGGTATCCATCTCATTCAGGGCTTTTTCTTCGTCCTCGTTTTCCGGCTCTGGTGCATCCGGATACCAGACACCTGCCAGCATATTCTGCACATAGACTTTCCGAAGTGCAGAATCCGTAAATCTGGCATGGCCGCATTCATGTCCTAATATCCCGATCAGGCTGTCACTTTTTTGTTCCAGTTCTAAAAAGCTGCCTGTGATGAGATTGCCAATGTTGATGCCGATTCGTTTCCCATCATTCCAGCCTGCCAGTCCGTCTTCTGTACTCTGGTACAAAAGCAGCTGCTCCAGCTTTTCCCCTGCCACTTCATTTGCAAGGTCCCGAAAAAGTTTCCGGTAACCTTCTGAAAAAAAGACCTGACTGGGGCTTAACTTTTTTTGTTCTTCCTTGATCCGCTCTCTATAAGTATCCTTCATTTCGATTCTCCCGTTTCTAACAATACGGTTCCACATAGGTCTTCATCAGATGTTCCTGTTCCTCCGGATCCATTGTGGCTTTACTGATAACCGCAACCTGTGCCGCGCGCCTGACATCTTTAATTGCCTGAAAGGTACGCACCCAGTTTTCCAGTTCCCGATAGCCGCACACACCATCCTGAAGATCTTCTTCCTTCAGATAAGCATGGATTTTTTGAATGGCCGAAACCATAAAGTTTAAGAATTTCTCATCCCCATATCCGGTACGTGCAATAACCCGCCGCTTCATTTCCTCTTCTGTGAGATTTTGCTTGGGCTGGATCAGGCTCATACGGGATAAGACCGACTGGTTAAAATTTCCGCAGCCCACATAATCCAGGTTTGTAGTCATAATCACAATGGTATCTTTATTTCTCTTTATTTTTTCCCCATTAATCAGATCTGTCACCGCTCCATCATCAAAAAGAGAGTTCAGTCTTGTAAGCGTCCCTGGTTTTTGAATCATGGACGGCTCCTGAATTTCCAAAACGGAAGGAAGACGGCACGCTTTTATGATCTCTGATTCCCGCAACAAAAAATCCTTCTCTGCCCTTGCACTTTCATATCCTTTTTCATAAGCAAGGCGCAAAAGTTTTTCAAATGCAGCTTCTTCTGAAATGCCCTCTTCATAGGTTCCGCTAAGTACACAAAGTGCGGAAGCTGGATCCATCTGAAGGTCGTAAAAGGCTGGAAGCACTGGAAGCGTTTTCTTTTTCGTTCCCATGTTTGGTACCGTACTTGCAAGAAGCTCCAGCTCATCTGTACCAGGGCCACAGGTAAATACATAATAGGGAAGGCCTAATATCTGTGCGATCATCCTGGCATCTGTGGTTTTTCCAGTTCCAGCTTCCCCCGTCATCATAAAAAGCCTTGCCGGGGTATGAACGACCATTTCCAGGATTTCTTCCACCTCCTGGCTCACAATGTAATCCTCTGGAAGCGTGGGGATCCTCTCTTTTTCACTATGCTGGCAGTTAAAATGTCCTGCATACTCCATCTTTAACTCCGAAATAGCAGCACCTTTCTTCCTCCCTTTTACTCCCAGCACCTTAAAAGTACCAATTATACAGGCATTTGGCGCATAAATTCCGGAGTTAAGGTCAAAGGGATGAAAACTATCCTTCAGTTTTCCTTCCGCAAACTGGTTCCGGTCAAAAGAAATGGCGTCCTCCGTTGTGGCAGTCATCCGCAGATACAGGTTATCGCAGCAGCGAAAGGACATTTTAAGTGCCTGCCCCGCCAGTCCTGCTTTTACAGCACGTTTCAGTTCGTCAAAGCAGGTATGAAACTCATCGTCGTAATACTGGCTTTCGGGAACTATACTTGCATAGACAAGCATTGCAAGATACTCTTCCCCGGTAGATTTTCCCTTTAAAACGCCAGGCATCTTTGTTGTTTCTCCTGCGGGATCCTTTTTCTTTCTAATTCCACAGAATCTTCCGTTTTGATAATTGTACGTCATGACACAAAGTTCCTGCTCCACCGGGTACTCCAGGCAAAAATAACGAACAGACTTTTCTGCCAGCTGAATTCCGGCAGCACCTTCTTCTTTCTCTTTCATTCCAAAAAGCTTAAAAATAGCAGCCAAAGTGGGCGGATGAAGCTTGGCAGATTTTCCATTTGTCCGCGTATTATATCTGGAGCAGTCTTCCGCTTCATAGCTGATTCTTTTTTTCTTTGCAAACTTTAAATATGCCTCAATTTTTTCCGGCAATGCCAATTGATAGGTCCATGGTTCATAAAAACAGATTTCTGGCATTTTGATTCCTCCATATGGAAAAGCAGGGTAT
>ENA-OWPB01002251-OWPB01002251.1-human-gut-metagenome-genome-assembly--contig:-NODE-2251-length-14012-cov-11.862005_pt1 | contig 14012 bp, 12 predicted proteins | sample MGYA00248260_ERZ651838 | MGnify/ENA primary metagenome ERZ651838 (study PRJEB26924, sample SAMEA4378304) | human gut metagenome | biome: human gut; feature: human-associated habitat; material: faeces...
TGGTGGGCAGAGCCGCATTGATGCGGTTCTCGTTGGTGATGACACCGTCCTTCATCGGGACGTTGAAATCACAGCGGACAAGCACCTTCTTGCCGCAGTAGTTCTGATCGTCGATCGTCTTCTTACCTAAACCCATGGTAATAAACTCCTCTCAAACTTTGATTTCTGAACTAGAGTTTCGCTCGCTTTTCAGGGGGCATTCCTGCCCCGCCTGTTACTATTATAAACAAAAACTGTGTACAATGCAAGGACGCAGAATAGATAATTGTTTAACAAACATTTCCTGTGGTTGTTCCAAAATGTGTCTATTTTGACCGAACCGGGCACAAACCACGATGCATCCCTGTTTTTGCGAGCGGCATCTCTCTCCTGCCGTACCATTTTTACCGGCAGGAACAGACGCTTCCCCTGCTGTATACGCCCCGATCAAAATACACCCGGACAAACAAAAGCACCCTTTTCTCCAAGGAATGCAGAGAAAAGGGTGCAAATCAACGTATTCACATGGCTATGCCGGAACCGGCACAGCCCGGTACGTTCACCTCAGGCACTTTCCAGTGAGAAGCTATAATCAGCAGTTCTCAGCGAAGTACTTGATGGTACGGACCATCTGAGCGGTGTAGGAGTTCTCGTTGTCGTACCAAGACACGACCTGGACCTGATAGGTGTCGTCGTAGCTACGCTGGTTTTTCGCACACTTTTTGTAGTCGTTCATAATTTTGAAACAACAGTTACAGTACCACAGCGCACAGTTGTCGTACCAAACACGGCTTGTTCGTATCACTATTATAACACGTTTCAGCGTCGTTTTCAAGTTTTCCCGTTTCTTTTTTCGCCGGCATATTTATGCAAGCAATAATGTATATTCTCATTTACCAGTCTTCGGAGAGCCTGGGGCCCAGGGGCCTCCGCCGGGGCGTCTGCCCTGCCCAGGTACTCTCCTCAGTCCGTGATCTTGCGGCTTTGAAGGGCGATCCCGGGGTGGATCTTATGGGGGTGAGCAGATACCAGACCGCTGTGTAGCAGGTTGTTTGTGGCCCTTACAGCTTTTTCCCGGCGGTTTTTGGATTGAAATTTCACCGGACGTGTTTTTGAAGGGAGCGGTGGGAGAAGGAGAATATTTGTTCGATATGGAACAGTCAACAATAAAAGACGTCATCCATCCTTAGAATGTCACATCTGCCGACCAGCTCTTTTCATCTTCCCATTCACTTTATCTGGCATATCAATGAGTCCGAATCGGTAGAACATTCCATAAATATAAGTCACGCCTCGGATGTCTCCCAGAGCTTTCGGGCGGTCTACCACTGCTCCTACCTTTTTAATATTGTGCAGTGCCAGCAATACCGAACTCCATGCCAGGCTTTTGCTATTCTCCCGGCGGTCGATCCAAAGTTCTTTTGTATATTGTCCATTCCGACCTTTTCGTATTTCATAGGTAAAGGGTAAACCGGAGTAGGTTTTGAACCGTACTCCAGAATAAAGCAGAACCACTTCCCACAGGTGCTCCTCTGTCGGCTCGGTTCGCAGTTTTCTTACTGCTCTGTATCTCCGCTGCCGCTCTGCTCCCACGCTGATTTTTTCCACGGGTGCCTCCTTTGGAAAGTATATACCCTTTTCGTATGGCAGGTACGAGGTGACGGAGGCTTTGGACAACTTAAGGACTGATGCGGTGGAGAGAACTGCATCCTTGTAACTCCGTGTTTCTCTGTAATTATTAAAGGTACGCTGCACCATCTCCGCTACATCTGATTCATAGATCCCGGCTGTGATGAGCAGCTTCCGGACTTTTATTGGATTTAATCCCAGTTCTTCACCGATGGCCTGCAAGGACATCTCAGAATCATAAAGCACCACAGCACATTCCATCTGATCTTTCAGATTTTTCCCAGCATCATACTCCGGCTTCAGCTTCTTCCGACCACCGCCCGGATTTCTGGCTTTATATGGTATTTTCTCGTCCATGATTATTCATGCAACTCCAGCGGCAGGCCATCCGGGTCGTGGAAGAAAGTCATCTTTTTGCCGGTATAACTATCCACACGAATCGGCTCACATTCAATTCCAGCCTCTGCCAGATCATTTACTGTCTGTTCTATGTTATCAACGCAGAACGCAAGATGGCGTAGACCACAGGCCTCCGGACGATTCACGCGCTTCGGGGGATTCTCCTCAGCGAAAATTTCCAGCTCCGTGTGTTCATTGACACGAAGATCCAGCTTCCAGTCCTTGCGCTCCGGGCGGTAGTTCTCTCTGATGACAGAGAATCCCAGCTTGTTCACATAAAAATCCTTGGCGGCTTCATAGTCAGATACAATAATTGCAATATGATGTATTTTTGATAAGTTTATTTTGCTCACACTCCATTTTTCATTTCCGTCACAAACTATATATCGTGCTCAAAAATACGCCGTGTGAACTTCTGGAATTCACAGTCCACACGGCATATTACTTTATTTCAGCCTTTCGAGAATCTCATCTGCCGTCATACCGGATGCCAGCAGCTTCTTCAGCACAGCTTCGGCTTCAGCCTTCTTAGCAGCTTCAGCAGCCTTCGCATCAGCGGCAGCCTTCTTGGCCTCCAGCTTTGCGATTTTCTTTTCGGTCTGCTTGATTTCCGCCTTCTGCGGCTTTAGACTTTCACGCAAGGACTTTATATCGGTTTTCAGCTCTTCGATCTGGGCGACAGTCTTGGAAAGACCTTCTTCGAGCATCGCCTTGTCTTTCTGCAACTTTGCGATCTGAGCATCGAAGTCGGTAGATGCGGTAATGCGGTTCTTGCTGCCTCTAGTTCTGGTCATAGGATGATGCCTCCGATAAGATTATGTAAGATTTAGGGTTAGTATAGCACTATGGGAATTAGATGGCAAGAATCCCCCAAAGATCAATGCAGGTCAACACCGTGTGCATTACAAAGTTCCTTAAGAAAACTTATAACTAATCTTTTGCCAATAGTCTGGTCTAGCAACTCTTTTCCACCAAATCTGTAGACCTCATAACCCGCAAGTGTCATATCTCTCTGTGCTGAAACCATTGCAGCATACTTATCCACAGAAGCACTATGACTTTGCGGGTCAGCATAATGCTGAATCCCATCAATTTCTATCACAATTCTTTTTGATTCTGAAAACAGCATCAAAAAGTCCATTCTCTGATGTTCATATATTTTTCTAATTCTATCTTTTTCTAACTTAGGGTCATAATAGAGCCATACCTGTGGGAATATTGCAGGGATTTTTTCCGCATACTGCGTTGCCAATGATAAATACGAATCAAAAAAGAGCTTTTCAGGCGGCGAACTAAGCGACTGCTGTAAAAATGGAACCAAATCCGCATGTCTGCTAATGATGTAATTTCCTGCCGTATACCAGTCAGTCAACTGCTTCCATGTAATCACACCTTCAATCGGTTTATCATACACTAAGCATTTATCTTCATTTCGTTCTATGCGAATTTCGTTATTCAGAGCATCTGAAAATGTGATGTCAGGCTTCTGTGAAGACGCAAATATTATATTCTTTAGTTGTCCTTGCACACCACGGTCAGTAGGAAATACGGTATATTTAGGCCTATTTGCAATCTGACCATTTTCTTTTAATTCATATCCATCACCCGTAAGATATGAGTTAATCACATCCACATACACTTTATTATCAACGATTTCTCGTTCTTCCGTTTCTTCGTTCCATTCAATCCTTCTAATTCCCGGAGAAACATATTGCTCTATGAAAAATATAAATTTATCATCATCTACCTCCAGGAGATTTAGGCGATGAAACAAAACATAGTCCCATGTCCAATCGTTATTCATCTCCATGTGTTTCCACACTTCCTCAAGGAAGGTGGTATACCTGTGGTCCTCTGACGACATATTTTCTGCATCTGGAAACACTTTTCTGACAAATTCAGACGCCTCTAATTCTCCTACTATGTCTCCTCGTGCAATAAGATCGTTTAAAATAAGACGGCGTGTATCTTTTTGAATTTGCATGCACTTTCTCCTGCCGAATAATATTCTCTGCATCTCAGCCGTCATTATGACGTTGCCTGCTGCTCACCACGGAGAGGTGTGCAAAGTTTCGAGCAGCATAGGCTGTACTTATGTACAGTCTATATGCACCAAAATTTTTATAGGGAGTTATTGAGAGTGATTTTATTAAGCACTCTGTTTTCAATGTTGCAAATTAAGTATCCTCTTTTTTCATTTTTAACAATGGAACACAAGCAATTACCGTTGACAGTAAGGTAACCGGTGCCATATATCCATTAGAAAAGAACCAATTCCAAAAATCCGGAAACAAACTCATCCTAGCAAGCGTAGCTTCACCGACATAACCATAAAACAACAACTGACCTGTTTTCACATCGTAGTTCATACTAAGCGTATTTTCAGGCGATTTTAGTTCAACCTCTTGATATTGTAAATCATACTCATTCGATATTGGAGTATATGCAATAGAGAGTTTTCCACTCGCCCCATATTTAACTGAATTCAATCTACTTGAACTGATTTCTTCAAAATCAACACCTTGAATATCAAATGCGAATATTGACTCTATTGAAACGTCATACTTCATCAAATTATAACTTATATTTATGGCACTCCGATACTTATTTTCTTCAACTACGGTTTTTGCCGCATCTCTTAGTTTTTGCATCTCTTGTATTTTCTCTAACAGGCTTTCTGAAAAAAGAGTCAAAGGCATTTCAGTCGAAAGCAATTCACTTTTTCCAGTTGATGAATCCATAAGAGTCACAGTTGCATCTTGAATATCCAGCTTCATAATACCAGAAAGGGATGCTAAAATTTTTTTTGCTGCAAAAGACTGTTGCTTCATATCCGAGAATGAAACATCCATCAAGCTTGCATCGTATGTTTTCCCATCAAATCGTATTGACAGTTTTTTGTTTCTTTCCGGCGTAATTTCTATATAGCTTCCTTTTTGATACGAAATACCATTCAAATTGAGTCCAGACAAATCAATCCGTAATTGCTTAGAACTTGTAATGCAAAAATATGATAAAACTTTGTCACTTCGGCTTTTAGTACTAAGATGCAGTTCTTTTGCTTTTCCGCTTATATTTAGTAATCTCGTTTCATATGGATATGCATCATCGGAAGGAATCTCCAATTCCGAATGAACATACGCTGTTGACGGTTTAATTTCGAAAATGAGACACGCTAGTACTAGCACAAGAACAAATGAACGCACTAGGCTCTGACATAATTCTCCCATATCTGTATGGAAGAAATCATACACAAATTTATATATTTTTTTCAACAAACATTCAACTCCATTCACAGTTTACAAGTCCTCGTTTGCCACAGAAAATCATGTATTTTAACTATTTTATTCTATTATTTGAGCAGGAAATAATCCGGATGGCGTAGCCATGCTTTGAGCATGGCCACATTGTCTCATCTTATCAATTTATTCGCTTTTATATGTTTCCATCTCTGATTGATACTTTTTAGCATCCTTCAAAAAGCTCGCCGCAATCATCACGATGGCTGCGCCAATTGGGAATGCCGCCACGATACTGACCGACTGCAGGTTGTTCATGCTCTATTTTTCAAGCTCATTTTCTGCTCAACCACGTCCAAGCCACCAGCACACCGATCCATCCACCCATCGTATTACCGAACACATCATCGAACTCTGCGATGCCAAGTCCCGTAATATACTGGGTCGCTTCGATTGCCACAGACATCACGAATGGAATCAGCAACACCCATCTTTTCTGAAACCACCTATACAGCCCCGTTCCAAGTGGAATGAACAGCCAGATGTTATTGATGACCCCCACTCTCACGGATTGCTCTTTCAAGAACTTCCCTGCATAGGAAAAGAGGACAAAGTTCATTCTTGCATCCCCTGACTCACGAAACATCAGTGTTTCATAAAGAATGAAAGCCACATAAACAATCGTCAGTACTACGCTTAAACTCTGAGGAAGAACAATCATCAGCAAGCAGACCACACAGCCAAAAACAACTACCATGCATGGGAAGCCATTCAGAAGGTTGTCCACACTCAGCATAACATTGCCGTTTCTGTCAAGCAGAAGGTTCACCTTGCCACTGCGTTTGACGCCGTACTGCCCTTTAGACAATGCCTTTTGATTGCCATTCGCATCAAAATACATATCCGTATCTGCTGTGCCGTCTCTATGATAGGTACGTTTGATGATGGTATAGCCTGCATTGGTAGGGGTGGGTTTGCCATCTGCGTCAAGATAAGTAATCTGGCCGATGTATCCTTGCTCGTTGCGCTGGTATGACTCGCCATACTGACCAAGCAAAGACCTTACAGGATTTCCTTCTGTGTCAAAATACTGCTCACCGACAACAGTTCCATTCCTATCACGCTGATATGTCTTAATCGCATATCCAGATGAAATACACACCGCATGACCGTCTTTATCGAGAAAGGTCAAACTAGTGTTCTGGCCTTCAGTATTAAACCCACGATGAAGCCCATAGTATCCGCCGGAGCACTGTACCTGCTGTCCGTTCAAATCGTAGTAGAAATCATCAGAAACCCTGCCGTCAACCTGCGTTCTGACAATAGTAGAATATCCGTCACTGCGCATTATTGGATTATCTTCGGCATCAAGATATGTGATTACCGTGCTCGTTTCATCATATTCATACGATAATCCGCAATAATCTCCATACCTTGCCACAGGGTTTCCGCTTGCATCAAGATACTGTTCCTCTACAACTCGGTCGCTATCGTCCCACATTCTACACACGGTCGCATAGCCCATATCAATGGCATCTGTGATTACCCCCTCAGGATTCACATAGCTTGTGCTGGTCACGCTTCCACCTACGGTTTCTCGGATACTCAACTCTGAGGCAGTGTATCCTGCATCGTGGTCAACATCCGCATCAGGCAACAACGCCAAGATAGACAGAAGAACCACAGATGCAGTCAGCAGGATTCCGCATCCTCGTTTCAGGTTTGCACTCAAATTCCGTAGCCTCTGCTCTTAATGGTCTCCACGACCTGAGACACATACTTCTGGCAGGTATCGTGGTCGGGAGCTTCGACCATCACACGCACAACAGGTTCCGTACCAGATTCACGGACAAGGATACGACCAGTATCGCCCAGTGCCTCAGCTACGGCCTTGACTGCTGCCTGCACTGCTTCATCATCCTGTGCAGCTTTCTTGTCGGTCACACGGACATTCTCCAGAACCTGCGGGTAGATCTTCAGCGGCTCAGCCAGCTTGCTCATGGGCAGTTTCTTAGCAAGCATTACTTCCATCATTTTCAGACTGGTCAGGATACCATCACCCGTACTGGCGTACTTGCTGAAGATAATATGACCACTCTGCTCACCGCCGATACGGCAGCCGTTCTTAGCCATGTACTCATAGACGTACTTGTCACCCACTGCAGTCTTGGCGTAGCCGATGCCCTTCTCATCAAAAGCCTTATACAGACCAAAGTTGGACATGACCGTGGTAACGACGGTATTGGTCAGCAGTTTGCCACGCTCCTTCATATAGCAGCCATAGATGTACAGGATGTGGTCGCCAGTGATGACATTACCCTTTTCATCCACACACAGGCAACGGTCAGCATCGCCGTCATAGGCAAAACCGATGTCCAGGCCCTTCTCTACCACGAACTTCTGCAGACCCTCAATGTGGGTAGAACCAGCATTGTTGTTGATGTTCAGACCGTTGGGCTGTGCATTGATGACGTAGGTATCGGCTCCCAGAGCATCAAACACAGACTTAGCGATGTTCCAGGAACTGCCGTTGGCGCAGTCCAGTCCAACCTTGACACCCTTGAAGGAATAGATGCCAAGGCTGATCAGATAGCCCATGTAGCGGTTGCGGCCAGACACATAGTCCACCGTGCAGCCGATATGCTCACGGTGAGCGAAAGGCAGCTCCGGCCAGTCCTTATCGAACACATGGAGCTTTCCGTCAATGTAATCCTCGACTAACAGTAAGATCTCCTCTGGCATCTTCTCGCCGTAGCAGTCGATCAGCTTGATACCGTTGTCATAATAGGGGTTGTGGCTGGCAGAGATCATAATACCGCAATCAAAGTCATCCACACGGGCAATATAGGCCACGGAAGGGGTGGTAGTGACGTGCAGCAAGTAGGCGTCTGCACCGGAAGCGGTCAAACCAGCCACCAGACTATACTCGAACATATAAGAGCTGCGGCGGGTATCCTTGCCAATGACGATGCGGGCAGGCTCGTTGTTGCCGTTACGCTCACGAAGGACGTTGTAGTACCAGCCCAGAAAACGGCCAACCTTGTAGGCATGGTCGGCAGTCAGAGTAATTCCAGCTTCTCCACGGAATCCATCGGTTCCAAAATACTTTCCCATTATAGTTTTTCCTCATCCAAAGAGTGAATTGACGAATAGAAATGTGCCTTTAGCCGGATAATTATCCGTTGCCTGCTGCTCACTACGGAGAGGTAGCACACTTGAGTAGCACAGCCATGCTTTGGACATGGCTTCTATAGCTAGTTATACAATTGATGAAAAAGCACTAGCTACCTCAGCAAATTCATCACTGCAGGTTTTCACCGAATTAAGATGTCCACCAACTACTCCATCCGCTGCTGTAAGCTCAAATATCGGCTTTTGTGCTGCTTGCGCCCTTGGAATTAATCCATTATAATTTTTAAATTCTGCGATTTTGTAATCATTGCATTTTGCAACCAGATTGTATTTTTGCAAAGCTGCTATCGTCAACGGCTTAACCACATAGTTTTCGATTGTTTCTGGAATTTGTTCACTCCACATCGCAAATGCCTTTGTCTCTCGATTTCTATATTTATTGAACTGTTGCAGCACATATCCCGTAAACTTTGGAGCTCCTGCCACACAGTCAAATCCAGAAATCATCGTTCTATCTAGAGACAACTGATAATTGTTTATCCATGTAGCGAATGTTCTTCCAATATTTTGCATTCCTCGAAGTGAAAACATGTCCGGAACAACTGGAATAAAATAATTGTCGCATCCAAGCAAGATAGCCCTATTTAGTGCGCCCATATTGGGACCAATATCAAATAGGACATAATCGATTTCCTGCTCTCTACAAAAGTTCATCACTACTCTGTATATTGCAGACGTAACTCTAAAACCACGTTCTTGTCCTGCCAGTAACTGTGTCCATGCATTAGTTAATTCCGTTTCAAAATCAGACAGCAACAGATCTCCAACAAAAATCCATATATTTCTATTCTCAATCTTATACGGCTTAACCGGTTTAATATCTCCCGATCCCAGAACGATCGGTTCGACAGCTTTATAAATGCTGTTTCCGTTGGTTCCCCATTCTTGACTTATAATTGCATCGTCACACAAGTGGCTTGACAGGTTGCACTGTGGATCAGCATCAACAAAAAGAACTTTCTTACCCATTCGCTCTAGCGCAAATCCCAAGTGGTAGGTAAACGTTGTTTTTCCTACGCCACCCTTGTTATTAAAAAACACAACATTTTTCATATCGTCTTCCTTATATCAACCCGGTTATTCTCTCTTCTAAAGAGTAACTTAATGAATGCATACCTTAGCCGGATTATAATCCGTTGCCTGTTGCTCACCACGGAGAGGCAGTACACTTGAGCAGCACAACCATATGGCTGAACACATGATCGCTATAGGTATTAGTCTCTTCGGAACAAATCGCGAGTGTAAACCTTGTCCTGCACATCATCCAAGCAACTATCATAGCGGTTGGCAATGATGGCTTGGCTGCGCTTCTTGAATTCTTCAAGATCGTTCACGACCTCGCTGCCGAAAAAGGTAGAGCCATTCTCCAGAGTCGGCTCGTAGATGATAACCGTTGCGCCCTTTGCCTTGATACGCTTCATGACACCCTGAATGGAACTCTGACGGAAGTTATCGGAGTTCGACTTCATGGTCAGGCGATATACGCCAACCACCACATTGTGTTCCTTGCTGGGGTCATAAGCCTCGTTTGCTTCGTATGCACCGGCAATTTCCAGCACACGGTCAGCAATGTAATCCTTACGAGTACGGTTAGACTCCACGATGGCTTCGATGAGATTTTCCGGAACATCGGCGTAGTTCGCAAGGAGCTGCTTGGTGTCCTTAGGCAAGCAGTAACCGCCATAACCGAAGCTGGGGTTATTGTAGTGACTGCCAATGCGAGGATCAAGGCAGACGCCCTCGATAATCTGCTGGGTGTTCAGCCCCTTCATCTCCGCATAGGTGTCCAGCTCGTTGAAATAGCTGACACGCAGAGCCAGGTAGGTATTGGCGAACAATTTGACAGCCTCAGCCTCGGTAAAGCCCATGATCAGGGTGTCGATATTCTCCTTGATTGCACCTTCCTGCAGCAATCCGGCGAAGGTATTGGCTGCCTTCACCAGACGGGCATTGTCCACGTCAGTACCTACAATAATTCGGCTGGGATAGAGGTTATCATACAGAGCCTTGGATTCCCGCAGGAACTCCGGGCTAAAGATGATGTTGTCACAGTGGTACTTTTCACGCACAGAAGCCGTGAACCCGACCGGAATTGTGGACTTGATGACCATGATAGCATCCGGATTATACTGGATCACCAGCTTGATGACAGCTTCTACTGCAGAAGTATCAAAGAAGTTTTTCTTGCTGTCATAGTTAGTAGGTGCTGCAATGACAACAAAATTCGCATCCTTATAGGCGGCTTCTGCATCCAGCGTTGCAACGAGATTCAGATCTTTCTCTGCGAGGTATTTTTCGATGTACTCATCCTGAATCGGAGACTTTTTATGATTGATGAGGTCAACCTTCTCTGGAATGATGTCTACTGCCACGACCTCATGATGCTGCGATAGCAGCGTAGCAATGGACAAGCCGACATAACCGGTACCTGCAACTGCGATTTTCATTTGCTCTTTCTCCCTTTCTGTACGTTCTTCCATCCTTAGCAAGACTTATGCTTTGATTCCCTGATACTCCTGCTGAACCTGCTGATAGCTTTCCAAATTGCCAATGTCATACCGCTTGCCCGGCATTTCCATAGCATGCACATCCGTTACTGTGCACAGCCACGCAATGAAGCTGCCCGGCGCATCAGTGCCACATTTTTTCTGTGCGATCGCATCCTTGACCTTTTGGGCATCTTCTCGGGTGTAGACATAGAAGGGAGGGCAACACCAGTGACTCTTGGGTTGGGCTGGCTTTTCTTCCATAGACAGAATTCTATCCTGGTCGTCGAGTTCCACCACACCGCATTTGGTGAGTTTCTTTTCGCTGGGCTCATAATAGCGCATGATGCAAGAGGTTTTCTTCTCGTCGGCATAGGCAACAAACCTGGAGAGGGGGAAATCCAGCACGTTATCACCGGCAATCACCAGCAGGTCATCATCCAGCCCCAACTGGTCAATGGCAAATTGCACATCACATACAGCACCAAGCCGGGTCTCATTGCTGATTGTTCCATCGTCCACCACCCGGATATTCTGTTTCTTGGTTGCCGCCCAGTCTTCAAAATGGTGGGCAAACTTGTGGTTGCTAATGACCACATAGGTATCCACCAAACCAGCGGCATCAATGTCATCCACCAGCCAATCTAAGATGGTCTTATCCCCTACCTTCAGCAAGGGTTTGGGAAAGTTCTCCGTCAAGGGATACAGGCGGGTTGCGTATCCCGCGGCCAAAATCAAGCACTTCATATTAGTCCTCCGTCTTATGCCCTACGCCATCCGCACTCTCGCACAGATGAAAACTGTACTTGTCACGCATCTCCGGGAATGCGGTGAGATATTTCCGCTCCACTTCTTCCCGAATGACATCTGCCTTGCTGGGATCAATCAATGCCATGCAACACCCCTTAAAGCCAGCACCGCTGAAGCGCCCACCGTAAATGCCAGCGGTCTCCCTCATAATCTCGTAGAGTTTGATCTGCTCCGGCGCACCGGACTCCCAGTTGTGGATGCTGCTCCAGCCAGATTCAAAGGACAGGCGTCCATACTCCTCCAAATCACCTCGCCGCCATGCTTCCGCACCAGCTTCCACACGCTTAAACTCGGTATACCAATGTTCACAGCGTTTTGCCCATTGCAACGGCAACTTGTCCTTGTATGTCTGGTAGATTTCATAACTAACGTCCCGGGCATTGGCCTCATTGAATTTGCCGTAGTCAAGACCCGCAAAAGCCTGCAAGGCGTATACACCAGAACGCAGTTCATCCACCCGCATATTATATTTAGAGCCAGCCAGGCTGTGCTCCAAACCGCTGAAAAACACCGCAATCTTGTATAGCTTCATATTGGGATTTGTTGGAATCAGCTCATAGTGGTTGTCCTTGCAATCCAGATACAGCAGGTGATCTTTTTTACTCAGAACCTCACAACTCTGATCCAAGGTTCCCACATTAACGCCCACATAGTTTTTCTCCGCATCAAACGCAATGCTGATCAGTTCAGGCGGCTCCAGTTTAATTCCATTGACTTGGCACAATGCATCCAGAAAGGACAGTATCACCGCAGCAGAGGAAGACAAACCGCCAATGGGCAAAGAGCCCTCAATAACGCCACAGAGTCCGACTGTCAACGGAAACCGATTGCTCAGCGCCCAAGTCGCTCCCCGCAGGTAGTCTGCCCAGTCACCCGTTTTTTCGCCAATCTCCCGGATATGCCACTGGGCACGTTTCGGGAATTGAAGACTGCACATTTCAACAACGCCATTCATCTTTGGCTTGTATGCAATATGGATTCCTTTATCAATCGCAAGTCCTGTGATCTTTCCTAAGTTGTGATCACTGTGGGCACCAATGGGGCAAATCCGATAGGGGCAAAAGCTAATGTCCACGGGATCTTTTCCATATATTTCGTAGAATCTTTCCTCGCAGCGCATGTGCTCCCTCCTTTCTCTCAGGTCATATAAAACTCTTTATACCACTCAGCAAACTTCCGCAGACCCTCCCGCAGCGGAGTATGGGGCTTAAAACCGAAATCACGCTCCAGGGGTTCCGTGTCTGCAAAGGTCACAGGCACATCACCGGGCTGCATGGGAACCAGCTCCTTGTGTGCCTCGAAATCATAGTCCGCAGGCAGTACACCGGCACGCACCAACTCCTCCGACAGAATCTGCACAAAGTCCAGCAGATTCTCAGGGTTAGAATTGCCGATGTTGTAAACCGCATAGGGAGGAATGGGCAGCCCGTCCTCGCCATTCTTCTTCTCTGGTGCCTTTACCATCACACGGACAACACCTTCCACGATGTCATCCACATAGGTAAAGTCCCGCTTGCAGTTGCCGTAGTTGAAAATCTTGATAGTTTCGCCGTTCACCAGCTTATTGGTAAAGCCAAAATATGCCATATCCGGACGACCGGCAGGGCCATACACGGTGAAGAACCGCAGACCGGTGGAGGGGATATTGTAGAGCTTAGAGTAAGCGTGTGCCATCAATTCGTTAGACTTTTTGGTAGCAGCATACAGAGAAACCGGGTTGTCCACCTTGTCATCGGTGGAGTAGGGTACTTTCTTGTTGCTGCCGTAGACAGAACTAGACGAAGCATACACCAGGTGCTCCACAGGATAATGACGGCATGCTTCCAGAATGTTATAGAAGCCAATCATGTTGCTTTCGATGTAAGCATCCGGATTGGTGATTGAGTAGCGAACGCCAGCTTGGGCACCCAGATTAACCACAATATCCGGATGATATTGCTCGAAAATACCGTTGATAAGTGCCTTGTCTGCAAGGTTGCCCTTGATAAAGGTATAGTTTCCAAATTTCTGAAGCTCCGCTAGGCGGGCTTCCTTGATGCGAACGTCGTAATAATCGTTCATGTTGTCCAGACCAATGACCTTGGTATCCGGCTCGGTAGTTAGGATACGCTTGGCAAGGTTGGAGCCAATGAAACCGGACGAACCGGTGATAAATACCGTTTTAGCCAACTTCTTCACCCTTACCCTTTTCTCCACACCATCTTATTGACCACGTTGACATATCCCTGAATGATGCGAACCACCTTCATGGACACGGTCTCGTCCACATAGTCGGGGC
>ENA-OWPB01002271-OWPB01002271.1-human-gut-metagenome-genome-assembly--contig:-NODE-2271-length-13907-cov-2.672394_pt1 | contig 13907 bp, 10 predicted proteins | sample MGYA00248260_ERZ651838 | MGnify/ENA primary metagenome ERZ651838 (study PRJEB26924, sample SAMEA4378304) | human gut metagenome | biome: human gut; feature: human-associated habitat; material: faeces...
ACATTGGGACATTTTCCTTTATGGTATATTAGGACATTATCATAAATGGTTCATATTGTAAGTTTTAACAAGGAAATTCCGTTGACAAAAGTGACAGTTTGCTTTATTATATGAAGTGAATAAAAGGCAAACCTGTTGAAAGACAGGGACGCAAAGCCAAGGGTCTAAGGTCTTAGGACTATGACAGCCGGTTGCCGCATTGATATTGATTAGGTAATGTAATATGACAGGAGACGTGGTTCTTCTATTTGTGGCGACCGTTTATTTAATCTGATAAACGGTTTTTTTATTTCCACAAACTGATGGGACTGATAGTTTCCAGATAGCGGCAAGTCAGTTACATTATGGTTCAAGAAAGGTGTGTTATTTATGAAAGGAAAGAAATTAACAGAGTGGCTCGCAAATAAAAAAGTTGTTTCCAGTTGTGCTGCTATAGCATTGGCAGCAGTGATCGGCGGCGTTTCATTATTCTCAGGAACAGGAGAAACACCTGAATTCCCCAGTTACACAGATCCGATCATGGAGACTTCCATCATAGAAGATGAAACTCCACTGGCTTCCCAGCCGAAGACTACTGTGAAGACTACCTCCAGTACCAAGACAACCAGGAAGACTGTTAAATTAAAAAAGGCTTCCAAGAAGAGCTACACCAAGAAACTGAAAACTAAAACAAAAGTAACCAATAAAACAAATAAATCCGGTAATACAACAGTAGATACCAAGACAACCGTTGTTACCAAAGCAACAGCGAAATACACCAAGAAATCCAAAAAGAAAGTTGTTACATCCAAGATCACAACAACTGTTCAGACAACAACTACACAGCAGGTATCAATTGACAATGAGACCGCTGTAAGCACTACTTCTTCTGGTGCTTCCGCTGCCCAGGTAACTGCAGCAGCAAGCTCTTCACAGAACCAGAGCAAACACGAGGAAAATGTAGCAAGTGTTGCAGGCAAGATGGACAATCGTGTAATTGCAGCATATCAGCAGCTGGGATTTAAGCTTGTTGTTGATCCATCCGTCAACTATTCAGGATATTTTGATGCAAGATCAAGATCTATTACAATGAAGCAGATTGATGATTCTGTTTATCATGAGCTGGGTCATTTCCTTGCATTTATCGCAGGAAATGCAGATAAGACAGCAAGCTTCCAGAGCATTTTTGCAGCTGAGAAGGCAAATGTTACAGCTTTTAATAAAGCCTATGTAACACAGAATGCTTCCGAATATTTTGCAGAATCTGTTAAGGATTACATCCTGAACAATGCTTCCCTGAAGAGTAGCAGACCACAGACTTATGCAGCTGTTCAGAATGCACTGAATCAGATTACAGACGCACAGATCGCTAAGATCCAGAAGATTTACGGAGCGTTCTGGAATTAATAATTTTAAAGATGACCGGCACCCGGAGAAATATCTCCGGGTGTTTTATTGTGAATAGCACAGGCGTGGGAAACCGGTATTTTATAAAAAGGTAAGTGACAGCTGGTACTTATCTTTGGGTCACCGGGAGAACAGGACTCTTATATATGTCGAAGAGTCGGGATATGCGTCGACAGAAAATTCTTGCAATGAAAAACCTTAGGTGTGTATAATACAAAACAAAGGTTATCACTTTCTTGCAGGCAGGGATAGATATATTTGAGTTACTGGTAGGTTACTGGTCACGGGGTGAACAGTAACACTGGTAGAAGTGAACAGTAACATGTATTTGGAATGGATGTAGACACGGCGCCTGAAATGTGTTAAAATAAACTTTAATAAGTTTTTTGAAGGATGTTTTTATAATTCAGTATATAGCTTCTGTCTAATCAGACATTTGTATCCCGTTAAATCAAAATTGAAATGTGTTTTAGAATTGTATTAGTCGAAGAGGTAGATGATTGATGAAAGAAAAGTATGAATCATTATCCCTGGCTACGCTGAAAGACTTGGCAAAAGCCAGAGGACTGAAGGGCATTTCTACTATGAGAAAGCCTGAATTAATTGAACGTATGCTGGAAGAGGATAAGAAAGAACAGACTGCAGAAAATGAGCAGACTATTTCCGGAACAGCAGAAGAGAATACCATACCTGCAAGACCAGAGCCTGTGGCAGCAGAAAAAACAGAAAATTCGGGAAGTGTTTCTGCACCGGAGAGAAGAGAAGCACCAACCAGATCCCGTACCGTTATACGGCGTAATCCTGAGTACCGCAGCAATAATTATGGCAGAAATGAAAATGCAGGACGCCAGAACAGTTATAATGGGGAAAACAGACCGGAGAACTTCGTGAAGCGCACTCCTGTAGCGAAACCTGTAGAAGTGGTTCCGCCAGCCGAATTAAGACCTGAGGAAACGGAGCAGCCCCGTACAGGCGCAGCCAGTGAGAACCGTACAGAAGAGGATGTAAGCAACGCTTACAATGTTCCGGCTGAAACGGTCCAGCTTGACAGTGGCGAAAAGGCCAATGGAATCCTGGAGGTTATGCCGGATGGCTTTGGATTTATTCGAAGTGAGAATTATCTTCCAGGAGAGAATGATATCTATGTTTCCCCGTCACAGATCCGCAGATTTAATCTGAAGACAGGGGATATTATTCAGGGAAATATCCGTATTAAAACACAGGGGGAGAAATTCAGTGCCCTTTTATATGTAACGTCTATCAATGGTTTCCATCCAAGTGAGGGACAGAAGAGATACAATTTTGAAAACATGACCCCAATCTTCCCAGATGAACGTCTGATCATGGAGCGTCCCGGCGGAACTACTGCCATGCGTATCGTAGATCTGATCAGCCCTATCGGAAAGGGACAACGTGGTATGATTGTTTCCCCGCCTAAGGCAGGTAAGACTACTTTGCTTAAGGATGTCGCGAAATCTATTCTTAAGAATAACAAGGATATGCATCTGATAATTCTTCTTATTGATGAACGTCCTGAGGAAGTTACCGATATCAGGGAAGCAATACAGGGACCGAACGTGGAAGTTATTTATTCCACATTTGATGAGCTTCCGGAGCATCATAAGCGTGTATCCGAGATGGTTGTAGAGCGTGCACGCCGCCTTGTAGAACATAAGCAGGATGTTGTGATCCTTCTGGATTCCATTACCAGACTGGCAAGAGCTTATAACCTGGTTGTTCCTCCAAGCGGAAGAACTCTGTCAGGAGGTCTTGATCCGGGAGCACTTCATATGCCGAAGCGCTTCTTTGGTGCAGCACGTAATATGCGTGAGGGAGGAAGCCTTACCATTCTGGCCACTGCACTGGTTGACACTGGAAGCAAAATGGACGACGTTATTTACGAAGAATTCAAGGGAACCGGCAATATGGAGCTTGTTCTTGACCGCAAGCTTCAGGAGAAACGGGTTTTCCCGGCCATCGACATTCAGAAATCCGGTACCAGACGAGAAGATCTGCTTCTGAGCAAAGACGAGCAGGAAGCTGTATATATTATGCGAAAGGCTCTTAACGGAATGAAGTCTGATGAGGCAGTGGAACAGATCCTGAACATGTTTGCACGTACTGCAAATAATGCTGAATTTGTGCAAATGGTAAAAAAACAGAAATTGTAATGTTCACAAAAAACACCGTGCAGAATATTATCTGGGATTAGTTTTAGAAATTTTTATAAATAACTTGCATTTCTCAGAACCCCATGCTATAATCAATAGGCTGTGTAAAGTGTGAATTCGTCAGATTCAACGCAAATAGAATAGAATAAATATAGAGAGGTGAAAATCATGAGAGAAGGAATCCATCCGAATTACTATCAGGCAACTGTAACCTGCAACTGCGGTAATACTTTTGTAACAGGATCTACCAAGCAGGACATCCACGTAGAAATCTGCTCCAAATGTCATCCGTTCTATACAGGACAGCAGAAAGCTAGTCAGGCTCGTGGACGTATCAATAAGTTCAATGAGAAATACGGTCTGAATAAATAATTTGAATATTACTGAATGAGAAGGTTGAGGTTGGGAAATCTCAACCTTTCTTTGTAACTGGAGGATAAAATGAAACCATCCAATATCGGTGGACAAGCTGTAATGGAAGGCATTATGATGCGCCATAAGGATAAATACTCCATTGCAGTACGACGTCCTGATAAAGAAATTGAAGTAAAAGTGGAAGATTATAAATGCATTTTCGGGAAAGCCAGGATCTGGCGGAAACCAATCATCCGCGGAATGGTAAGCTTTATTGATTCTCTGGTAACCGGAACGAAATGCCTTATGTATTCAGCTGAAATTGCAGGTGATGAGGAGGATGAGGAAGAGACCAGGAAGAATGCTGCTCTTTCTCCAGAAGAACTGAAAGCCAAGAAGAAAAAAGAGGACAAGGCATTTAAAGCCTTGCTCTATGTAACTGTGGCCGTTTCTATTGTAATTTCCGTTGCAGCCTTTATGCTGCTTCCTTATGCACTGGCCAGTCTTTGCCGTAAGGTAGGCGCTTCGGAAGTGGTGGTTACCATTGTGGAAGCATTTGTGAAGCTGGGTCTGTTTATGGGATACATGATTCTGATCTCCAGAATGAAGGATATTCAGAGAACCTTTATGTATCATGGAGTATAACGATAAAAACTCCAATAAAAATGAGACCTTGCCTTTACTCAAAACGACCGAGGTCATGGCAGGAAACTTAAACCTACAACGGCTATTTGTTTTGACAGGTTCAACTACGGCTTCTGCCTCCGAACTTATCATTAACTCGCTACGATCTTATCTAGACGTTCGGGTTATCGGTAAGCAGACTTTTGGCAAGACCGTCGGTATGACGATCTACAATGAATCTAAAAAATATGGCTGGATACTTTCTCCCGTCACTTTCCATATTTATAATAAGGATCGGGAAGCTGATTATGAAGACGGATTTCATCCCGATGTAGCTATCGATGAATTCAAGAGTGATCTAGCTGAATTCGGAGATTTGAAGGATCCTTTATTAGGACAAGCTATTTACGAGATAACCGGCCAGTCACCGCTCTTACGATCCGCTACCCCGAGGGGCAACCGGGAAATCCAATATAATCCCCCGTTGTCCTATAAGGATAACTTATTACTGATTCCAAAAGACTAAAAACAAAATATATGGAAAGCGCATTTCTTAAAATCATAAACGCAAAAGTATTAACTCCTTCGGGTCTCCTACCAAACGGGCAAATCATCATCTCGGATGGGAAAATAGTGGAGATCACCGGGCAAAACCGGGAGATTCCTCATGCGGAGATCATCGACGCAAAAGGATATTATGTGGCTCCCGGCTGTATCGACACGCATGTACACGGCGGCAACGGACATGATTTCACGGAAGCTACCCCGAAAGCGTTCTATGCGATCACAAGAGCACATGCTTTACAGGGAACAACGGCTTTATATCCTACATTGGCAGCTGCCCCTATCGAGACCTTCCGGGAAGCGATCAAGACCTGCGAGCACATCATGAACCACCCGGAACAGGGAGCCCGCATCATGGGATTACATCTCGAAGGCAACTATTTGAATATGGCTATGAAAGGCGGACAAGACCCTAATTATATTTACCCGCCCAATCCCCAAGAATATAAGGAATTACTAAACAGTACCCAATGTGTTAAACGCTGGAGCGCCGCCCCCGAGCTTGACGGGGCTTTGGAATTCGGTAAATATGCGTCAGCTCATGGTGTGTTGGTTTCACTAGCCCACACCACAGCCGATTATCTCCAAGTGAAAAAAGCATACGAAGCCGGATTCACCCATGCTACCCACTTCTACAATGCCATGACTTCCGTCCATAAAGACCGTGAGTATAAACATGAAGGAACGGTAGAAGGTATTTATCTCATGAAAGATATGACCGTTGAAGTTGTAGCCGATGGTATCCACGTACCGCCGGCAATCTTAAAGTTGGTATATCAAATCAAAGGGGTAGAACGTACGTCCTTAATCACGGACGCAATGGCCGCCGCCGCTTGCGATAACGGTACAGAACATTTTCCGGACTCCCGGGTAATTATCGAGGAAGGCGTATGTAAATTAGCCGATCGCTCAGCTATCGCGGGAAGTATAGCTACCGGAATCCGTTTGATCCGTACCCTAGTCGAGAAAGCGGAAATTCCATTGCACGACGCTGTTCGTATGGCTTCCGAAAGCCCAGCCCGCCTAATGGGTATTTTAGACCGTAAAGGAACATTGGAGAAAGGAAAGGATGCCGATATCATCATTTTCAACAACGATATAGAGATTCAAGAGACCTTCATCGAAGGTAAACGGCTCTCCAAAGAATAAGAAATCCAATAAACAATGACTTCTCCTATCTTGTTTTTAGATAAATAAGGGCATGAATGTATATGGAAAACGTAAAAGAACATTACTGGAGATACTCATTGATCACCATTATATTAGGACTAGGGGTAATTCTATTTTTTAAGATTACCCCGTTTCTTGGAGGTATACTTGGAGCATTCACCATCTATATATTGCTGCGTGGACAGATGTTCCATCTGACAGAAAAGCTAAATATGAGACCGGCTTTTGCAGCTTTACTGTTACTGGGGGAAACAATCTTATGTTTCTTAATCCCAATCACATTGGCGATCTGGTTGGTAATCAACAAAACTCAAAATATTAATTTAGACCCGACTGTACTGCTAAATACAGGCCAACATATAGCGGATCTAGTTCAGGAAAAGACCGGGTTTGATGTACTGGATAGAGGAAACTTATTAAAAGCGGCCTCTATACTCCCACAAATCGGACAGTTTTTAGTGGGTAGCATAAGCAGTTTCGCCGTAAATGTCGTCGTCTTGATTTTCATTCTGTACTTCATGCTGATAGGCGGAAGAAAAATGGAAAACTATCTATACACCTTATTCCCCTTCAGTGATCAAAACAAGGATGAGGTACTCAACGAGATCAATATGATCGTAAAATCAAACGCCATAGGTATCCCTCTTTTGGCGGTTATACAAGGTATCGTAGCGGTGATCGGTTACTTTATCTTTCAGACTCCCGATCCGCTGTTATTTGGGTTTCTCACTTGTATCGCTACGATCATTCCCATTGTAGGGACCGCATTGGTCTGGGTTCCGTTGGCGGCTTATATGGCTTTAAACGGAGATTGGGTACATGCCTTGGGATTGACTATTTATGCCTTGCTTGTCATTACGAACGTCGATAATCTGATTCGTTTTATCCTACAAAAGAAGTTGGCGGATATACATCCGTTAATCACCGTCTTCGGAGTCGTAATCGGGTTGTCCTTATTCGGATTTATGGGGATCATCTTCGGGCCGTTGTTATTATCCTTATTCCTTCTTTGTATAGATATCTTCAAGAAGAGCTATTTGGATAAATAAAGAGTATCTAACGCAATTAACGCTTCCGGGCCTTTTCCCGGGCGGCCTTTTCCTTTTCCCGCAAGGCTTCCTTGCGGGCTTTTTCTTTCTCTTTCAATTTCTGCTTGTATAAGCGCTCCTTCTCCTTACGCTCTTTTTCCTTCTGTTTCAGGCGTTCCTTATAAGCACGTTCCTTTTCCTTACGAAGGTCCTCACGAGCTTTCAGTTTCGCCTTACGGTCGGCTTCCGCTTGTTTCAGCTTGGCCTTGCGATCAGCTTCCAACTGTTTCTCTCGATCAGCCTTCGCTTTCAACAGGGCACGTTCTTCCTCCGCTTGCTTCTTGAGAAGTTCTTCCTGTTCTTTCGCTTTCTGCTCACGTAATTCCTTATCCGCCTTTTGCTGGGCCTCGAAAGCCTTACGAGCCTCTTCCTTGCGGGCTTCTTCTTCGGCAGCTTCCCGTTTACGGATCTCTTGGATTTCTTTCAAGGTCATGCCTTGATCCTCAACCGCCGGCTGAACAACAGGAACCGTATCCTTACGAAGGGTATCGACAGGCTGGATCTCCGGTTTGTCAAACGCAGGGACCTCAATCGTATCCGGGACGACTGGTATAGCGGGCTGTCGAACAGGTTCTTGAACAGGCCGTTGTTCCTCCTCCGGCTCTGTAACAGGTTGTTTTTCCGGTTCAACTTCTAGTTTCAATTCATCTGCCTCTTCCGGCACTTCGGCTTCTTCCTCCGTGATCATTTCATCTTCAGTCGCCTCCTCCTCCTTAGCGGCTTCCATACGGGCTTTCCAACGACCTGCCAGATCCGGTAATTCCTCACCGAAGCTCTCATCGAAGAAGGTGATATATTCATCCAAGGTCTTGCCGCGCATCAAGGTCTCATAATTATCATCAGAGATCGGTAACACGGCAACCGCTTTATTCAAGGCCGTAGCATAGCCATCCTTACCGTATATCATCTTATAATATTGGATAATCTCGTCAAAACTAATAAATCCTTTAATCGCCAGCATACTGATCGGGCCGGCCTGCTCCAAAGCCAAATCAAACTCTTTTACCATGAAGTTCGCGAAGTTATAAGCGGCGACAGCGAATAGCAACTGGTTCTGATCTACGCTACCCGTAGGATATACCAAAAGCATCTGATAAGGCGTGTTCCGTTCCGGATTAAATACACGGGCCGAATCCTCGGCAGATAACATACCATCCTCGCCCAAACCGAATCGTAAGTTCCAACTCATACCTTTCACACCCCCCTGCACCAAGGCACGTCCCCGAAGAACACCTTTCAACATCTCCCCGGCCAGTTCCGTGACATCCGCGTTCGGATACTTCTCGACCAGCGCTTTCAAGGCATTCTTAAACCCTTCCGCATCCCCGGCCTGCACATAGGATAACGCATCCAAGAACATGAATTTAGGCATCAATGTAGCCAATGGATATTTCTCGCTTACGTACCGGAAACTCTTACGTACATACGCTGTATCGCTCTCCAGATAGCGGTCGTAAGTAGCTTGATAGATCGAGTCTTGTACCACATCCATCATGCGGATATTATACTCGTAATTCGGATCAGCCACAGCTACCGCATAATCGCTTTCCGGGAAGGCGTTCATTAGTTTATTCTTATACTCGGTAGCCAACGCTGTATTTCCGGTTTTCAGGGCCATCAAATATACTTGATAATAGCTCTCCAAACGGTGCTCATTATCCGGGAAACGGCGTTCCAAATTCTCGAACGCCTCGACAGATAAGGGGATATCCTCCAACTTATCCTTATAGATCATCGCCATATTGTAAAGACCGTCTATAATAATAATGTTAGAAGCGTCTATATCCTCTTGCGTGAAAGGTAGCTGCTGTAGATAATACTCACGGGTATGCGGATCATCGGCGGCAACAGCCGGCAGATCACCGCCTATCGAATCGGTCGGCAACGGCTCACCGTCCGGCCCTACCATTTGGGTGGAATCTCCCTCGGCCAGCATCTCCTCATCCAGATTCTCATTAAAGGTAGAGAGTTCCTTCTTACGGCGGCGCCAGTGATCTTCCAACGGACGACGTCCCCATTTACGCTGGAACTGTGTCTTTCCTTGCGCTACGGTCTGAGGGTTATAGAAATAGAAAGACGCTCCACCGGACGCGTTCGGCAAGACAACAACGTTGGTTTCCGTACCGGGACGGTCGATTCCGGTGCCTTTCGCTTCCTGCTCGGCCAGATAAGCCTCCTTCTCAGCCAAGGCTTTCGCCTCTTCCTCTTCTTTCTTTACCTCCTCAATCTTCTTATCGATAATCGCTAACCGCTCCGCTTCCGGTAATTTAGCCAAGGCTTGCAAACTGTCTTGAAGATGGACCGCTTCTACATGCACGACCAATTCATCCAGAATCGCCGACAATTTAGAAACCCGTTCATAATCCTTGTATTCCTTTTGAATTCCGGCTAAGGCTCCGCTAAAGCAAGGTTGCGCTTTCACGTAATCCCGCATCGTAAAATAGATATCTCCCAGCTTTATCTGGCAGATCGCCTTATCCATTCCATTCAATGTACTCTTATCGATACCGAGTTGATAGTTCTTTATGGCATTCACCGTATCTTCCCGGCTGAGGTATACATTTCCTAAAGCATAGTATACTTGATCCAGATAATCCTTATTCTTTTGGCTTTTCGCCATTTTCTCGAGCATCTTCACCACTTTCAAGTAATTCGTACCCGAGAATACTTCTGTCTGACGGATACGTGAGGCAAATTCCAACTCATACGGAGGATTCGAACGGGCTACCTCACCAAAGGTCTTATAAGCCAAGCCATCTAATTCTTGATCCGCATAGATTTGTCCCAAAAGATACTTCATCCGGGTACGTTGCTTCCGGTTTTTCTCCGCCTTGATAGCGGTCTTCAGATAAGGGATGGCATCCTCGAACTGCCCGTTCTTGATCAAATAATCGGCATACACCGCCGCATATTGCTTCAAAGCGGAAGCAGGAATACCGTTCTTGTTCATCTTATCCAAGATATCCTCGGATTCATAGAACCAACCCATCTCGGAATAACAACGGGCTTGCCACAAACGGGCCTCGGCCACGACCTCCTCGTCCTTCGCGTAATGACGAGCTATATAGGAAAAGGTAGCGGAGGCTTGCAGGAAATCGGCATTGTAGAATTGCGCCTGTCCCATGATCAGCCAACTATTCTTTAAGAAAGGGTTATATTCCTCTTGTTCTTGGATAGCACGTAGTTTGGGATTATTCCGCCAGCCCGGTTTCTTGGCCGGTTTCGCTTTTATGGAGTGTAGTTTAATAGCTTTATTACTTTTCTCGATCGTCCGGTCGAAAGGGCCGCCCGGCTCGGCTTTGTCTTTAGGCTGGGCGCTAATCGGATACATATAGATCCTGTCGGAATAGTTCTCTTTATATCCGTCCTGTTGGCTTTTCAGTGCCTCGTCAAAGGCTTGTTTTCCATTGAAATAAATATTATAACGGGTCGTAAAGGCATGATAAAAACGGCTCGCTTTCGTGTTCTTCTTCGTGCTGCACGACCAAAGCAAGAGTACCGTTAATAACGCCACTATGTAATAAAACCCTTTTTTCATTCTTTAATTAACGCCGTAACAACGGTTTTATTGCTTTCAAGGCCAAAAAGAGGACCACCAAAAACAAGATGATAAACGCACCGGAAGGCACGTTCAGGAAATAAGAAAGAACCAGTCCGGAGACGCAACCCAGAAAGCCGATCGCGATACTTCCCCACATGATCTTCTTGAAGTCGGAAGTAAACAGGTTCACCGTTATTTGAGGCAAGGTCAGCAAACTCATCAATAGCATAATCCCTACCAAACGGATCGAAAGAACAATTGTCATGGCGATAAAGCACATCATCGTATACTCGATCCATTTTACCGGTAGGCCTTGCGTGACAGCGAAGTCACGATCGAATGCCACGTAAACAATCTCACGGAGGAAAAGGGAGAATATGAGTATCAACAATACCACCAACCCTAAAATCCATAAGATATCGGCCGTAGAGATCGTTAATATATTACCAAATAAATAAGCAGATAGATTCGGGGCGTACCCCGGGGTAAGAAAGATGAAGATCACTCCCAAAGCCATACCCAGCGACCATACGCCCGCTATAGCGGAATCCTCCCTTACGTTTTGCGTCTTGCTCGCCCACTCCACGCCAAAAGCGGAGAGGATGGAGAACAACATCGCCATCAAGATCGGGTTTGTTCCCAGATAAAAACCCAAGCCCAAACCACCGAACGAAGCATGCGTGATCCCTCCGCTGATAAATACCAACCGGCGGGATACGATGTAAGTCCCGACAATCCCACAAGCGATAGCGGTTAGCAAGCTCCCGATCAAGGCATTCTGAAAAAAGGCATATTGCAATAAATCCATATGATTCGTTTCCTAAATTAATGAGTACGGCGTTCGCCAATGATCAAGAATGCCTCATCCTTCAAGGCATCCGGCAAATTGATCCCCCGCAATTGCAGGCTACGGAGCCAACCGGCCACCTCCACTTCCCGGAGGGTATAAAGCACTTCACTAAACTCCTCAACGGCTTCCTCATCGTAAGCGTCCGCTTCCACTCCTTGGAACCGATCCAGTTCCTCATCGTTATAATATTCGATTTTCTTGCTGACGGCGGCTAATAAACTATCCCGCTCGCAAGTCTCATGTTGTCCGCAGCAAACCTCCGGGATCTCCTGTGCCTCGGGGATCTCCGAGATCTCCCCCCGTTCCAGCATCTTCTGAAGTTTCTTATTCCGGAAATATCCGGCGACAGCGGCTACGACACCCAGGCCTATAAGACTTATGACAATGTACCACATAATTCAATTGAAAATTGAGAATTGAAAACTGAAAATTAAAGGGCTGATTCCCTCATAGAGAAACCAGCGGCCTTAAGATCTTCCCAATAATGGGGATAACTCTTGCTGACCACTTGCGGGTGGGCGATCTCTATCCCCTCGGGACGTACCAAAGCGGCGGGAGCGAATGACAAAGCCATCCGATGATCCTCGTAAGTGGCGATTACCGGATGCGACTCCGGTTCCTTGCGTTCACCGTTCCACTCCAAGATGCTATCATTGCGATCCGTCAACACATAACCTAATTTACGAAGCTCTGTCTTCAATGCCTCGATCCGATCCGTCTCCTTGATCTTCAATGATTGAAGTCCCGTAAAGCGGAAAGGGATATTTAATAACACGCAAGTCACCACAAAGGTTTGAGCCAAATCCGGTTCATTCACGAAGTTATAAACCAACTTCTCACAGATATTTCCAGTATGCTTTAACACGACTCCACGTTTCGTATAAGTAGTGCCCACTCCCAATTGAGCGAACAACTTCGCTCCGGCGGCATCTCCCTGCAAGCTATTCTTGAATAAACCTAACAATTCGATCTCAGCATTTTTCGATAACGCCATGATCTCATACCAATAAGAAGCGGCACTCCAATCGGATTCCACCGTAAAACGAATCGGCTTATACTCTTGGGGAAGTACTTTGATCGTATTCTCCGTCCAAGAGGCTCTCACTCCATATTGCTCCATCAATTGCAATGTGATATGGATATAGGGCCTAGAGATAATGGCGCCCTCCAAATGCAACGTAACCCCATTTTCTGTTAACGGGGCGATCATCAAGATAGCGGATATATATTGAGAGCTGACATTTCCCGGTAGCGAGATCTCTCCGCCTTGCAAGGCGCTTCCGAAAATACGCAAAGGAGGATAACCCTCCTTCTCCATGTACTCGATCCGGGCGCCTAAAGCGTTCAGCGCATCCACCAACACCTTGATCGGACGGTTCTTCATGCGTTCGGTTCCCGTAATCGTCCATTCGCCCACCACCTTCGAGAGGAAAGCAGTAAGGAAACGCATCGTCGTACCCGCCGCACCCACATTAAAATCCCGATCGTTCGAGTTCAATGCCTTTACCATCAAATTTGTATCATCGCAATCGGATAAGTTCTCCACATCGTATGCGCTATAACTTAGCGCATTCAAGATCAATGCCCTGTTACTGATACTTTTAGAAGCGGGAAGCTTTACGGTAGTCCGGATAGCGGAACCCGGAGCATCTATCTGATAATTCATCGCTTTCGTATATTCAAAATTCAAGAGGCAAAAGTACGAAAATTAGCGTACATATGGAGTATAACAGCGGGAAACTTTCTTTATGCTTCTTTTCGAATGCGAATCGTGACAAGGCATTCGTTTGAATCGCCCCAACCAGTAGACGTGAGGGGCTATAAAACGCCCTTTTAAGTGAGAGTATTCCCGTTTTTAAGCACGAAAGGCGACAAAAGCCTACACGTATAGTCGCGTTGGGCGACGCCAATACTGCCGTTAGGCATTATAAACAGTCACGAATAGGGTTGTCAATAGTCGTGAATAGGCATCGTAACCCGGTTAGAACCCAGTCGTAACCCCATGGAATAGCCAAAAGAAGTCAATAGATATGAATTACGATGAATTAATTTCGCTAGAACGGAAGGCGGTTTTTGGACATTGTTCTGCCAATGAGTGGATTACTGATTTTTTCTTGCGTATTTGGCGATGAGTTGTACGTTGGCCTAGGAAAATCGAT
>ENA-OWPB01002294-OWPB01002294.1-human-gut-metagenome-genome-assembly--contig:-NODE-2294-length-13783-cov-2.726471_pt1 | contig 13783 bp, 9 predicted proteins | sample MGYA00248260_ERZ651838 | MGnify/ENA primary metagenome ERZ651838 (study PRJEB26924, sample SAMEA4378304) | human gut metagenome | biome: human gut; feature: human-associated habitat; material: faeces...
CGGTCCGTCCCACGGCTCCATCATCGTCGCATAATACTGGTAAAAATCCTTTTTCTTCTGCGACATGATATTGTTGTTTGCCCACGGCTCCGGGATCATGATCATGACTGCGAGTGGAAGCTCCATACCGCTCATCACGAGGAACTCCAGCGTATTGTCCAGCATCGCGGAATCCGATCCCTCACTGTTGATGACCGGAAGCACTTTCTGAAGTTCGCCTTTTAAGTGCTCGGACTCCATCGTCTCCTCACGGGCGAGCATCTTATCGGCGTTGCCCTTGATCGTATTGATCTCACCGTTATGTACGATAAAACGGTTCGGGTGCGCTCTCTCCCAGCTCGGGTTCGTGTTCGTGGAGAAACGGGAATGCACGGTTGCAATCGCCGACTCGTAATCCTTATCCTGTAAATCCGCAAAAAACAGACGAAGCTGCTCCACAAGAAACATTCCCTTATAGACGATCGTACGGCTGGAAAGGGATACCACATAGGTATCGTCGTTGGACTGCTCGAAAACTCTTCGCGCCACATACAGCTTGCGGTCAAACGCCAGTCCCTTCTCCACATCCGCTGGACGCTTCACAAAGCCCTGCATGATGTACGGCATGCAGTCCACCGCTTTCTGTCCCAGCTTCGTCGGATCGGTCGGAACTTCACGCCAGCCGAGGAACTCCATTCCCTCCTTGCCGACAATGACCTCGAACATCTTCTTGGCACGGTTGCGCTTTAACTCGTCCTGCGGAAAAAAGAACATGCCGACACCGTAGTCTCTCTCCTCACCGAGTTCGATTCCAAGCTGTTTTGCCACCTTGGAAAAAAACTTGTGGGATATCTGCAGCAGAATACCGACACCGTCACCGGTCTTTCCCTCCGCGTCCTTGCCTGCTCTGTGCTTTAAGTTCTCAACAATCTTTAACGCATTCTCCACAGTCTCGTGTGTCTTGATTCCCTTGATGTTGACAACCGAACCGATACCACAGTTATCGTGCTCGTAACCCGGATCGTACATTCCGGCTGCCTGCTTCCCCGCATCCGATACTGAGAAACGGTTGAGGGCGTCCTTCTTATAAGTGGTCTGCTCTTTCATAATCAGCTTCCTTTCTGCATTCTGTATTCCGGTCAGCTGTCTTTACTACGCGGACAGTTGTCTTTACCGAATTTGTTATATCCTAATATACAACTTTCTCCTTTGTTTGTCTACCAGTTTATTCTTATAATTGTCTGATTATTTGTATACGATGTTTATTTTTTGTTATTATCAGATATTATTTATTATTTTTTGTATAAATAATTCTCTCACACACAATTCAACATATAAAAGCCCGGAAAAAATTTTGCATGCAAAACTTTTTCCGGGCTCTTTTTCTGCCTTTTCTTAAATTGTATCTGAATTATAACACCGTTCTATGCGGTAACTGTATTCTCCAGATCTCCCACCAGATACTCCATGATGTCGCACAGCGTCACGATTCCGGTAACCCCGCCGTAGGCGTCTGTCACAACCGCAAAATAATTCTGCTGCTGTTTCATCTGCTCAAAAAGCCGGTTTGCCTTCATGGAATCCGCTGCCAGCATCGGTTTTTGTACCGCGCACTGCATCACTTTGTCACGCGTGTGGTCTTTCATGCGGAAATACGCTTTTCCATCGAGGATTCCCACGACATCCTCGCTTCTCCCCGCAAAGATCGGATAATAGGTATGTACGCTCTCCGCCAGAATCCGATCCCAGGCGGCTTCATCCTCCTCCGTGGACAGAGATACCATCTCCCTACGGTGCGTGCAGATCGTTCCGACCGCAATATCATCAAACCCGAACACGTTCTGTATCATCTCTGTCTCCTCGGTCGGAATCGTTCCCTGCTCTCTTCCCTCGGCGAGCAGCAGCCGGATTTCCTCTTCCGACACCGTCTCCTCTTCCTCCTCCGGGTCAATGCCAAACCTTCTTAACCAGAAATTGGTTGATGCGGTAAGAAGCCACACCAGCGGTGCAAAGATCTTCGCCACCAGCGAGAGCATTCCTGCCATTTTAAGCGCCAGCTCCTCCGCCTTTTTCATCGCCACACGCTTCGGCACAAGTTCCCCGAAGACCAGATTAAAATACGCTAAAATCAATGTAATCACCACGATGCACGCGGATTTTAACGCCTCCTCTGCAACCGGTATTCCGGTGCCCATCAAAAGCGTCACCAACGGCTGTGCAAAGTTTTCCGCGGCAAACGCACTCTGTAAAAATCCGGCGAGCGTGATCGCCACCTGGATCGTGGCAAGGAATTTTGCCGGCTGCTTTATGAGCGCCTCCAGCTTTCCGGCGCGCCTGTCTCCCGCCTCGCAGAGCTGTCGGAGTTTTAAATCACTCATCGAGATCACCGCAATCTCCGCGCTTGCAAATACGGCATTCAAAAAAATCAAAACCATCAATAAGAATATGGGCTGCAACATGTCTGCTCCTTTCTGTTTCCGGCGTCCTGTGATACGCCCTCCTGCTGCCTGTTACGTGTTGTGTCATTTACGCACAAAAAGGTATGACCTTCCGGCGTCCAAAAAAGACCTCCGGTAAGCCATGCCTTTACCTATTCATAACACTGCATGGAGCAGCCGTATTCTCTTTTTAAAAGCCTGCATATCTGTGTATCGCTGTCACTGTCCGCACTATCGTCCATGAAACTGTCACTCTCCTTCCTGCGATGCTAAATGGACCGGGAATCCCGCCATTCACGTCATTTAACATACCACAGGAAACTATAACAGTCAATAACTGCACCTCTACAGATACTGCTAAGATTTCAGGCAGCGGACGTTTTCTCCTCTTCCTGCCGCACTCCGCCCTTTTTCACCAGCAGAACCACAAACGCTGCCACCGCAAACAGCAGCACCGTCACTGCAACACCTGCCGCCGTGGGCTGGTAGGCAAAGTCCAGCCAGCCGGTCTCGCTGCGCACAACCGCCATCACATTCGCCCCGATATGCGCCAGAACGGGCGCATACAAAAAGCCGGTTCTCTCCAACAGCCACGCGAGCAGCAGACCTAAAATGCCCGCATACAAAAACTGTACCACATTCCAGTGCATCACACCGAAAATAACCGCCGAGAGCACGATCGCCGGCGCACTGCCGCACAGCAGGGATAGTCTTCTCTCCACGACGCCACGGTACAAAAGCTCCTCCGCCATCCCCTGGATCAGATATCCCAGGAGAAACAGCACCAGCATCCCCGGCGCCGTTCCGGTAAACAGCTTCGCATTTCCCGCCGCCACAGCGATACCCCCCGTGACTACCGCAAATACCACCCCAAGTCCCAGTCCAATGGCATATTCCCGCAGCGCGTGCTCCTTCACAAAACCGATCATCTCAAAGCTGCGCTTCTGGAACTTCCTGCAGAATAAGACGACCACCAGAAGCATGGCAATTCCGGAAAAAAGCTTTAACACCGCGTAGGCATCCGAACCCGCAATCTGCACCGACACCTCCGACAGCTGTTCCATATCCCCGGAGGCAGCCGCATCCTGATATGCCGTGTTCGTATTCAGCAGCACAAGCTCTCCCGGCAGCAGAATCAGCATCTCTCCAAATGCCGCAATGATGTACACCGTCACAAACACCAGCAATTCCACCAGCCAGTGCTGCCCCTTCTGTACCTTTTTCGACTGCTCAACGAGCTTCGGACAATCTATGCTCTCTTTCATCTCAATCTCCCATCCTGCGTGTGGGCTTCTGTCTGCCCGCTGCGACATTTCATTTTACGGAAAACTGCCTGTTTCCGCCGTTTTTCTGCACTTATCATAACATAAAAAATGGAGCGATGCAAAAATTTCCTGCACCGCTCCACACGAATTTTCCGGCTCATTTCTTCCGCCGGCTGATGCTTATTCCGGCTCACTTCTTCCGCCGGCTGACTTCCATCCTGGTCCGGTTACTAACGCCGGATTCCTATCCCAGCTCGATTACCGCAACCTCACAGCTTTCGAGTGTCAGCGCGTTCGCTTTTTCACATGCCGTCTCCACCGCACTCTCTGCTCTCAGATTCGACAGCAATACCTGCCTGCACGGATAGGCAAGCGGCAGGGAAACCGCATCCGTTCCAAAGTTTGCTGCGACCAGTATACGCTGTCCGCTCTCCCCGGACACACGGTAATACGCAAATACATCCGCCATTTCCTGGTAAGCCGGCTCGAAGATACCGTAGGTGAATGTTTCCCGGTAGGCGTCCGCCTTGCGCAGATGCACCAGTCTCCGGTAATAGGCAAGCACCGAATCCGTCCGCGCCTCCTGCTCCCTGACATTAATCTGCCGGTAATTCGGATTCATTGCCAGCCACGGCGTTCCGTCCGTAAATCCGGCATTCTCATCATCCGTCCACTGCATCGGCGTTCTGGCATTGTCCCTGCTGTTCTCGTAGCAGCAGCGCAGTGCCTCCTCCCTGCTGCAGCCCGCGTCAATGGCAACCTGATACTGATCCTTCGTGCTGATGTCGTCATACTCCGAAATGTCGTTCCGGATGCAATTTGTCATGCCGATCTCCTGTCCCTGATAGATAAACGGGATGCCGCGGAGCAGAATGGATGTGGTTCCCAGCATCTTTTTCCCGGCTTCATTTCTTGCATGCTCCGGCAGATAGCGGCTCGCTCCGCGCGGCTCGTCGTGATTCTCGATAATGTTCGCCGCGAATCCCGCCTTCTGCAATTTTAACTGGGATGCAAACAGCGTATCGCGCCATTTTTTGAATTCGATCGGTTTGCTGTCATACCAGCCGTGTTCTCCGTAGGTCAGCTCATGTGCGGAAAAATCAAACATGGTGGAAAAATGCCCGTCATCACCGATGAACTCCGGCAGTTCGTCCTCCTTCATGTTAAAAACTTCCGCCACGGTAAATGCATCCCATTTTTCAAAGGTTGCATGTTTTAAGTCCTCTAAAAGCGCGCCGACTCCCTGCACTTCCTCAACCATCTTCACACAGGAGGCAAGTCCGTCGCCTCCATCCGGCGGGAATGACGGAAATGCCGTGTCTTTTTTGATGTTGATGATTGCATCGATGCGGAATCCGGCAAGTCCCTTCGCCAGCCACCAGTTCACCATATCGTAGATCTTCTGACGAAGGACAGGATTTTCCCAGTTTAAATCCGGCTGCTCTTTTGCGAACATGTGCAGGTAATATTTGTCCGTTCCCGGCACCGGCTCCCACGCATTTCCGCCAAAATACGAGCGGTAATTGCTCGGCTCCCTGCCGTCTTTTCCCTTCACAAAGTAGAAGTAATCTGCATATTCGCCATCCGGATCTGCCAGCGCCTTTTTGAACCATTCATGCTGGTCGGAACAGTGGTTCACCACCAGATCCATCACAATGTACATGCCTCTCTTTTTTGCCTCGGCAAGCAGCTCGTCAAACTCCTCCATCGTTCCGAATTCCTGCGCGATCGCGTAGTAGTCGGAAATGTCATACCCCTGATCCACAAAGGGAGATTTATAAATCGGAGAGAGCCAGATGATGTCAATGCCAAGCTCTTTCAAATAGTCCAGCTTCGAGATAATTCCCCGCAGATCCCCGATTCCGTCCCCGTTCGTATCCAGAAAGCTCTTCGGATAAATCTGATATGCCACTTTATCGTGCCACCATTTTTTCTTCATTGCACATTCTCCTTTTTCCCAATACGGTTTTTCTTTTCCTTTTTGTATGATACTGTTATTATAATAAGAGAAATCCGTAATATCTTGCACTATATTTTCATTTTTATTGCACAATACTGCTATTTAATATCAGGAGAACGCACATGAACAGGACATCCCTTCCGGCGCCGGAGCAAAAGGAACACGCCCGGCACGGCGAACAGCTTTTTCCACTGCAAAAATATATCACCACGCTGGACGATCTGCACCCGTCCGTCAGCGCACACTGGCACGAGGAAGCGGAATTTACGCGCATTCTCTCCGGGAGCGGCACCTATCAGATCCAGCTGCAGCACTATGACGTTGCCGCGGGCGATCTCCTCTTCATCCCTCCGGCGCTGTTGCACGCAATCACCGTGACGCCCAGAGAGAAGCTTTGCACCGAGACTTATGTTTTTCACATGCATTTTCTCGGCGCCAGCACCGCGGACATCTGCTCCGTGCAGTATCTGACACCGCTTGCGACGGCAAAGCTGATCCCGCCGTTTTTCTTTGATGCCCGTCATCCGCTGCACGCTGCCTTAGATGACCTGTTCAACGATATGGATGCCCTGCACGACGCCGCCACGCCGGGCTATGAGCTGCTGCTGAAGGCTGATTTTCTGCGCCTGATTGCGCTGCTTCTCCCCTGCTGCAGCGCAGCGGATGAGGACACACGGCTTCACATGGAATATACCGCCAAATTAAAAACGGTTCTCGAGTATATTGACGCCCATTATGCGGAGGAGCTTTCCATCGCCGATCTGGCTTCCCTGTGCTATTTCAGCGAGTATCATTTCATGCGGTTTTTCAAGCGCTTCATGGGTACCTCCTGCTTAAACTACATCAAGAACCTGCGTCTGGAGAAGGCTGCCGAGCTGCTCGGGCAGGACGGGCTTACCCCGCTGGACGCCTCCCTGTCCGCCGGCTTCCACAACCTGTCCTACTTCTACCGGGAATTCCGGAAAAAATACGGCGTGACTCCGGGAAATTTTCGCGGAGCCGGTGCCCGGGAGAAGTAGGCTTTATAATAGGAAATATCATTCCGGCGCGAAGCAGCGGGGCGGAGTCTTTGAAACAAAATGCAAGAGTTTCTTCCCTGCCGCTTTCGGCAATTCATTCCGTGTCTTTGCCACGCTTGAACAATCCGCGAATGTGTCTGCAGCTTGCGGACACATTCGCGGAGTGCTCCAATCCTGGAAAGACGCGGATCATCGCAGTTGTCGAAAGCGGCTGGGTTAGAAAGTCCGTATTTTGTGATCAGACTCCGCCCTGCTGCTTCGCGCCGGAATGCGATTGCCTGTTATAAATTCCCGTAAAGATCGCTTTTCCCCGGCAGGCTCCGTGAAAACCACCCTGGGCATGCCCCATTTTTCGATCAGCGGCTACCGCAGGCGCTCCTCGCGGTACTCCTTCGGCGACATGCCATATTCCCGGCGGAACGCGCGGTAAAAGCTGGAATAGTCCCGGAACCCGAACCGCTCATACACCTGGCTGATGTTCTCACCTCCTAAAATCGCCTCCCGGGACGCCTGCATCCTTTTCTTTAAAATATACTGGTGAACCGAGATTCCCGCCTGCTCCTTAAAGACGTGCGCCACATAATAGCGGCTCACGAAAAAGGCTCCTGCCAGTTTTTCCAACGACAGTTCCTCCTCCAGATGCTCCTCTATATAATAGATCAGATTCTGATAGAGATCCTGCTCCTTTACCTTGGCGGGATTTTCTTCCTCGTACACCATCCGGTTCAAGTGCAGGATCAGATCGTTGACCAGCAACGGTATCCGCGCCTCCCTCCCGAAACGCTCCATCTGCATCTCCTCAATCAGCTGAAAGATCTTAAACTGCGTGGCGTTAAATGTAATCACATCACTGTGAAACACATTTTTCCCGGACACTTCCGCGCGCTGCATCAGGTAGCCGTATGCCGGAGAAAGTTCCATCAGCCGGCTGGCATATTCCCGGCTGACCCAGAACACGAACCGGCGGTATGCCTGCGCATGGTTGTGCACAACGGCACGATGCCTGCGGTGCGGAGGAATTACCACCATATCCCCATAGCGGAGCGGATATCTCTGCCCTTCAATCTCAATCGAGACATCCCCCTCCATAAAAAAATAGAACTCATAGTAGTCGTGTGTGTGTGTATCCACTTTTGACGTGTAATGTTCATTGTAATAATATAGTTCAAAATCGCGGGACAGCATGTACTGTCTGGTGCTGAATCTGGTCTGTAAATTTTTCTGCATACGCTATTCCTCTTCCGGCACCTTTTCATGCCGCCATCGATCCGTTGCTTTCCTTTTTCGTCTTATATTTTTTCAAACTCTTCCCTGATTATAGCGGAAGATAGCAACTTTTGCAATGTATGCAACAAGTCTTTCAATTTGCTTTTGGAGCGGATTTTATATAATGAAATCATCCAATATGACACTTCCTTAACGGAGCAGAAAAGAACGGAGGTTACACACTATGGAAATGACTTTAAGATGGTACGGTTCCAAATTCGACACCGTTACCTTAGAGCAGATCAGACAGATTCCGGGCGTGACCGGAGTCATCACCACCCTCTACGATACCGCACCGGGTGAGGTCTGGAGCAGAGAGCGCATCGCCGCATTAAAAGCGGAAGTTGCCGCCGCAGGACTTCATATTGCCGGTATCGAGAGCGTCAACGTCCACGACGCCATCAAAACCGGCGCACCGGACCGTGATCTCTACATCGATCACTACATCGAGACACTGGAAAACCTCGGAAAAGAAGATATCCACCTCGTATGCTACAACTTCATGCCTGTTTTCGACTGGACCCGCACGGAGCTCGCCAGAAAACGTCCGGACGGTTCTACTGTCCTCGCTTACACCCAGGAGGCTGTGGATGCCCTCGATCCGGAGAAAATGTTCGAGTCCATCGCCGGGGATACCAACGGCAGCATCATGCCGGGCTGGGAGCCGGAGCGCATGGCGCACATCAAAGAGCTTTTTGCCATGTACAAGGACATTGACGATGAAAAACTGTTTGCCAACCTGAAGTATTTTCTGGAGCGCATCATGCCGGTGTGCGACAAGTATGACATTAACATGGCAATCCATCCGGACGATCCTGCCTGGAGCGTGTTTGGTCTTCCACGCATCATCATCAACAAGAAAAACATTCTCCGCATGATGAGCATGGTCGACAATCCGCACAACGGCGTAACTTTCTGCTCCGGTTCCTACGGAACCAATCTGGAGAATGATCTGCCGGACATGATCCGCTCCTTAAAGGGGCGAATCCATTTTGCCCATGTGCGCAATCTGAAATTCAACAGCCCGACAGACTTTGAGGAAGCCGCACATCTCTCCTCAGACGGCACTTTTGATATGTATGAAATCATGCGTGCCCTCTACGAGATCGGGTTTGACGGTCCGATCCGTCCGGACCACGGACGCATGATCTGGGGCGAAGTCGCTATGCCGGGTTATGGCCTTTATGACCGGCACTTGGCGCCACCTACCTGAACGGACTTTGGGAAGCAATTGAGAAAGGAGCTGCACGCTATGAAGCTAAATAACAAAGGATTAGAGAATAAGAACGCATGGGAAGCTGCCGGTTACGCACTTCCGCAGTATGACAGAGAGGCGGTTGCCGCCAGAACCAAACAGAATCCATTCTGGATTCATTTCGGAGCCGGCAACATTTTCCGTGCCTTTCAGGCAAATGTGGTACAGGATCTTTTAAACAAGGGAGATCTTGACCGCGGTCTTGTCGTTGCCGAAGGCTACGATTATGAAATTGTCGAGAAAATGAATCATCCGCATGACGACTACAGCATTCTTGTCACATTAAAGGCAAACGGCACCGTTGAGAAAACCGTTGTCGGCAGTGTAATGGAGTCTCTGGCACTCGATTCTGAGGATGATGCACAGTTCTCCCGCCTGAAGGAGATTTTCTCCGCAGCCTCCCTGCAGATGGCAACTTTTACCATCACAGAAAAGGGTTACAACCTCTACGGTTCTGACGGAAACTTCATGCCGGCAGTTGCCGCAGATATGGCAGCAGGTCCGCAAAAGCCGGCCAGCTATATCGGAAAGGTCGCATCTCTTCTGTATGCACGTTTCCTTGCAGGTGAGAAGCCGATCGCCATGGTAAGCATGGATAACTGCTCCCACAACGGAGATAAACTCGCGGCTGCCATCACAGCTTTTGCAGAGGGCTGGGTAAAGAACGGTCTTGCCGATGAGGCATTTGAGACTTATGTAAAGACTTCCGGCAAGGTATCCTTCCCGTGGACGATGATCGATAAGATCACCCCGCGCCCGGACGCTTCCATCGAGGAGATCTTAAAGAAAGACGGCGTCGAGGAACTGGATCCGGTTGTCACCAGCAAAAACACCTATGTAGCGCCTTTTGTCAACGCAGAGGAATGCCAGTATCTCGTCATCGAAGACAACTTCCCGAACGGTCGTCCGGCTCTGGAAAAGGGCGGTCTGATCTTTACCACACGGGAGACCGTCGACAAAGTCGAGAAAATGAAGGTCTGCACCTGCTTAAACCCGCTCCACACCGCGCTTGCTGTCTACGGCTGCCTGCTCGGCTACAACTTAATCTCCGAGGAGATGAAGAATCCTTCTTTAAAGAAGCTTGTTGAAGTGATCGGATATAAAGAGGGACTCCCGGTTGTCATCAACCCGGGTATTCTCGATCCGAAAGAATTCATCGATACCGTATTAAATGTCCGCATTCCGAATCCGTTTATGCCGGACACACCGCAGCGTATTGCAACCGATACTTCCCAGAAGCTGGCCATCCGTTTCGGTGAGACCATCAAAGCCTATGCGGCAGCTCCTTCTTTGAACGTTGCCGACTTAAAGCTGATTCCGCTTGTATTTGCCGGATGGCTGCGCTACCTGATGGGTGTTGACGACAACGGCAACGCGTTCACCCCAAGCCCGGACCCGATGCTTGCAGAAGCGTCCTCCTATGTCGCAGACGTAAAACTCGGCGAAGCGTTCGATGCAAAGAAAACGCTTGCACCGATCCTGTCCAACGCAAAAATCTGGGGCGTTGACCTGTGTGCACTCGGTATGGATACGCTGGTATGCGATTACTTTACCGAGCTTACCGCAGGCACAGGCGCTGTTGCGGCAACCCTTGCAAAATATACGGCTTAATCCAGAGACAGGACAATCCTTTTTCCTGTTACTTATCACGTCAAAAGGGACTGCCCGTTTATGTGGCAGCCCCTTCTTCTATCTGCGATCGCTATACCGGCTGCTGACCGGAAAACATCGCAAAATACTCCTGTGCTCTCTGCGCCGAAATATGCAGTCTCTCCTGCAACCGGTTCAGTATCATCTCTTTAGGCATGCCAAATGCACATCCGGTCTCAACAATCCCCTGTGCAAGACCACGGTTCATGCCAATCTGCTCTCCCTTTTTCAAACCTGCCTGCTCTCCTTTTTTCAAGCCTGCCTGTTCTCCCGCTTTGTATTCCGCCTGCCGTAGCTTCTTCTCCTCATATTCCTTATCATATTCCAGAATACTCACCATTTCCACCTCCGCGCGGTTTTTTCGCAGAAAATCTGTTAAGATTCCCTCTGTGATACATTCCCTTATCGCCCGACGTACCGCCTCTTCCAGCTTCATGGAACCGGCATACCCACGGACTCTGGCTACATACTGCGCATATTCCTTCAACATCCGGCACTGCTTCATAAGTTCTTCGTTGTGCCCGGCATTGATGTTGAGTACCATGACTTTCAGTTCCAGATTCGGCTCTCCTTCAAAGTGTTCATATGCCTGCGACAAACGAAGCTCCGTGCGCTCCTCCATCTCCTCTGTGCCGTTGTAAAACACCATGAATACCGGTGCGGGCAGCTTCTGCAGCGTCGAAGAATACAGAGACTTATCGCTCACATACTTCTGATACTCCAGCGATATGTAGAACAGGTCTCTGAGCGGCATGTTCGGATTCTTCGTCGACTGATGCTCATACAAATAGATGTGCGTATCCAGCAGGAACGACAGATCGTTCTTCATCCCCATATAGACCGCATTATCCAGTGTCACAATCTCAAAATCCTCTGCATTCTCATGCGCCCTGCCCGTTACGGCATTGTACAGCGACAGAAGATTCTTTTTGTCCGAGAAAAGCATACGGAACACCGTATCCTTATACTCCCGCTTTGCCTTCGGCTTCTTATCTTCCATATTCAGTTCCCCCTTGCAGGGAACCGTCACTCCAGTGTCCCTGCTTTTTCTTGTTGATTGGATAAAAGCATAGACCTCTGAAATGAAATGAGAAAATAGACGGTGCATGCACCCTGAACTCGCAAGAAATATGCTTTTTGTTGAAATAATTTTATCATAGAATGCCATTGTTCTACAAGAGTATACGGATCAATTTAAAAAAATTTAATAAATAAAAAGAGGCATATCTGCTATGCCTCTCTCCCGCTATATCTTTGCTTTTACAAACTGATATATCTTTTCCGCACTGTGCTTTTCCATTCCCCGGTGCTGCGCCCTCTGCATCGCGTTTCTCTTCCCGGGATTATGAAGTAGCTGCATTCCTTTTCTGACCAGGCCATATTCCGTGTATGCGGTCACGCTCATTCCCTTTTTGACAAAAAAGCTCCGATTCTTTGTCTCACATCCCGGTATCGGCTTTGTGTGGACAATGGGGATCTCCGTCACCGCAGCCTCCGTGGAGGTAAGTCCACCGGGTTTTGTGTAGATAATATCGCACGCACGCAGATAAACCGGCATGTCGCTGACGCTTCCCAGAATCGTCACGCGCACATCTCTGCCGAAGCGTGCCTGCATCCGCTGCTCTAGTTTCTGATTGCTGCCGCAGATCAGAATGAGGTGTTCCTCCCTTTGTATGCGCCTCAGCAACGCCGGAATCAGCCGGTCGATCGATCCCGCTCCCATGCTGCCGCCTGCCACAAGGATATACCGCTGTTTTTCTTCGAGTCCCAGACTTTTTTTCGCCGCCTGCTGCACCTTTTTGCGCACAATGCTGTGCGCGTGTGTATCCGCCGCAGCACTTTCTTCCGGCATACCTCTCCACGGCTCACTGCATGCCGCAGCCACCGGAATGCCTGTCACCACCAGCTTTTCTTCCGGAATCCCGCGTTTCACAATCTCCGGGATCAGACTCTGGTGCGGAATCATATAATAGTCGCAGTCCGTCTCTTCCCAGAACGGGATACAGGTATAATCCGTCATCACCGCCACCGTGAGCGGAAGCTTCATTCCCTTTCGCTTCATATAGGTAATGGTTTCCGCCGGATACAGATGCGGCATGACAATCACGTCCGCCGGATGTTTCTTCAGATACGCCGCCAGGTAGACTGCCATCTTCCCATTGACATAATAGACCGGCGAACGACGGAGAAGCCGGCTGACAAGCATGCCGATCTTATACAAAAGTCCGAACAGACCCGGGGCAATCTTTACCGTCTCCACATAGACGTTACCGACCGTCCTCGAGACCTTCTCTCCTGCAAGCTTAAGATAATCCAGCACCACCGCCTCGTCCCCATGCGCACGGAAAGTCTCCGCAACCGCGCGTGCCGCCGCGTTGTGTCCACCGCCTGTATTACATGATAAGATCAGTACATTCATTTTTTTCCTCCCCCGGGCATCCGAATGTGTGCCGGTAGATAACCGTTCCGGCAATCAGCAGGCTTCCGATCAGAACCGACCGCTCCTCCACCGTGAGACAAGTTCCCGCTGCAAAACACAGATACGTCACAACGCTCCGCCTCGCATGGCTTTTGATCTTAAATAAAAGTGAAAACAGCAGATAAAACAGCACCAGCATCGCTAACGGTTGCCAGATTCCCGCCGGCACCAGTCCTAAGAGAACCCCGAAGGATACCGCGATTGCCTTGCCACCGCGTCCACGGTGATATATGGAATAGGCATGTCCCAGCACAGGCGCTGCCATTACTGCTGCAAACCACAGGGGTTGCAGACCGGCGGTCCGCACGCACAGCCACACCGGAAAAAATCCCTTCAAAAGTTCCAGCAGCAGCACACATATTCCACAGATCACACCGCCGTACCGGAACGCATTGTAGGTCCCGGGATTGCCGTCCTCCGACATCTCCCGGATATCGATATGGCGGGTCAGCTTCGGAAGCACATAAGCAAA
>ENA-OWPB01002300-OWPB01002300.1-human-gut-metagenome-genome-assembly--contig:-NODE-2300-length-13761-cov-2.847366_pt1 | contig 13761 bp, 14 predicted proteins | sample MGYA00248260_ERZ651838 | MGnify/ENA primary metagenome ERZ651838 (study PRJEB26924, sample SAMEA4378304) | human gut metagenome | biome: human gut; feature: human-associated habitat; material: faeces...
ACGCATTGACAGACTGTATGAGATTAAAAAAGAGATTTTGGAAAACGTGAATAAACTCGACGACGCAACACTTCGAACTATATTAATTCTGCGTTATCTCAATTTTCAAACGTGGGAAATGATTGCTTGTAGGATACATTATAGCTATAAACAAGTGTGTAGATTGCATGGAAAAGCATTGAACTTAATCAAAGATGTCATAGAATGTCCTATTGCACCTGTGATATAGTGTATAGTAGAACAAGTAACATAAGCGGTGTATCATCGTGAGATGATGGGTGAATATCTCGTGTGATTGGTGGGAGTGGAGATATTAAGTCAATTAGAACAGATTGTATGTGTTAATCATATGCGGTCTGTTTTTTGTTTGGAGGAAAGGGACATAAGTATGGAATTATTGCAATTAGTTGAAAAATTTAAAGATATTATCGATGTAAGCAAGATTGAAGATGCTGTAGATGAATTAAAAACAAAATTGTTAAATGATAATGAGTGTAAGAAGTTATGCGAAGATTGGATTTCAATATGTCCCGATTTAACAAAAGATTATATGCAGATGATATTTCAATATTATTTTGCCGACCGTAAAGAGAAAAAGCAAGACTACACACCAAAAAGTCTTGCAACGGCAGTCGCTGAATTATCAAAAAATGAAGATGAAAAGATATGTTTAGATTTATGTGCCGGTAGCGGAGCATTGACGATTCAGAAATGGAATAAGAATAATAATTTAAAATTTATCTGTAAGGAATACGATAGGCGAGTTATTCCGTTTTTATTATTTAATTTGGCAATTAGAAATATTGATGCCGAGGTCGTGCATTGTGATGTATTGGCAGATGAAACGTTTAAAGTGTACAGGACAAAAAAAGGCGATAGATTTGCAACAGTTACAGAAATCGGTAAAAGTGAATTTAAGGCTGACGTCTGTATATCGAATCCGCCGTACAATATGAAATGGGAACAACCTGTATTTGCACAATTACAGAATAGATTCTCACAGTGTGAAATTCCGCCGGAAAGCAATGCAAATTATGCGTTTGTGTTGACGGCATTAAATGAAATCAAGAGCAAGGCAAGTTTTATACTGCCGAATGGCATTTTAAGCACTGATAATAAAAAAGAGAAACAAATAAAAAAATATTTAGTCGAAATGAATTTTATCGAAAGTATAATTTTATGCCCCGATAAAATGTTTGAAGTAACGTCAATACCAACGTGTATTATTACATTCAACAAAAACAAACAACATTCGACAGTGGAAATGATTGACCTACGACAGAAATATGAAATTGAACAGCGAATGCAAAACGGGCAGTACGGAGGGGCAAGCCATACAAACAGAACATACGCCAAAGAAGTTAAGATTATAACAGAAAGTCAAGTTCAAGACGTATTACTGCAAATTGAACAGCGTGGAAATGTAGCCGGTTATTGTAAATCTGTAAGCATTGAAGAAATAAAAAACAATGATTATGTATTGATACCGAGTCGATATATAGATTTTGATACGGTGGAAGAAGTGCATAGACCGTATGTCGATATAGTGAATGATTTGAACCGTGTTATAGCTGAAAAAAACACTTGCAAATTGACAATAAACGAAACTATCGCTAAATCAATAGGTTTTGATGTGGAAACGCTAAAGCAAGACAATAGTACATCAGATGGATTATCAGAATTAACAGAGAAACTATGTGGCAAAAAGATTGTGAAAAGTGACTATTTCAGAACGACAAAAAAGAAAAATGAAATAGTATTTTCAAACAACAGCAAAGAAAATATTTCGAGCATTTTTATGCTGATATTCAATATGTGGAAACAACACATATACTACCTAAACATCGAGGAAAACAGATATTTAGTCGAACTAAGAGATGCACTATTACCGGAACTGATGAGCGGTAAGATTGATTTAAGTGATATACAAACAGAAAGCGAGGGTGTGCAATGAAGTTACAGGATATAAAAAAACAGGCTAACAGCGTATATGACGAAGATGATACGGACGAATATAAAAATTTTACAGATAAATTCAAACCAAAAAAAACAACAGATGATTGTTTTACACCCGATAATGTTTATGAAACGGTTGCGGACTATGTGGCGACCCGATTTAATGTTGACCGTAATAGATTTGTACGTCCATTTTATCCGGGGGGGGACTATCAGAGTTATACATATAAACCCGATAGCATTGTTGTTGATAATCCGCCATTTTCAATATTGGCACAGATAGTGAAATGGTATCAATCGCAAGGGATAAAATTTTTCTTGTTTGCACCGGGTTTAACTATTATTGGATTAACACGACACGCAAATATAATCTGCGTAGGGTATAACGCGACATATGAAAACGGCGCAAAAGTTAATACATCGTTTGTAACAAATATGACAGATAATCTGATTGAAAGTAGTAGCAAATTATATAAGCGTTTAGAAAATGCAGATAAAGAAAATTTGCGAAAAATAAAAAAACAATTACCTAAGTATACTTATCCTGATAACATATTGACAGCATGCAGAATGAATACACTTTCGCGATATGGTGTTGATTTTGCGATAAAGCGAGAAAATGGACATTTTATGCGTGATTTAGATAGTCAGCGAAAATTCAAAAAAGGCATTTTCGGTTGCGGTTATTTAATATCGGGCAAAAAAGCTGCAGAACTTAAAGCTGCAGAACTTAAAGCTGCAGAACTTAAAGCTGCAGAAAATGTTTGGGAGCTGTCGGAACGAGAGAAAGAAATCATAAAGACTTTGAAATGAAAAATAAAAAAAGAAGTGGAAAGGTGAAAACAATGTCCGAAAGAATAAAGGCATATTGGCAAAAACGAAGATACAAACGAGAACGCAAGAAGTTCATACGCAAATGGAACGAGGGTAATAAAAATTGGTGCGAGTGTCGACATAAACGCAAAGCGTTTAAACGTGCGTTGACAAAAAACGGTTATACGATGTAATCAAACAGAAAATGTGAAAGTGAGGTGATAAGAGTGACTGAAAAGCAAAAGTTGTTTTGTGAGGAATATTTGATTGATTTGAATGCAACGCAAGCGGCGTTAAGAGCAGGATATTCGGAAAAGACGGCGTATTCGATTGGAAATGAAAACTTGAAGAAACCTGAAATTCAAGAATACATACAAAAACGGCTGAAAGAGAAAGAGGACGCTCTTATCGCCAAGCAAGACGAGGTGTTAAAGACGTTAACCGCCGTTATGCGTCGTGAGAAACCCGAAACGGTTGTAGTGACGTGCAAAGCACGAAAATCATACTACGATGATAACGGCAAGAAAGTAATTGATGAGGCGGAGCAACCGATATGCGTTGAAATACCGACAAAGGTGTCGGACGTAAACAAAGCGGCGGAAATGTTGGGTAAATACTACGCATTGTTCACAGAAAAATTAAACGTTGACGGTGATATGGACTACAGCATTAAAATTGATTACGGTGGTGAGGACGAATGAACAACATAACAGTACCGTTCAATCCGATATTCAAGCCTGTACATCAATGCAAGAAACGTTACGTTGTAATGAAAGGCAGTGCCGGAAGTGGCAAGAGTGTTGATACCGCACAACTGTACATACTTCGTTTAATGCGTGACAAAGGACGTAATCTTGTATGTGTGCGAAAGTCCGATATAACTAACCGTGACAGTACATTTGCCGAGCTTGAATCAGCTATAAACCGTATGGGCGTAGGCAGAGCGTGGCGAGTTACGCAAAGCCCGTTGTCGTTCACCTGTATAAACGGCAACAAGATTATATTTCGTGGTGTCAACGATAACAAGCAACGTGAAAAACTGAAATCAATCACATTTGCAAACGGAAAATTAACGGACGTATGGATTGAAGAGGCTACGGAGCTTGTGCAACAGGATTTTGAAATTATAGATGACCGTTTGAGAGGTGAACTCCCCGACGGTCTTTTTTATCAGATAAAATTGACATTTAACCCTGTATCGTCAAGTCACTGGATAAAGAAAGTGTTTTTCGACATACAGGACGATAACGTCTTAACGCACCAAAGCACATATTTAACAAACCGATTTTGTGACGAGGCATACAGACAACGTATGCTACGTCGTAAAGAAGTTGACCCTGAGGGCTACAGGATTTACGGCTTGGGCGAATGGGGCGAAACAGGCGGATTGATATTCTCAAATTATCGCATTGAAGAATTTGATACAGATATGAGCCGTTTTGACGCTATGGCAATAGGACAGGACTTCGGATTTAATCACGCAAACGCCATATTAACGTTAGGTTATAAGGACGGCGATATTTACGTTTGTAATGAACTGTATGTACACGAAATGGATACGACCGAAATTATCACTAAAGCTGACGGGAAGTTCAGCAAAAGTCTTGCAATGTGGTGCGACAGTGCAGAGCCGGACCGTATAAAAATGTGGCGAAAGGCAGGCTATCGAGCAAGGGCAGTTGTTAAAAATCCGAACAGCATACAATCGCAAATAGATTGGTTAAAAGGCAGAAAGATACATATTCACCCGTCTTGCGTGAATGTAATCAAAGAGATACAGCAATGGCGTTGGCGAGTTGATGAAAAGTCGGGCGAATATACTGACGAACCTGTCAATGTATTTGATGACGCAATGGCGGCACTGAGATACGGCGTTGAGAGTTGGCGCAAGGATAAGAAAGCTAAAATCTATTCAAGAGAGGAGTACGGAATATGATAATTGATGAAGATATAGTCGCAGGCGGTGTGACACCGTTTATCATAACGAAATTGATTGAACGGCACGAGCGAGAGCGACAGAGATACCGATTATTGCACGATTACTATATGGGCGACCACCGTATTTTAAGCCGCAGAAAAAGAGGCAAAAACGTGGCAAACAACCGTATAATGTGCAACCACGCAAAGTACATAACGGATATGACGCAGAGTTATCTTGTCGGCAATCCTGTAACGTATGCGGTGTCGGACGAATACGATATTGAGGCAATCAAAAACGAATATTTGGAACAGGATATGCCGAGTGTGGACAGTGAAATTGTAAAGAATATGAGCATTTACGGCAAAGCATATGAACTGATTTATGCGGACGAAAAAAGCAAGCCGAGAAGTGTCCGATTGAATCCGGAGCATACATTTGTATGTTACTCACAGTCGGCATTTGAAAAGCCGTTGTTTGCGGTGTATTACTACAAGAAATACGACCTTGACGGCTACTGCACAGGCAGTATTTGTCGTGTGTATGATGAGTCATTTATATATACATACACAGGTCTTGACAGCTATACGGCATTGTCATTGCAAAATGTTGAACCACATTACTTTTTTGATGTACCTATTATCGAATACAGAAATAATACGGAAATGCAGGGCGATTTTGAACAGCTTATAACACAGATTGACGCATACAATGTGTTGATGTCAGACCGAATAAACGACAAGGAACAATTCGTTAATTCGCTGTTGTTTTTGTGTAATTGCGACCTTGACACCGAACAGGCAAAAAAATTATTGGTAGAACGTATTTTAATGGGTGACGGTGACGCAAAGGCGGAGTATCTGTCAAAGGTGCTGAACGAGGCTGATACAAAGGTGTTGCGTGACGACATCAAGGACGATATACACCGTTTGTCACACGTTCCCGACCTGTCGGACGAAAGTTTCGGCAACAACTTGTCGGGTGTGGCAATAAAGTACAAGCTGTTGGGATTTGAACAGCACGTCAAGAACAAAGAACGTAATTTTGCTAAGACGTTGAGAAAACGTTTGGAGATTTACAACAATTTCTTAGTGACATTAAACGCAATGAAAGAAGTGCCGTCGCACAGAGTTGATATTGGATTTACATATAACTTGCCTGCGAATGAGTTGGAAATTGCGCAGATGATCAATTACCTCAAAGGTCTTGCGTCTGACGAAACATTATTAGAGCGTCTGCCGTTTATAACAGACGCAAAGGAAGAAGTTGAAATCGCACGCAGAGAGCAAGCGGAAAAGTCCGCCGAAGATATGCGTATCGCTGAAAGTTCGGCAAGGAAAGTAAACTACAATGAAGAGTAAGGCATATTGGGTAAAGCGTGCCGTTGAAGTTGAAACATATTTACAATCGCAAGCGGACAGCGTTAAGGACGGTGTAATTAAGGCATATGAGCGAGCAATCAAGAATGTAAACAATGACATTGAGAAAACGTTTAAAGCCTATATTTCAACCGATATACCCGAAAAAGAGGCACGCCGATTAATGAGCATAGCCGACAGCGATAAGCAGTACGAAGAACTGCTTGAACTGTACGACGAAACAGACGACAAGACAGTCAAAAAGGAAATTCTAAACCGCATAAATGCACAGTCATACGGTGCGAGAATTAGCCGATTAGAGGGATTGAAACGTAATGTGTACATCTATTTCAGACACGTTGCGAATGAGGCTATAAAGGAACAAAAGAAACTGTATGACAGTGCAGTAAAGACGGCGTATTATACGAATATTTTTGATACCGCACAAGGATTGAATTGCGGAATTGATTTTTCACTAATTCCGCAAAGAGCGGTTAATAAAGTGTTAAGTGAGCCGTGGCACGGTCACAACTACAGCGAGAGAGTTTGGATACATAACGACAGATTTATAAATGCAGTCGGACAAACGATTGAGGACGGTATAATCAGCGGTCACAGTGTAAGCCGTATGACCGATAAGCTGATTGATTACGTCAAAGACACTGCACCGGGCGGAATACGAACATCAGCCGAAACTCTTGTGAGGAGTGAAACGGCTCATTTTATGAACCAAGGTCAAAAGATGGCGTATGAGGAAATAGGTATAAAACAGTATCGTTTTGTAGCGGCACTGTCTGAATTGACGTGTGACAGGTGCGGAAGTCTTGACGGTAGCGTGTTTGATACCGACAAAGCCGTTGAGGGCGAAAACTTCCCACCGATACACCCACGTTGTCGGTGCGTTACGATTATGGCAGACGTGAATTTAACAAGCCGTATCGCCCGTGACCCACTCACAGGCGAAAATTACAAGGTTGACGGAAGTATGACGTTTTACGAATGGAAAAACAGTCTGTCGGACGAGCAAAGAAATTCGTTAAAATATGTTGCAAATAGTGAAAAACGTGGTATAATAAAGGTAGATAAAGATACATTGAAAGTATCTACGGGCGGAAGAAGAAACGAGAAAAATCTTTCACAGGAACAAATAGACAGCATTAAAGATTATGCGGTTTCTTTGGGTATGCCAAGAGAACGTATTTATTATGTTGATTATGATTGTACAGCATATGGCTCTTTAGCGGACGTTTTACGAATTGGAACTGATGTATATCCGTCAGAGAAAAAGCAATCCAATCCAAACAGTAATGTTTCTATGAAAGGTGCCATAGCTCACGAAATAATCGGACACCGTGCGGCATTTTTGAACGGAAAGACGCAAAGTGATGATATTTTAGAAGAAGTGCAGGCGAGTTTGAGGGCGGCAATATTAACACCCAATTTATCAAACAGCGAAAGAATGGTACTCGCAAGGGACGGGGTATATAGATTACATAAAACGGGTAAAAAATTAAAAGACGTACGAAATTTATTGTATTTGGAGTGATAGTTATGTGTGAAATAATAAATGTTCAAAAAATAAACAATCAATTTATTGTGGATTGCACTCCGTGCAAGGAAGATTTTACGAATGCGAAACTATTGCAAATCATCAATAAGCATAAGCAAGTATATACGACAAAAGAGTTTAAAGTTGAAAAAACAAGAGGGTGCTTTTCAAAAGGTGGCTCACCGTGGATTGTACTACAAAATATTCCTGATGATTTTGTGGATAAAGGCAATGAGATAATTTTCAGATAAAAATAACTAAATATACGCAAAAGCACGTTTTCGGACGTGCTTTTTTGATATTCAAATTTATTGAAAGGCGGTGATAGTGTGAGAGTAGGCACAACATACACATAGAAGAAAGGAATGGTGATCCGATTATCTCCCTGTTAGACGTGGGGTTATACGTCTTATTTTTATACAATTTTTTAGAAAGGAATGATTTTAATGGCAGAGCCAACACCAAATCCAAATCCAAATCCAAATCCAAATCCAAATCCAACACCTCCGGAGCCTCCCGCACCGAATAACGGCGACAATCAAAAGGCGATTGATGACGCAGTAGCGGCGGCAAAAGAGAAGTGGGAAAAGGAAGTTGAAGAAAAATTAAAAAAAGCCGAAGAAGAGGGCATGAGAAAAGCCAAGCTTACAGCCGACCAAAGAAAAAAAGAGGACGACGACAAGGAAAGGGCAGAATTTGAAAAGGCAAAGGCAGAGTTTGAACGTGAAAAAATCGTTGCATATGCCGAAACAGAACTTGCCAAAGTCGGATTGTCTGCCGAGATTGCAAAGTACATTGTAGCAGAGGACAAGGATAGCACAAAGGCGGTTATTGACAAGATAAAAGAAAGCTATGACAAAGATGTACAAGCAGGTGTTACCGAACGTTTAAAGGGCAAAACACCGAATTTAAACGGTGGCAGTGGCGGTCACAACACAGGCAGTTTTATGGACATAATCAGAGAAAATCAGAGATAAGGAGTGAAATAAATGGGTTATTTGAAAAATGAATTGACAGGCTTTGTACCTGTCGAACAAGCAACAGACATCATCAAAATGGTGACAAGGGGTTCAAGTGTTTTAAGAATGGCGAAAGTCGAGGAAATGAAACACGAGAAAAAGAAGTTTAACGTACTTACAGACGGTCCGGGTGCTTACTGGGTCGGTGAGGGTGAAAGAATTAAGACAAGCGGTGCTACTTGGATTCACCCTGAAATCGAGGCTAAGAAGTTAGCCGTTATTATTCCGGTAACAAAGGAAAAGTTGGAAGATACGACTATCAGCGTATTTGAAGAACTAAAGCCGGAAATCGCAGAGGCATTTTACAGAGCGATTGACGCGGCGTGCATTTTCGGTACAAATTCACCGTTCAAGACAAACATTATGAACGCTATCGACAGTAAGCATATGGTTGTTACGGACAATGCAAATATTGATATTGCTATGTCTGACGCAATGTCGATGATTGAAGAAAACGGCTATGACCCGTCGGGATTTATCGGTCGTATCGGTGTTAAGAATATGCTGAGAAAATTGCGTGACGCAAACGGCGCACCTGCATATGTCAACGGTACAACAGGCGGTGAGCTGTACGGTCAGCCTATCGAATTTGTACGTAACGGTGCGTGGGACAATAAACGTGCCGATATTATCACAGGTAACTTCAAGTATGCCGTTGTCGGTATGCGTGCAGGTATCAACTATGAAATCTTGACGGAGGCTACACTTCAAGGCACTCTTGACAGTGACGGTAAACCGCTATCACTTGCGGAGCAGGATATGGTTGCAATCAAAGCTACTATGCGTTTAGGTTTCCTTGTGGTTAAGGACGACGCATTTGCCGCATTTAAGAACGGTGTTCCGACACTTGGCGAATTGACAGTTGAATCGGTTGCAGGAACAACAGGCAACACTGTTATTACAGTATCGCCAAAGCCTATCGGCGGTCACAAGTTGGTTTACAAGACTGCCGCAAGCACCGCTCCAAGTGTTGCGTATGACGACGATTTGTCGAAGTGGACAGAGTTTAACAACGGTGACGAAATCACTGCGACAAACGGTCACAAGATTACAGTTGCGGAAGTTACCGCAGACGGCAAAGCGAGAAAGTCGGGCAGTGCCGACGTTGTAAGCGGTGAATAATATGGAACAGTTGGGGACATTAAAAATGTTGTTGGGAATTAAGGACGACGAGCAAGACAGCTTGTTGTCCTTTTTGATTGAGGACACGGTTAATATGATTATGGCGTATTGTCATATTGATGTACTGCCTCGTCAGCTTGAAAGCCTTGTTCCGAAGATTGCGGCGGATATGTACAGGGCGAAAGGTTACGGGGACAGTAAAAGTCCCGAAGTAGTCAAGAGCATAAGTGAGGGCGAACGTTCTGTGACATATACCGAAACCGACAACGATAAGATTTTCAGCAACTATTATAAACGCCTTGACCCGTTCCGTAAACGAAAGGGGCGTGTTCCGAGTGACATCAGTATTCAGTGATTTTTACGATAAAACTGTTATAATCGCAGAATATGAAATTGACGACTATACAGGTAAAACCGAAAAGACTGTATTGTCCGAAATTAAAGCCGATGTACAACCGTACAGTGGTGGCAGAGCAAGAGAGCAATACGGTTTAGATATAGAATGTCAAATGCGTATGTTCTGCGATATGTCAGACGACGTAAAGGTCGGTAACAGGGTTGAATATGACGGCGACATATATGATATAACATATGTGCAGAAATGGGACAGCGGTTTGGTAGCAATGCTCGAAAGGAGTAGGCTGAAATGAATTTTTCAATCGAGGGGATAGACGACGTTGTTGACAAGCTGACACAGTATGCGTCGGGCGATAAGATACAAAAAGGTCTTGCCCTTGCCGGTGAGGTTGTAAGAGGACACGCAGTGTCAAATTGCCCTTTTGATACAGGACGACTTAGGGGCAGTATCGTAAGCCAAGTGGACGGTGACAGCGTTGCAATCGGTCCGACTGCCGATTACGGTATTTATGTCGAATTTGGCACAGGCTCAAAGGGCGATAAGTCTGTTTCGCATACCTCAAAAAGCCATTGGACTTATTACAGTGGCGGTCGGTTTTTTACAACATCGGGTCAAGCTCCACAGCCGTTCCTCGTACCTGCACTGAAAAATAACATCAGCGAGATAATCGCTAAGTTTAAGGAGGTGTATAACTCGTGAAACGAGTTATAGCGAGCAAATACGAAGTGTTTGTGTTAGCGTAGGGAGGGTTATACGGTGTTTGATATTGGTTTGGAATTGCGGGACATTTTAAAGCAAATAGACGGTGTAAGTGTATGTTTTGCATATCCCGATAATTTTAATAAATTGCCCGCAATAGCATATTACACGCTAACGGACAAAGGCTCAATGTCATATGACAATACGGTCGTTACGAATGATACGACTGTTCAGATTGATATTTACGCCGATTATCCGCAAACGTGTTTTGAATTGTCGGAGAAAGTATATAAATTGCTTACGGATAATGAATATTATCACGAAATGACAATGGACGTACCTAATCCCGACGACAAGAGTATAAAACATAGGACAATGAGATTTACGAAAGTAGTAGAAAGGAATGATTGATTTATGGCAACAGGAAAAGAAGTAAGAGGTAAGGTTATAACGGGTGTAGAACGCTACACATTTTTTGAAGTTGAATCGGATACGGCAGAGGGTATTACATATAAAGAGCCGTGTCACCTAAGAGGTACCGTTGAAATAGCTCCGACAGACGCAGGCGGTAGTGATGTTTTTGACGCAGACAATGGGGCGTATGATGTAGTAAGCTATGTTGAAAAGTTGGGACACGAATTGACAAACGCCGATATTCCGCCTGAAGTCGACGCAATGTGGCGCGGATTGGAATTGAAAAACGGCGTATTAAGTTTCACTGATAATGGTAAGACAGTATATTTCGGTGTAGCGTGGAAAGTAAAAATAAAAGACCCAAACAAGTCGGGATTCAGATATATCAGATATAGAAAAGGCTCATACAGTTTTGGTTCCCACGTTGGAGCAAAGACAGCTCCGTCAAGCGGTGCGCCTGAAAGACAGACGGCAAAAGCAACATTTACAGCTGTTAAGCCTGATTATAACAATGTATACTATGATGTTATTGATGAGTGCGATTTGCCGGAGGGTGTAACAGTAGAGGAACTTGAAGAAAAGTGGTTTACCGATATGAATTGGTATCCTGTGAAGAAAGAACTTTAAGACAAGGCACGCCGAAAGGCGTGCTTTTTTCGTATAGAGAGGAGCGAGTAACAATGCAAAGAGTATTAACATTTGTACACAACAAAAAGAAGTATGTATCAAAACCGTGGTGTTTCGGTGCGGCAACGTTGGTTGAAAAAGAATATATGGACGTTGCAGAGGGTGAAAAAGTAACGGCTACGTCGGTATGTGCAGATGCCGTTGACTATCTGTTTGAGGGTACAGAGGCGACACAAGATATTTTGGACACGGCTGTTTCAGCAAAAATGAGAATGTGTCGTGAAGTTATGAAGTGGTTTATGGACGATTTTACGGGAAAAAACGAGGAAAGCCTGCCGGAGCAGGCAACCGAAAAGGAAGATTAAGCGATTTATATGGGACAATGCTGAAATATCACGGTATATTGCCGAATGATTTGGCAAAACAAGACCCAAGATTATTACTTGCAGTTATAATCGAGGACGAGGAAGAAGAATATACGGGAAATGACCCGTATTTAAAAATGTTTTATGGAATGTAGTGAGGTGATTTGTAGTGGCTGATGCGGCAGAATTAGTAGTAAGAATAAGAGGTGATGCGTCCGACTTAGAGGCGACAATAAGCAGTGTTGAAAGCGAATTGTCAAAATTGGAGCAGACGCAAAGCAAAAATAATAATACAAGTACAAAAGGTCTTACGGCATATAAAAAGCAAATGCAAGACGCACAAACCACCTTGCAAACAAGCCGTACGGCATTGACGAATACAAAAAAAGCGTATGAGGATAACGTCAAGTCTGTAAATAAAAATGTTACGGCACTGAAAGCGCAGAAAACGGAATTAGATAAACAAATTTCTTTGCGTTCAAATGAGAAAAGGTTGCTGACAGAGGCGAACAAAAGTCTTGACAAAAACAGTGTTGCATACAAAGACAACCAAAAGGCATTGAATTGGGTGAATACCGAGATTGAGGCATACACAAAGCAAAGTCAAAGTATATCCGATTCTATTCGTACGCAAGAGGCGGCATTGTCGGGAAGTAAAAAGGCATATACCGACGCACAAGCAACCGTCAAAAAAGCAACAGAGCAATACGAGGAATATGAGAAAGGCTTAAAAGCCGCTGAACGTGCAGATGAGGCGCAGAACCTACAGAATACAGGTAAGCGGTGGAAAGAAGTAGGCGAGGGCATAGATACTGTAACTAAGCCGTTACAGTATGCGGCGACTGCACTTGCCGCGGGCGGTGTTGCGAGTGCCAAGTTTGCGATAGATTTTGAAAACAATTTCGCAAATGTAAAGAAAACTGTTGACGGTACACCTGAACAGATTGAAAAGATTAGGCAAGAAATTATAGATATGACGACTGTCGGAATAAACGGACATTCTGCCATTCCTGAAACAACGGCAGAATTAACCGAACTTGCGGCGGCAGGCGGTCAGTTGGGTATAAAAACTGAAAACATATCTAAATTTACTGAAACAATGGCAATGCTCGGCACTGCTACAAATCTGTACGGCGAAGAGGGTGCGGCAACACTCGCAAAGTTCGCAAACGTTACAAAAATGGACCAAGAAAATTTTGACCGTTTGGGAAGTTCGATAGTTGATTTGGGTAACAATTTCGCTACAACAGAATCGGATATAGCTAATATGTCTATGCGTTTAGCTGGTGCAGGTACACAAATCGGATTAAGTCAAGCCGACATATTAGGTATAGCAACCGCATTGTCAAGCGTTGGTATAGAGGCTGAAATGGGTGGTAGTGCGTTCAGTAAGGCTATGATTGCTATGCAAATGGCAACTACAAACGGTTATACGCAGGTTAATGACGTTATGAACAAAACAGGAATGTCATTAAGAGATTTGCAACTACTATCCGCAAACAACAGCAAAGACTTCAAGTCATTGGCTGATGGTTTAGGCTACACAAGCACCGAACTAAATTC
>ENA-OWPB01002326-OWPB01002326.1-human-gut-metagenome-genome-assembly--contig:-NODE-2326-length-13672-cov-2.912169_pt1 | contig 13672 bp, 10 predicted proteins | sample MGYA00248260_ERZ651838 | MGnify/ENA primary metagenome ERZ651838 (study PRJEB26924, sample SAMEA4378304) | human gut metagenome | biome: human gut; feature: human-associated habitat; material: faeces...
TCCATACTTTGTTGTTCCAGCCCAAAGACTGCATGGAGCTCCAGAAACCGTGAGTCAGGTGGAACCACAATGCACCCAGCCAAATGAGGTAAAGCACTACGAATACCGGGTTGGAGAAGGTGTTCTGAATGTGATAAACACCGTTGGCAGCGTAAGCCAGCGTGAGCATGTCGGCATGTGCGCCCATGTTGTGCATCAGTTCGGGGAGCTGCATCTTTGCCCAGAAGTTAACCAGGTGCAGACCGAGACCTACGATTACCACGATACCCAGTACGAGCATGTTTTGAGAGGCCCATTCCACGGTTTTAGGCTTGTCTACTACTGCATAACGCTCGTTACCGCGCGCTTTGCGGTTTTGCATCGTCAGCCAGAAAGCGTAGATGATGTGGATGATGAACAGGGCAGCCAGACCTACGGTAGCTACCAGCGCGTACCAGTTTGCTCCCAAGAACTCACAAACCATGTTATAGCCATTGGCCGAAACCAATGCAACAAGGTTCATCGCCATGTGAAATGTCAGAAACAGGATAAGGGCGATACCGGTAACACTCATCACCACTTTCCTTCCTACAGATGAATTACTTAACCACATAAATGATTGAATTTAAATTATTTAATAGTTAGAAAATATATTCTTAAAAGCTCGTCAGACTAATATCCTGCAAAAATAGAGGAAATACCTTGATTAAACAAGGAATTAAAGAAATTATTCCGTAATGAGCGGGTAGCAAGATTGCCGGGCGAATCAGCGGTGTCATTCGTCCTCTTGTTCCTTGTTATGTTCTTTACAGATAATAGTTATGTTTTCGCCGTTGGCAGTACGTTTGCGCAGAGCGCGCGGGGTGTCGCCGAAAGAGTCTTTGCAGAAATGGGCAAAGTGTGATAATGAATCGAATCCGTATCGGGTGCTGATTGTGGAGATACGTTGCTTGGTGTGTTGCAGGTCGTTTAAAATGCCCTCGCGTTTTTTGTCCAGAATCCATTCGTATACAGGTACGCCATACATGTTCTTGAATAATCGGCGGAAAGTGGTTGTGGTATATCCGCCAAGGTGGGCAAACTCTTCTACGTTTTTCACTTTATCGTAGTTCTGCATGACGAAATAGTGGAAACTTTCTGTATATGTACTGATTGGATAGAAGAAAGTGGAGACTTGCTGGATTGGGTAGTAGCAAGTCAGGATATAAATTATCTCCTGGCATTTAACGTCAAGATACCTGCTGCACGTGTTCGGCTGCTCCCTGAAATATTCCGTTAAATCTCCGAATAATCTTTCCAGTTTAGGAATGATGGGCAAGGGAGTATAGGTCAGAGGGGCATAAGCCCTTTCAAGTATGTCTTTGTAGCGTTCTTCACAGAGGAGAGGAAGTTCGGTGAATCGATAGGTAAAATATTCAACATCGGTTAGCGCCAGCAATTCTACTTTGGAGCCGATAGCTTGCAAGATACATTGGCGGGCCTGCAGAGTAGTACCGGGATATTCCTCGCTATTGACAAGCAACTCGCCTTTCAATATAAATATTATACAATTTTGTGTACACTTTTCGGCAGGGAAATGCTGTCCTTTAGGATATTGGCTATATATCAATACTCCTTGGGATGTTTTAGGACATAGCGCACAATCAATTTGCCGAGAGCAACAACTATTTAATGCCATGAATAGATATGTGAATTGTATTAATATGTAAATTGTGGCAACAAAGATAAGATAATTTTGCGAATACTCTAAGGATTTCGGCTATCTTTGCGCCAAACTAATAGATAGGTTTTATGAGAAGAACCATTTTTTTTGTATTTTTTATTTCCTTTGTTGTATCAAATCTCTTTGCACAGAATTGGGATATTAATACCTTACATCGGGTTAATGGCTGGGATAATAAATTTGTCCGTAATTACAATAAATTTATTTCCCGTTCGGAGCCTTATGTGGCCATTGGTGTCCCGGTAGCTATGGCTTTGACGGCATGGGCTAAAAAGGACAAGGACTTGTTGAAGGATGCCGTATATGTCGGAACAAGTGTGGCGGGTGCTTTTGTGGTGGCGTATGGTATGAAATATCTTGTCGACCGCGAACGTCCGTATGAACGCTATCCGGATAGGGTACATCCGTATAGCCATGAGAGCAGTCCTTCATTTCCCTCCGGGCATACCGCATCGGCTTTCGCACTTGCCACTTCTCTGTGCATAAAATATCCTAAGTGGTACGTAATAGCCCCTTCTGCCTTGTGGGCTTGTTCCGTCGGAGTGTCCCGTATGAATGAGGGTGTACATTATCCCTCGGATGTACTGGCAGGTGCGGCTATCGGTGCAGGCTGTGCGATTGTGAATATCTATGTAAACCGCTGGCTGAACCGCTGGTTGTTTGGAAAGTGATAAGGTTATAACCTTACCACTTTTTCATACGCTCCTTCATTTAGAACTTTCAGGGCTTGTAGTACGCTGCTGTCCGTAGTATTCATTATCTGGAAGTATTCATTCATATCCCACAGGTCGCGGGCTATCAACGCTTTTAGTTGCGTTTTGATGAGCGGCAGGGACTTCTGGTATTGCTTCTCGTCGAACTTAATCTTTTCTTGTTCCGCAAGAGTCTGCATGTTTGCTAATATCTCATCGCTGATTTCGAACTTATCGTTGAACGTTTCGAATTTCTTATATTTGCTTTGCAACTCTTTCCGATGGCTTTCTATAAATTTCATAGTTGTCTTGATAACGACACCTTTAGCAACGATATTCCGGTGATAATCTGTGTATTGGGTGGTATCTATCGGCACGAAGAAGTCGGGCATGATACCGCCACCGCCATAAACGGTGCGCGCTAATTTTTTTGTCTGGTACTTCAGGGAATCGGGGAAATGTATGCTGTCGGCATGCATTAATTCGCCATGATTAAAGCGGTCTATCAATTCCTGGTTATATTTTTCCAGATTATTTTCCCCGCTAAGCGTGCCGTCCGGGTTGGCGGTCTTGTCATAAGGCTTTTGTATGCAACGGCCGGAAGGAGTATAGTAGCGGGCAATGGTCAGGCGTATCATAGAGCCGTCCGGCAGGTCGATAGGACGTTGCACCAATCCTTTGCCGAAAGTGCGCCGGCCTACGACTACACCTCTGTCCCAATCCTGAATGGCTCCGGTTACGATTTCACTGGCGGATGCGGAATATTCATCCACCAGAACGACGAGACGGCCGTCTTTAAACTTTCCGTTTCCTTTGGCATGGAAATTACTGCGGCGTGCGGCTCTGCCTTCCGTATAAACAATGAGGTCCTTTTGTTGCAGGAATTCATTGGCGAGGTCGATAGCGGCGTTCAGATAGCCACCGCCATTTCCTTGCAGGTCGAGTATCAGGTCTTTCATTCCTTTTTTCTGCAACTCCTTTAATGCTTTAAGAAACTCTTCGGCAGTGGTTGCCCCAAAGCGATTGATGCGGATATAACCTGTCCGGGGCTGTATCATATATGCGGCATCCAGACTGAGAATAGGTATTTTATCCCGTTTTACAGTGAAGAATAAGGGGTCATTCACTCCGCGGCGCACGATTGTCAGTTTGACTTCCGAGCCTTTCTCTCCGCGTAACCGGCTCATGATGTCTTCCGTGCTCATTTTAACTCCGGCAATGGCGGAGTCGTTAACGGCTATGATGCGGTCGCCGGCAAGAATGCCTACTTTCTCCGAGGGACCGTTGCTGACGGGCTGTACTACAAGCAGCGTATCTTCTATCATTTGGAACTGTACGCCGATACCTTCGAAGTTGCCTTGCAGGGGTTCGTTCATTTTCTTTACTTCTTCGGCATTGTTGTAGGTAGAGTGCGGATCAAGCTGCGCCAGCATCTTGATAATGGCCTCTTCCACCAGTCTGTTCTCATCCACGGAGTCCACGTAGAGGTTGGCTATGGCAAACTCTGCCATTTGCAACTTGCGGAGGGCTTCATTGCCCATTTTCTGAGCCTGTGCCGTTACGGCACATATACATACTATAATAGCAAAAATCTTCTTCATTATTCTTGTCACTAACTACCAATCATTTCATCTCATCACTCATTTCCATTCCTTCCGGAAGGAACATGCTTATATCCTTTCCGAATTGCAGCAGTTCGCGTACGGTAGTGGAACTTACGCAGGTCAGTTCCGGTTCCGTAAAGAGCAGAATGGTTTCAATTCCTGTCAGCTTGCGGTTTATATCGGCAATCGTTTCCTCGTACTCGAAATCCTTTACCGTGCGTATGCCGCGTATAATCAGACTGGCATCCACTTCTTTGGCGAAGTCAATGGTCAGACAGTCGTATGACTGTACCTTGATGCGCGGCTCGTCCCGGTAGTAATCCCGTATCATCTTTTCGCGCTTTTCAATAGGGAAATGCGTATTCTTATTCTCGTTGATACCTATTCCTATGACGATTTCGTCAATGAAAGTCAGCGCACGGCGCACTACCGAAGCATGGCCGATAGTGAACGGGTCGAATGTGCCCGGAAAGATTGCTCTTCTCATGATGCTAAATCTTCTTCTATAACCAGATTATCGATGATAAAGTTTTGCCGTTCCATGGTGTTTTTACCCATGTAGAACTCCAATAACTCTTTTACTAAGTCTGTTTTGCGTAAGGATACCTGTTCCAGACGCATGTCTTTGCCGATGAAATGTCTGAATTCATCCGGTGAAATCTCTCCCAGACCCTTGAACCGGGTGATTTCCGGATTCGGACCTAATTCCTCAATTGCCTTCACCCGTTCGTCCTCTGTGTAGCAATAGCTTGTTTTCTTCTTGTTGCGCACACGGAACAAGGGAGTCTGCAAGATGTATACATGCCCTTTCTTTATCAGATCGGGGAAGAACTGCAGGAAGAACGTGATGATAAGCAGACGGATGTGCATGCCGTCCACATCGGCATCGGTGGCAACAATCACTTTGTTATAGCGGAGCCCTTCGATACCGTCTTCGATGTTCAGCGCCGCCTGAAGTAAATTAAACTCTTCATTTTCATAGACTACTTTCTTTGTCAGGCCGTAGGAATTGAGGGGCTTACCGCGTAGGCTGAATACTGCTTGCGTGTTTACATCGCGGCTCTTGGTGATGGAGCCGCTGGCGGAATCACCCTCGGTAATGAAGATACACGATTCCGCTTCCTGGTCCTTGCCTTTACCGTCGCTCAGGTGGAAGCGGCAATCGCGTAACTTGCGGTTATGCAAATTAGCCTTTTTAGCCCGTTCGCGGGCCAGCTTGGTAACCCCGGCAATAGCCTTGCGCTCTTTCTCGGAGTCCTGTATCTTTTGCAGCATGACTTCGGACACTAACGGATTCTTGTGCAGGTAGTTGTCCACTTCCGTCTTGATGAAGTCGCCTACATATTTGTTCACGGTAGGGCCTTCGGGCCACATATTGTTAGAGCCTAACTTGGTCTTGGTCTGACTTTCGAACATCGGTTCTTCCACATCAATGGCAATGGCGGCTACCAGTCCGTTGCGGATGTCGGCATAATCCTGGTTCTTGTTATAGAACTCCTTGATGGTGCGGGCAATATGTTCCTTTAAGGCAGTCTGGTGCGTACCGCCCTGTGTGGTGTGCTGTCCGTTTACGAAAGAATAATATTCCTCTCCATACTGGTTGGTATGCGTAAAGGCTATTTCGATGTCTTCCCCTTTCAGGTGGACGATGTCATAAAGCCCCTCGCTGGTCATGTTGTCTTTCAGAAGGTCTTCCAGACCGTGGCGGGAGATAATCCGTTGCCCGTTGTAGATGAAAGTCAGCCCCGTATTGAGATAAGTATAGTTGCGTAGCAGTGTCTCTACAAACTGGTTCTGGAAGGAGTAATTGGTAAAGAGGGTGTTATCGGGTTCAAAGAAGATATACGTACCGTTTTCTTCCGTACTGTCCTCTGTCAGGTCGCTTTGCAGTACGCCTTTCTCGAAAATAGCCGTGCGTACTTTGCCGTCGCGGTAACTGCGTACCTCGAAACGGCTGCTGAGTGCGTTGACTGCCTTGATGCCGACACCGTTCAGACCAACGCTCTTTTTGAATGCCTTGCTGTCGTATTTACCGCCGGTATTCAGTTTGCTGACTGCCTCTACCAGCTTTCCTTGCGGAATGCCTCGTCCGTAGTCGCGTACGCTTACGCGGAGATTTTCTTCTATGTTGACTTCGATTCGTTTGCCGGCACCCATCTTGAATTCATCGATACTGTTGTCCATTACCTCTTTCAGCAATACATAGATACCGTCATCATTTTGCGAACCGTCGCCAAGACGGCCTATGTACATGCCCGAACGGACACGGATATGCTCCATGTCGTCCAAATGGCGAATGTTATCTTCATTGTATTCAACCTCACTGCTGCCGGTATTTGTACCGGTTGTCTTTTCCTCATAACCGGCAGAACCTTCCAACGGCAACATCATATTATTATCTTCCATAGAAAACATCTTGTATTGTAAGCACTGATATTTCGCAAAGTTAATAAGAAAATCAATATAAAACACCCTATGTAAACAAATATATGCCCTGAAACTTTTTTCAGTTTACTGGGTATTTAATAGGAAAAAGTATGGTTGAAAAGGTTGTTAGGCTATAGGAAAAACCTCGTTTTCCAACTGCGGGCTCCACGGTTGCCAATTGCGGGCTCTTCATCCCGCATATGCAAACCGGACATCCCGCAGTTGGAAAACGAAGAAAAGGTATAGGCAAAAGCAAGTTATCCTTGATAGATTGGTATATTTATAATGGGGAAAACGGATGTTTATCAATGGGGAAATGGTGTGTAAGACCATTATATTTGCCGGCACAATTGCAAACTCTTAGACGGAAAGGGAGGTAAGGTGATGTGTGCCGGCAAAATGCGGGTCTTTTGTATGCTGATGAACTACGTGTTTTTAGATTGCCTTGGTAAATGCTCTTCTACGCTTATGCTGTTCGGTCTTGAAATATTCCCATTGTGCCTGTACCTTGCCGTTTTGTTCCAATTCGGGGTTGCTTTCCGCAAAGACAAACCCCAGTTTCTGATAAACGGGGATTAGGTCGGAGAATAGCAAGGCGTTTACGCCCTTGTTCTGATATTCGGGTTTCACGGCTACCAGTAACAGATCCAGCATCTTGGCACGGCGTTTCATAAACAAGGCTTTCAGCAGGTGATACCAACCGAAAGGCAGCAAACGGCCATGAGATTTTTGCAAAGCCTCTGACAAGGAAGGCATGGAGATGCCTACGGCTACCAGTTTGTCTTCGGCATCTGTAACCAGCGTCACCATGCGCAGGTCCAGAATGGGCAGATACATCTTTACGTATTGGTTAATCTGGCGCTGTGACAGGGCAGAGTAACCGTACAACGGGCTGTATGCTTCGTTCATCAGCTCGAAAATGGCTTGTCCGTAGTCGCGGGCAATCTTCTTGGCAGATGAATATTTCTTGATTTTGAGATTGTATTTACGTTGGATTAGGTTCGAAATACGCTTATGCTTGTCGGGTATGGCATCCGGGATATAAATCTTGTATTCTACCCAGTCGGCATCTTTCTCAAAGCCCATGCGTTCCATGTGTTGCGGGTAGTAAGGGTAGTTATAGGTGGTTGCCATTGTGCTAAGCTGGTCGTAGCCTTCGATAAGCATACCTTCCGCATCGAAATCGGTGAAGCCTAACGGGCCTTGTATATGGGTCATGCCCCGTTCCTTGCCCCATTCTTCAACGGTATGTATAAGGGCCTCCGATACTTCGGGGTCGTCGATAAAGTCAATCCAGCCGAAGCGCACCTCTTTCTTGTTCCAGGTTTGGTTGGCTTTATGGTTGATGATGGCGGCTACGCGTCCTACGATTTTATCATCCTTGTAAGCAAGAAAATAATCGGCTTCGCAAAATTCGAAAGCGGCATTTTTCTTCTTGTTGAAGGTATTGAGCATATCATCGTAGAGATCGGGTACCGAATACGGATTGTTTTTGTATAGTTTGTAGTTGAAGCGGATAAACTGCTTCAATTCCTTTTTCGTAGAGACCTTTTTAATTGTAATTGCCATAGTTGTATGTTGTTATGAGCCGGCAAAGATACATGAAAATCTTTAAAAACGGGTGTCTTACAGGTTATAAATGAGGAATGTCGTATATGCAACGTAGCAAAGCACCATGATGCTTCCCTCAATGCGGGTGATGGTACGCTTGGCAAAGAACAGCCCGAAGAACCAAAGCAGGATTCCGGAACCTGCCAGTACCCACAAGTCCAGATTAGTGATTCCGGTCAGGTGTAACGGAGTGATGGATGCACTGCATCCCAGTACAAAGAACACGTTGAACAGATTGCTGCCTACTACGTTGCCAATGGCTATTTCCGGATTTTTCTTCAAGGCGGCTACAATGGATGTGGCAAGTTCGGGCAGGGATGTTCCGCCTGCCACCAGCGTCAGTCCGATAACAGATTCGCTTACTCCCAGGCTGCGTGCAATGCCGCTTGCACCGTCAACAAAGAAACTGCCGCCGGCAATAAGTGCTCCAGAATGTAGAGGACAGACTTCCAAAGTGGCAGTTGCCTGATAGTTTCCTCACTGCCGGCTGTTTCTTCGGGACTGTGTGAGGCGATGGCAAAAGTATAACTCAGGAAGATAGCGAAGAAGCAGAGCAAAAGCAAGCCGTCTGTGATACTGAGAGTATTAGCCTTGTCTCCGTTCAGGAATATGTCGTTGGCACAAACCAGTAAAGCAATGGAAGACAGGATGCACAGAGGTATTTCCTTTTGTAATGTGTTCCGGGTTACGGCAATTGGGGCGAACAGTGCGGTGCAGCCCACAATCATCAGTGTGTTGAAGATATTGCTGCCCACCACGTTGCCGATGGCAATATCGGCGCTTCCTTTCAGGGCGGAAGATACGCTGACCGTCAACTCCGGAGCTGATGTTCCGAAAGCAACGATTGTCAGTCCGATAACGATATTGGGTATGCGGAAGCGTTTGGCAACGGATGCTGCTCCGTCTGTCAGTCCGTTTGCACCTAACAGGATGAGGAGAAGTCCTCCTATAAGTAATAGAATGTTCATGAAGTATATTATTTTGCGCGCAAAGATAATGCAAAATTCTGATTAAACGAGCCAAGAGGAAGTCCGTTTGCGCTTGTAAATGCGGAGAATTGTTCCGAAACCGGGGCGGAAATTATATCTCCACATTATATGGTTACGCGTGACGTAAATGTAAGTACGGCTCCGAAGGATGGTGCTACGGAAAAAGAAATAATTGAAAGAAGTCGTATCGGAATGATGGTTTGGTTCTTTCCGATACAACTTCGTATAATCAGGATTTTCCTATTGACTTAAAAAACGGGTTATTTGCTGCGTGTAACAGTGTGCAGTACATTGCCTTGTTTGTCAATCATGCGCAGTTCCAGTGTTTTTTTATCGGCAGATACTATGGAAAAGCCCGGTTCGGGACTGCAAAAAACGGTACCTTCAATAGGGTTGACTTTGCGGCTGAGCGAACCTGAGGTGTTGGTGATATAATCTATATTACTGCCCGGTACGCGCACATGCTGGAAGTTATGGATATGTCCGCAGATATACATGTCTACGTTGTGCCTGCGGAGTATAGGGTCGAGCCGCGACTGCATATCCCGGCGTTCGCTTCCGTCTTTCGGTGTTTCGGCATAAATGGGGTGGTGTCCGGCCACGATTACCCAGTCTTCTTTAGCGGCGGTCAGGACAGAATCAATCCATGCGAGTTGTTGTTTGTAATCTTGTTGGCAAGCATCGGGATAAGTCTCTTTCTCATTACGGTATTTGTCTATCATCGGAGCGGTATCTACCCAAACTACCCGGATAGTCATGCCTTTGTCTTCAAAAACTTTGGTATAGTAACGTGCGGGCATTGTCCAGCGGCGGCTGATATTCGAATAATCCAGTACGGCTTGCGTGTTGCCGCGGTATTCATGATTACCCAGCAAAGGAAACCAGTCTATCATCAGTTCGGGATGGCTGTAAATCAGTTCGTAATTAGTCATCCACAACGGGTCGTTGACGGAACGTACGCCTTCAAAGTGGTGCACATCACCCGTAGCGAGTACAAACTCCGGATCTGTGCCGTTTTCCGCCATTACTCCCATCAGTTCGGCAATGGGCTTCTGGTCATAATAGCCGTTGCGTCCCAGGTCATTGGCTACATAGAAGTTGAACTTTTTGTCGAATACGGAATAATCGGTAATTTGGGCACTTGCCCAGTTGCCCAGCAGGGCGACGAATAGTAAAAAGAATATTTTCTTCATTGTTTGGATGTTATTTATTCACTGCAGAGGGTATACAGTTGCATTGTTTTTTCATTTAGTGTGTTACAAAAGAAAATGCTCTGTCTCTCTGTGGTGATGTGTTTAAAAATTAATCTTCACTCCGGCATTCACCTTTACACCGTAGTATTCGGCTTGCATGGTACGGTCTTTCGTTCCCTGATAGTAGCGGAGAGGCTGGTTCAGCAGGTTATTGGCTTCGGCATAGAATGTAGTCTTTATTTTCTTTCCGAACGTATAGCTTGCATTGGCGTCCATGTAGTTCACTTTGTCGTAGTAACGGTCGTAGAAAGTGCTTTCACCCATTTCATCGATAAAGTCGGAAGCGAAATTATAGCTTACGCGGATGTTCAGTCCGGCTTTCTCGAAATAGAGCGAAGCATTGGCGGTGTGTGCCGGTGAACCCGGCATACTGAGGCCTTCTTCGTTTTCGCGCCCTTCGAAGTTGAAGTCTTCTACGCGGGAGTGCGTATAGGTGTAAGTTCCGTAAAAGCCGATGCACTTCAAGGCAGGGGCGATGAATCCGAAGTCGCGTTGGTAAGAGAGTTCTACTCCGAGCAGGTTGGCGTTGCCCGCATTCTTGGGCTGTGTGAATCGAGTATATACATTACCCTGATATTCGTAGTTGGTGCTGACTTGGTCTACGATGAAATCATCGATTTTCTTGTAGAAGATACCAGCACTGACCAGACCGATGCTGCGGAAATAATAGTCGGCGCTCAAGTCGAAGTTGTAGGATGTGGTCGGTTTCAATTCCGGATTACCGATGGTGATTTCATTATCGGAGCGCTTGATGTTTACGCTCGGTACAAGAGCCGAGTACTTGGGACGTGACAGTGTTTGGGTAAATGAACCGCGTACCTTGAAGTCATCGTTTACATTCCACTTTACCAGCAGCGAAGGCAGGAAATTAATGTAGCTGTTGCGCTGACGTTCGGTCTTGCCGGTGATGTCTTCGTCTGCATCGTATGTACGTCCGGTATAAGCCAGATTGGTGTTCTCGATACGCAAGCCGGACATCAGCTCTATGCGGTCTGTGATTTTTGAGTCAAAGCGGACATAGCCGGAGCTGACCGTTTCGCGTGCCTCAAAGTTACCTGCCAGTTCTTCCTGTACTTGTTCTTTCTCGAACAATGCAGGGTTATTAAGGTCTAATGCTCCGGTGTATTCCTTGCTGGCATAGATTCCTGTCTGGTATTTGTTATTGGGCATAAAGTGCTTGTTGGATTGGTCAACAGTATTTTTAAGGCTGTTTTCCATAAAAGCATCTTCGTCCAGCGGAGAATATTCGTAGAAGTCCACAGCTTTATCTTTGGTTTTACGAACTACCTTTGCGCCGAATTTCAGTTTGTTGCCATTCTTGAACGGGAGTTTGAAGTTGGCGGAGAATTTCAAGTCCTGCTCTTTGATATCTTCCTGTTGCTCGGTCAGTTCTTTCAGGCTGAATTCGTCATTCAAGGTCATTGTAGAACCGTCTTTGGGAGATGCGAAAGGCTGGCGTTCGTTGCTCAGATCTATATCGAATTTCTGTTTCTTGAGTTGGAAGTCGATGTAGCGCTCGTTGGGACGCTCTTCGCTGGCTTTGGCATAACTTGCATGCCAGTCCATGGAAAGAAGTCCGAAGAGATGTTCACCGCCAAGTGAAAAATCCATCGTGCGCTGGCGTTCCAGACGGGCATTACGGTTGTCGGGCGTTCCGGCTTTGGTTTGTATGCGTACGGTGGCGCTGCCGTCCGGTTCAAGGTCTTTCAGGTTAGTGCGGTAACGGTTTTCCCAGTCGTTGCGGTTATTGAAGATACCTTTGAAAGTGAGTTTGTGGTTGGTGCTGATGTCCCAGTCCAAAGCGGCGGAGTAGCTTTGACGTTCGCGGGTTACGTAATACTGGCGCATTTGATAGTCGTTGACGTATGCTTTGCCGTCTTTATCCTGCTCCCAGGTAAACTCGGTGTCGTAAGAACCGGAGGGGGCATTTTGATAGGAGGCAGATACCATCAGCCCTAATTTATTATTGAAGAAACGGTCACCGTAGGTAAATCCCAGGTTCAGCTGGGCTTTTTCGCTAATCCAGTTGTAGCCTGTTCCTGCGGTGGCAGCAATGCTGCGCTTATAGGGTGAGTTCTTCGTTACCAGATTGATAGAGCCGCCAATGGCATCGGCGTCCATATCCGGGGTTACTACCTTGTTTACTTCGATAGTCTGAATCATGTCGGCCGGAATCAGGTCGAGCTGTACGTTACGGGTATCACCTTCGGCAGAGGGTACACGGTTGCCGTTGACAGTTACGGAGCTCAGGTCGGCGCTTGTTCCGCGTACTTGTCCGAAGCGGGCTTCTCCCTGGTCGTACTGCACGTTGATACCGGAGATACGCTTTAAGGCATCGCCGATGTTGGAGTCGGGGAATTTGCCTACCTGGTCGGCAGATACCACATTGGTAATTCCCAAGTTGCTCTTTTGGGCGTTGATGGCGCGGCGCTGTCCCTGAAATGCGCCGCCTACAACTACTTCCTGAAGTTCGACTCCTTCGTTCAGTACCACATCTTTCTCTAAAGTGCGTCCGGCGGGAATTGTAATTTTCAGTTCTACGGGTGAGTAGCCTACATAGCTCACCTTCACTGTATAGGTTCCCGGGTCGAGGTTGGGGAAAGTGTAGAAGCCGTTGACGTCGCTTGTCACGCCTGTGTGTAGTTTCTCGATGTAGATTGAAGCACCCGGGAGAGTTTGCTTGGTTACGTCGATGATACGGCCGCGTACCGTACCTTGCTTAACGATATTTGCTTTTTCGTCGGCCATTGTCGTGTTGCTGGCCGCTGCGAATAGTAGAAGGAATAAGAATGCTCTTACAATTTGTTTCATACCTGTTATTATCTGTTAATAATCTGCGGCAAAAGTATAGGTATGGGATTACGTCTGTCTTACGGAATTTTGAAGAAACGGTAACGATAATATTACAAACCAATTGCAAATGATGCATCAGGGGACGATATAATTATCTTGTATGTACTGAATGACAGATTATAAGATTGGAATATACTTTACTTTTATTTGCTTTAACTGTATATTAAGGCTGTTTACAGGCAATCAACAGCTTTTTCTCATCGGCAAGAGTCGTTGCAAACAGGTATATGTCTCCACCTTCCGCCAGCTTCAGGCGTTTTCGCAACTCGGCTACGCTGGCAGGAAAATTACGTACTGTGAGGTTGGCCTTCTTTTCCGTTCCTATCAGCTTTTTAAGTTCTTTCTTGTTGAGACTGCTGCTATCGGTAATGCGGAACTTGCGTCCGGGAAAGTCCTGTATATACTCGTCGGAAGTATAAAGATGACTGTTGGGGTGCAGTTTCTCTACATTATATATAGATGAAACGCTGCGGAAGGCTCCGGCTTTTAGGATGGATGCATTGGGTTCGTACAAGTATGTTTTCAATGTGGGAGTATACGG
>ENA-OWPB01002358-OWPB01002358.1-human-gut-metagenome-genome-assembly--contig:-NODE-2358-length-13500-cov-2.657047_pt1 | contig 13500 bp, 15 predicted proteins | sample MGYA00248260_ERZ651838 | MGnify/ENA primary metagenome ERZ651838 (study PRJEB26924, sample SAMEA4378304) | human gut metagenome | biome: human gut; feature: human-associated habitat; material: faeces...
CGATCAGCGTTGCCCAGGCAACACCGGCCACTCCCATATCCATTTTCGTTACCATGATAATGTCAAGGATCACATTAAATATGGAAGAAAAGATCAGAAAATACAGCGGGATCCTGGATTTCCCCAGTGCATTAAACATAGCAGAAAGTACATTATACATAAACAAAAACGGCAGCCCCAGGAAATAGATCCGCAGATACTCTGACGCCATATCCAGACAGTCTGCCGGGGTATTCAACCATACCATGATCTGCTTTCCAAGGATCAGTCCTGCTATTCCCAGGACCAGACTGATGCCAAGAAAAGAAAGAAGAGCTGTAAACACAGCTGTCTTCATCCGTCCATATTCCTTCGCACCAAAATACCGGCTTACGATCACCGACGCGCCAATTCCACCGCCGATGGCAACGCAGATAAAAATATTCGTAAGAGCATAAGACGCTCCTACTGCTGCCAGAGCCTGCTCACTGACATAACGTCCTACAATGGCAGAGTCCACCATTGTATACGTCTGCTGAAACAGGTTTCCTATTATCATAGGAAGCGCAAATAAAAATAACGCCTGTAACGGCGGTTTTTTAATCAGATAATCATTATCCATTTTTTTAATAACCTCCGGTCTCGCTTTCTGTACTAGTATATCCGAGAGTCAGGGTTTATTCAAGTGAATTCGGACTTCAAAAAGCCTGTCAGAAGCGTGACGATCTTCCAGATCAGCCATCCCGCCATCGCCCCTGCTGTATTGGTAAGCACATCATCAATCTGCATATATCCTCTCTGTGTAAGCAGCTGGGATATTTCAATCGTACAGGACATCAAAAAGCCAGCAAGTACACACCAGTACATCTTCTTCATTCGTTTAAATAAAACCGGCGCCAAAATTCCAAAGGGAATAAACATAAAAATGTTCTCTATAAAATAAGCATGAGCCTGCACACTGTGTCCCCAGGTTTCAAACAATATCAGACTGATCTGCTTCCTGCTGCCCGACTCCCTGGAAAAAAATGCTGTCTGGATCAGGACCAGCCAGTAACACAGAAACAAGGTCAATATTGCGGAGTTTTGAAGTGGGTATTTTTCCCTTTTGTAAACCCTATATGCAAATGTAAACGATACCACAAATACAAGGCTCAACAAGAAAGCCGGTATTATATAAAAGACCGGCTGTTTGAAATCGGTTAGGATAATCTCAACATATTTACTGATACGGTATCAACTCCCTTCTTTAAACAAACGCAATAAACCTTTTAATCTCTGCGGAAAATATCTCTTGTATATACTTTTTCTGCTACATCATCCAGACACTTATCATAGCGGTTGGCAATGATCGCCTGGCTCATATCCTTGAATTTCTGAAGATCATTGACGACCCGGCTTCCAAAAAATGTTTCCCCATCCTTTAATGCGGGCTCATAGATCACTACTTTCGCACCTTTTGCTTTGATCCGTTTCATAACTCCCTGGATCGAACTCTGTCGGAAGTTGTCACTGTTGCTCTTCATGGTCAGACGATAAACACCTATTGTTACCTCTTTTTCTTTATCCGCTGAAAACTCAAATTTTTCATCATAATCATAATAGCCTGCCAGTTTCAGAACACGGTCCGCAATAAAATCCTTGCGGGTCCGGTTGCTCTCCACTATTGCTTCGATCAGATTTTCCGGTATGTCTGCATAGTTAGCCAGCAGTTGTTTTGTATCCTTAGGGAGACAATAGCCACCGTAACCAAAAGACGGGTTGTTGTAGTGACTGCCAATACGGGGGTCTAAACAGACACCATCAATGATCTGGCGGGTATTTAACCCCTTCGTTCCTTAAATCTTCCATAACCTTACACATTTCGTTCACTCCCTTCGGATTTTCTTTTAAATAACGAGTTTTCTCTGCCAATAGATCAAAATACATATCAGATGCATTGGTACAATTAAAATCATGCATCAGCCTGCCAATATCCGAATTATCACGATATTCTATATCCAGCATACTGGAATGATACCTGGCACGATGTGGATCAGCACCATTGTCTGATCTTTGAACCTCAATATCATATTTTTGCCTGTGCTGTCAGTTGCATAAGCATCCAGACAAACAGATCTGGCACCGGTTACACGTTTCATATCCGCCTGTGTTTAACATTTAAGCAAAACTAAATCCGGTTTGCCTGTAATAATACGAAGAACCAGTTCTGCAAGAGGTATATTCTCTTTAAAAATCCCTCGCATGAACGTATCATCAATCGGCCGAAAACCTCTTAACCGCTCCAGATCTTCCTGATGCCTTCGTTCCCTTTTCTTATTTTCATCTTCACCCATTTTATCATCCCCCTTTTACCTTTGTAAATAATGGTTTTCTCATACTAGCATATGCGCATTTCCATAACAAGTGGTTTTACCTAAACGGCCGTTTTTACTTCGTAAAAGGACAATAAATGGGTTTCGTCATGTATGTATTGATTTTACTCTCTAATTGGCAAAATAGCAAGTTGACAAACTCAGACACTGTATGCCGTCTTCTCTACTGATAAATCCCAACCTGTATTCTCACCCGCTTCTTCATTATTACTTTCACACAGACTCCAATGATTTTATACATTTTCTTATCATTTTCTTCCTATTTAATGTACACACCATTAAATGTCTACTCAGTTGTATTCAAAGCAGAGAAGAAAATAGTTGGCTTGTCTTTCAGAAGAAGAACAAGAATTAAGGGAGCTTCGCGGGGATTATGATACTGTTTCAGACAGCATAATCATAAATACTAAATGGAGTGATCCGGCAATGGATCCGGATGCTGAACTTCCGTTCAGCTGATGCGCTTGACGGGTCAATTCACAGTGTAAAAAATCAGATTTACATACAGAAATGACCTACTTGAAAATCAGGTAATTTCTGAATTCAGGTGGGTCAGAATTAAACGTAAAAGTGGGTCAATTTTACTTGACAATCAACACACTGTCAGTTCTGTATTAACAAAATTATGTAATATAAGTGAAAATATATTGAACGATGGTAAATTTCGCAGAATCGACTACTGTTGTAACCTATGGTTTTACGACCAGGAAACAGCTGAAATATATTTATATTTACTCAAACAAGCTAAAATTCCTCATCGTTTCAAAGTAAAAAAATATTATAATCAAAAACAGAAAAGAAGTACTCCTGAAACCTTCGCTATTACGATCAGTTGTAAAAGTTATGAGCTTTCAATATATTTGAAATATCCACAGCTACAGATAAAAAATGCTCAGGGATACCTGGACGATCCGCAAGAGCTCAACAATGCTCTTGGACAGCTCCGAATAGAATTACGTGAACAACGTACAAAACTATTAAGTGATAAAAAGAAATGTCATTGTACAGAATCAGAACTATTAGATGGCACCAATACGCGTCCTCGTGAAACTCTGTGCAAGCTTCTGAAACAAATGTACGGTGCTGGTGATTTTCTACTGTATAGCGATGCTCGTGAACAAATTGCGAACAGCCGTTACTCAAAGGGAGTAAAACGTAAAATGTTAAATGTATTATATGCAGTCAAAAAAAGACATGGACTTGATTCACAAAAAAATCACCTTGATCCAGATATACTTTCCGGTGCCATGCCTTATTTTAATGAACTTGACATTTCTCCAATAACTCTCTCAGAGAAAAAAGCAAAATATTGCAGTGAAGAAGTATTCCCAAATCCGTTAAAATATATCCAGGGTGAAACAATGGATCTATTGGCGGACGCAGATGTCCTGCAAGCAGATCAGCTGGACAATGATTAATGCATAGTATTTGAAATCTCAAAAAATACAGCTTATTGTTAGATTATATATTACAACGCTACTCAGATTTATGTAAGCCGGTAAGAGGCAATGGCCGTGGCAGGAAGAAAAAATAATCACAAGGCGAAGGCTTGTCCGGGAGAATTCCCGCAATTCCTTTTCGCATGAGAAAAGGCGCACCAATACCTGCCACTAAGTAGGTATAGAAGTGCGCCCTTAGTTCCTAAGGGATAGGTAAAAGCATTTTCTAGATAGACATGATTGCATTATAAAAATTAGAACAATTTATTTATTACATTTTTTATGCTGTCATCATCTGCGTTTGCTTGTTTCAGAACCATAGTATATATCAGTGCTCTAGCGACTTCATATAAAACCACATGAAGCGGCTCTATTTCTTTTGGATTACCATGTGCAATTCCATTTCTGAACTCAGCGAACTTTTTACCAGCCTCACTTACCGAAGGAAACTCAACTTTGTTTGCTCTACTCATTTTGTCAACTACAGGTTGAATATATTCCAAGTTATTTGTCAATGCATTTTTATATTTTTCAGCAAGACTATAATCTATCTTCGACAATGCCTCTTTTACTTTTTCACAATATCCATTCATTTTTTTCTTTTTGGTTTGTGATAAATTTTTCACAAGACTATTATACTCATTATCAACCTTTCCAAAATATAATTTTTTGAATTCCTCCGATGTTAATTTGTTCTCTTTAATTGCTATAAATAGCATTTCCAACTCATCTGCAGAATTTTGAAAAACTTCATATACATCAGCATATAAATTATTATCTTCCTTTTTGGTTGGGTACAAACGATCATATTCACTCTCTAAACTTAACGCACAAGCTAAAAATTTTTCATATGATACCGTCAATGCTTCTTTTGAATTCTTTGGGATGTAAAAATTATCATATATTTTTTGATTTCGTCTTAGCGCTACAGTCTTAAATAATTCAGGCAAATAAGATTTGCAATCTTGAGATATAATCGAAGTATTTTCATTTCTATCATAATCATCATCATTTTCGGAATTAATATAAACTGTAGCACTTGTACGAAATTTATCATTTTCTTTGATCTGAAGCGTTATTTTTTCAAAATATATATTTCTACAGAAATTTAAAAAGCAAAAGAAATCATATACCATCAAATATATTTGTGGAAGCCTTTTTATATTCACTGCCTTTTGAAATTCTAATGTAAACTTAGGTATTGCATCACCCATTGAAGGTTCAGCATATTTTAAATTGTGCCAAAAGCTAAAATTAACACCTATATTAATTCTGTCTGAATTGATAACTACTTGAGATGATATATTTATATCCTCCCACTTTTTCGGTGTAATTGACTTCATTCGTTCTGAAATATCAAATCCACTTTCTGATATAAAGGCCCTTCCCGGGCCTGCAAATACATTAACCGGCTTACCTTCAAAACAAATACGATCAAACTTTGTTATTCCGGAATATAAGCCAGTATTGCAATCTGATATCACCAATGCTTTATACCCAAGGCTATTATTGTTATAACGGCATCCTACAAATGCAACTTCTCTATTTCCTGTAGTTGCTCCCTTTATTACTTCTTTTTCTCTAATTTCACCAGGTATTAAGCATGCATATGTATTATTAGGAATTAAATGTACCTTCTTATCTTTTAAATGATATGGGATTACCTTTCTGTCAATTCGAATATGTCCTGTATGTTCCATTCAAATTCTCCTTTTTATTATCATATAAATTAGATAATTGCATATCTTTTCTAGAACACCTGATACCATAGCTGGAAACTTTTACTTGCTTTATCCGCTCTCTAAAGCAATACTCACATTAACGAAACTTATATGCAAAATCCTTTAATTTTGTAACCTATTATACATTTTCCAAATTCAAATACTTGCACACAGAATTAGCAACATACCAGAACATAACTGGAGGAATTGCATTTCCCAAAGCTCGATATTGAGCAGTCTCACTTCCTACCAATTTAAAGTTCTCTGGAAAGCTCTGAATTCGTGCAACCTCTCTTGGGGTAAATCTTCTATATCTCTCGCCTATTTTTAGCACAGGATCTGTACTATTTAATGAAACTTTTGCCAAATGTGCTCCTACTGTATTACAAGGCTTCTCTATGTCTTGAGCTCTCCCCTTGTTCATAAACTCACGTTTTCTCATCATTCCTGCAACAGCTCTTTCGCTAAAGAAATATTTTTCATCCACTGTTTTTTCAATTACTGAACTAAGTGGCTCATATAAATCTTCTTTCTTCAATGCAATATCTGGAAAAGAGAACTGGATGTTCAAATCCTTTCTAAAGCCAACAATAATGACCCTCTCCCTTTTCTGCGGAACCCCATACTCAGCTGCGTTAAGTATGGAGTATGTTACATCATATCCACTTTTCTCAAACTCTTCCATTATAAGTGGAAATGCACTTCTCTTATTCGCAGTAAGTAACCCTTTAACATTCTCTGCAATAAAACATTTAGGTTGCTTTTCTCTAAGAATTCTGCACATTTCAAAAAATAACTTCCCACGTTCATCTTTCACGCCTAACCGCTTTGGATTCTGTGCTACTATCGAAAACGATTGACAAGGGAATCCCCCCGTTAAAATATCAAAATCCGGAATTTCTTCTGATTTTACCTCTCGAATATCTCTATTGTCTGGTTTTATTCCAAAGTTTTCCTCAAAAATATTACAGGCATTGTCATCAATATCATTTGCATACACAATTTCCATATTGTTTGTATTATACTTTTGACCAAGAAAATCAAAGCCACCAAGCAATCCTACATCGGTACCTCCGCATCCGCAAAATAATGATGCAACTTTTAATTTGTCCATGTTAACAACTCCTCAAATTGACCTACCTTGGACGGATTGAAAGTAATATCCGCACCATCGCTAGGTATCATATCAATCAAATCTTTCTTATACAAACCTACAGGATCTTGCAGTAAAAATAACTTTCTATCATTCTTACTAAGAAGCAGTCTGTATACGTAGTATCTGTCATGAGTGCTACTTGCAGTATTCCACTCATTTTTGGTAAGATGAATTCTGTTAAAATGCAATGGTTTTGAACTAATGGTAGTTTTTACTTCAATGTATCTCTTTCGTTCATCCAATTCAACAGAACTTATATCATACCCAACAGCAAACTGTGTAGGGATGCGTTTTATCAAATGAATCAAATCTTCACGACCACCAGTCTTAATACGCATACATTCATGACCATGCACAAGACTTTCACCGATATCTCCAATGTCCTTTGTTGTAAATCCGTCATAATATGTAGCAATTCTCTTTTCAAGAACATTTTCTCTTTCAATGAGATCAGCAAGACCTCCAATGCTATCAGTTGTAGTATTCTCCTTAAGTTTCTTTAACTCATCTTCATCAGATGCAATATACGCCAAAATATCAGTTGAAAAATCAGTCTCTTCAATATCTCGGTTAACATATGAGAACCAACTGTTAACACACTTCTTCACAGCATCCAAAGTGCCTGCCTTCTTCTCAATCATCTCATCATACCCACCGAACCATTCTGTGGATTCGATAAATTTGATAATGGCCTCTTCTTCCAGGGTATTAAGATAATAGGTATAACTATCATAAGTTTTAAGAAGGTTAGCAATCTCCATATAATCAAGGATGTCTCCAGCATAACGAACAACGTCTCCCGTCTGATCATATTCCACTTTATTCTGTCGATTGACAAGTATCCTTTCCCAAGTCTTCTCTACCCCCTCATTATCTCTAGTCACGCGAAGATCATTAAAGATACAATGGCAAGCTTCATATTTTGTAATTCCAACAGAATTACCACCCTCTCGGTTAGCAAATTTCAACATCTTTAAAATATACTGTGCCGGCTTAAAGTGAATTCCATTCTCAATCTGTTCCAATACATTCTTTGGCTTGATATGGGCTCCTGGATACTGAAAATTATATAAAAACACCTTAAAACACTCTACCAAGTCCTCATTAGCAGCCAATTCTTTAGCTCTTCTACCTGGTTTATCTGTTTCGTTTGTATGTTCAATAAACCCAAAAAGTGCTGATATCTCTGTTCTCCAGTTATTGATGGTCTTCAGTTCCCTATGGGCATTTCCTGGATATCTATAAATTGCTTCATTTATTTTTTTAATAAATTCATGTGTAGGCTGTTCCCCTACTCTTGTAATTTCTTCCGCCATATAGATCAGCACATTTTCAATATCACCTTTGAAACGAGGTCTGACATGGTGAATTCGAAAATAATATTCTTCTGGAATTTTATATTCACTCATAGATATCCTCCAATTCTTTCTTCAATTTTTCAGCAATTGCCTGTGCCATTAGCGGTGGAACTGCATTTCCAACTTGTCTAAACTGCTGTGTCTTATTTCCTAAGAAAATAAAATCATCTGGAAACGACTGCAATCTTGCACATTCTCTAACTGTTGGCACACGATTATATTTATAATGAAAATGATGTCTATGTCCTGTATCAATCGTAGGTGCAGGTTTGTTACTCGCAAATCGTGTCCATGCTACATGGAAATTCCTTGAATTAATATATTCTTCCGGTAGATCTTTATAATTTCCACCATCAGGTACAAGAGAAATTATTTTTTTTACCTTATCTGAATGAGCTGCTGCAATATGGTTTCTTACAGATGTAGAATTGATTCTCATCAGTTTTTGATACTCATTTCTCGGTTCTGTAGCATATGAAGCATTATCCTCACCCAACTCATCTTCTAATGGTGGAAGATCATCCAGTGCCATACTGCAAGTCACCTTTTCTTCAAAGGGAGTTGGATAATGAAACTCCCCTTTTTTCATTCCAACAAAAACAACTCTTTTTCTATTTTGAGGTACACCATAATCCGCTGCACACAAAATCTTATACTGAATGTTATACCCCATTAATTTAAACTTTTCTATGATACTATCTTTAATCTGCCCCCCAAATAAACCTACTAATCCCGGAACATTCTCAATAACAAATGCCTTAGGCTTTATTTCCTCTACTAAACGAATATAGGAAAGATACAATTTATTTCTCGGATCATCAAACTTTCGAGGTCCAGACAGTGACATTCCCTGGCAAGGTGGTCCTCCTATTATAACATCTATGCTTTTATCCCCTATCAAGGGCTTAATATCTCCTTCATAGGTGATTTTTGTAATATCACCACAAATAGATTTTGCCCCCTTGTGATTAAATTCGAAAGTCTCTAACGCTTTTTTATCATTATCTATTCCTAATAAAACATTAAATCCAGCAGACTCAAACCCATAGGACAGTCCACCTGCACCTGAAAATAAATCTATTACATTCATGTTTCATTCATCCTTCTTTATTATTCTTTGTTCTTCTTGGATCTTCTGGCTTTTCAGCATCCGCTGGTATAGCCCATGCCTCTCCTAGCTTAAAAACACCTGGTATTCTATCTTCCGCACACAATATTTGTACTCTTCTCTGTGAAATATTCCATCGTTTTGAAGCTTGACTTGCTGTAATGTATTTCATTGATATTCCTCCACTAAGGCACAACACATTATTTTATATTATATTCGAAGGGGCGAATACTTTCAAGTATTCATTTACTTACTCTATACTCAATTAAAAGTTCTCACATTTTTATATGCAAATTAATCGAGGACAGTCTGGTTAATATAATCTTTAGCCCCTAAAGTTTCATTTTTAAAGTATCGTAGTATTTGTGTTAAACAGCCATTCATACAAAGCTTAATAGTCGCTTTCCTCGTTACTCAAACAAAATAGGGGGCATAACAGGGGTACAGATTTCATTACTCATCCCATAAGCCCTTGATTTTAAGGCATTTCAGACAAAAGTACAGATTCTGCCATGGCATACGAAACAAACTCTAATCATAATATTTTCTCCTCTCAAAATGCTAAGAAATGCCGAGTTTTGGGGTATTTTGCCCTACTCGACGAGAGCATTTATTTTCATCGTATAGACTACGCTTTTTGCAAAATACTGCAAAACGGAGTAAATCACTTCCATGTGTAGTAGTCAAATTGTAGTCAGTTTAGGGGGTGCAGACTACTGATAAAAATGCGATTTTATCGTCTCTACAAAAAATTCTTAAATGCCTTTTTCATCTTTAGGCAAACATCCAGAATGTACTCAAATTGCTGTGACCAAGTGGTCTGACCATCAAACTTCGCTTCTTTTTCTATAATGATACGACTTGCTTTTCTTTCCGGCAGATGGCATTATACACTGCCTATGACGCCTATATAGATAATTTTGATTCAAACTTATGTTTGCCTTTCATGCCTCTAAAGGAAAGGTATTCCAAAAACACCTAATCAACTTGGACGATTTTTTACTTTTTCCTGCTCTTAAAGAAGACCCTATGCCTGACAAATGACTCCGCTCATCGTCTGATAATGTCTTTCGGCATATGAAACTAACCGTTCTTTTTCTTCTGCTGACATACGAAATCTCAAACATGAATCTTTGCCATCTAATGATGCTTTTCTCAGCATTTCCATCCCTTCCTTACAAATTTCATTTTAATATGAATCAATACAACTACCAATATTTTTATCGTTTTATAGTACTGGACGAGTTACGTATTTTTTATTGTAGCTCTGGACGATATGATGATACGCTTTGTATTATGTAATTAAATTCTTCATTATGCCTTTTGTCATATATTCTTTAGCCAATTCAAGCACCTTTTCACTATCTAGTCTGAACATTTTTATTGTGTTTTTTGCTTTATTAGTATGGTATGAATCTGCATCTACTTTAGGTATTGGAATAAAACCTTTACTCCCATCTTCAAGAGAAGGAATATCAAAGTATTCTCTCGGATCATCAAAATATGGATGTACTATATTAAACTCCCAGTTACTGTAGTCACCCTCCTTTTTTACAACTGTATCTTTTTGGCCTTTACACTCTGTTGAATTGCAATTATGACATGCATACACAAGATTTTCCGGTAAAAACATACACTCAATATGTTTTACTCGCTTTATCCCTCCTTTAGGAGCTATATGCTCAATTTCGGGATTTCTGGTAGCAAGAGGCAGTTCACAATATGCACACTTTCCGTCCTGTAATTCTTGCAATGCATTTTTCATTATTTCCTTAAATTTATTCACATTCTCGTCATTAATATCCCAAGCACCTGGTTTAATGTAATTATTGTTCAATTTATCTAATAAATCTTGAGGTACTTTATTTGTCGTTACCAATTTTCGTGTGAACATTTCAAAAAGCCCTCCGCCTGCTTTACAATCAAATCCAATGGATCTTCATCATTATAGATATATTTCTTCAATTTATCTGTAAGTCTCTTAACCTCCTCAAAATCTTCTTTCGTCATTTCAGTTTTTTGCATTCCCATCAATAATTTGTGTAAATCGCTTTCAAAATAGTAATTTCTTGTAGTTCTTAAGCCAAACACATTATAAATTATATTTTCTGCTGACCACGCATACGTTGAATACGGTAATAATTCGGCCTCTGGTGCTTTTTCATTTTTCTTTTTCAGTGTAACTACTGATGATGTATCCTCTTGTAAATCAGATACTAAATAGTGCGAATGACTAGCAAGTATAAAATGACATCCTGAATAATTTTTAAATACTTTTTTCAACAATGAAATATATTTTATTTGCCATTCCGGATGTAAACTTATTTCTGGTTCATCTATTAATACCAAAGAATTTTTGCTAATGTTATTCATAATTCCAGACAAAGCAAAAATCATATGTTTTTCACCAGAGCTACAAGATTCAAAATCAATTTTTTCGCCATTCTTATAGAAAAAAATCTGAGAAGGAATAATCTGTCTTCTTTTCAACAAATTACTTACCTTATCACGCCCAATAAACTGCTCCTCAAAAACCTTCTTTTCCTCTTTAGAACAGTCAACTTTAATTTCCTTTACTAAGGCATTCTTTCCTTCTGAACTATTACTAAATGCAATATCTAAAATTTTATCAAAATGTAACACTGACAGTACTGTGCTCATTTCTTTCAGGAGACCATCATTAATTATTTGTGTTACACATTCAATAACACGATCACATACCGAACTCGTGTAAGTAGCGTTACTTGTTTTTCTAACTCCCAAATATTTATAAATACCATCTTCTTGTTTAACATCGTCCACGAATAAAAATTTGTCGTTTACCATAAACGCAACCGCTAAAATGCTCGATGGCAACTTTATATCATGAAAATCTATATCCTCATTATCGCATTTACAAAGAATTTCTCTTCCTGAAATTCTATTGACCTCATACCAATGATTGTCTAAATAGTATTCCACATAAAACTTTTCATACCTAAATCTCGGTTTTCTCTTTGATATCGGCATTTTATCTAAGAAGATAAAAATATCCGCTATAGTTTTAAGCAAAAAACTTTTTCCAGTCCCATTTTCTCCCAAAATCAGTGTAGAAAACGGTTGTTCTTGTTCTTTTTGTTGATTGTCCAAAAAAGTAACATCTAAAACAGTATTTTGATGATTCTCAACTACTATTTTCTTTAACAAAAACATTTTATCATTCTCCCTACAAAAACTTTTTAAATGCCTTTTTCATCTTCAGGCAAACATCCATAATATACTCAAATTGCTGTGACCACGTGGTACGATCATCAAACTTCACTTCTTTTTCTATAATGATGCGGCTTGCTTTTCTTTCCGGCAGCTCCCACCAGTCAAGAGCAAATCCCATCACTGATTCAGTCTCATCTTTATGTAACAGCAAATTTCTGAAAAGTTCCTTATCATCATTTATGTACAATTCAACATCAATCGCATTTCTTTTTTGGATTTGAGATACTGCGATATGACAAGCTGATGATCCAATACTAAAATCCATCCAATGATCTGTCGTTGGTTTTCTCTTATTAAACGCTTTGTTAAATTCTGCGTTCTGAAAGGCATAATCATTGAACGCCTGCCAATATTCCAGTCTCTGCTGCTGTGTTGGATTTGTAGCAGTTGTTTTCTTAATCTCCTTTGTCCAATCATTCGGTCTTTCCACTACTGTAAATGATGGAGCAATATCAGAATCTCCTATCTGGAACAGCTTTATTTCACATAAGAAGAAGCCTATCTTATCATCTGTATGGTTATTAAGCCACTCAACTGCTGCCTTATGTTCCTCTCTTGCATACTTTACTACCCAAATAACCACATCTGCGCCTTTGCCGGATGCATAAGTAATCAATTTTCCAAGATGGTCATGGTCGGTGTCCTCTAATTGATTTTCAATGATAATTTTTCTATCTGTTCCTGTTTCAGATGCATAGATATCAACATTGAAATCTCCGACTGAAGATTCTGTCTCCTCAACAGTAATATCCAATCCTACTGCATCTGCTAATAAATCAATATTCTCTGCTACCCAAGGAGTAAAATTTAATGCTTCGTGTGGCCATATACTCCTTAAATCTGTTATTTCCCTCAACGTACCCAATTTTACCATTGTGCTTTATCCTCCAATCGCAAAGCACCTAACAACATCTCAGATGCTATTGACACCCAACTAATAATAAGAATTTTTGAGGCATCATCAGAATATGTGAGCAGGTAGCTACCTCTGGCAACATACTTATCCTTTATTCTGCTTGACTACTTTTCATCTGGTATATAAATCAGGGACAAGGGCTCGTTTTTGTATTGCCCGTGGTTTTGTGTTCTGTCACCGTATTGAAGGTTTTTCGTCT
>ENA-OWPB01002368-OWPB01002368.1-human-gut-metagenome-genome-assembly--contig:-NODE-2368-length-13454-cov-5.263378_pt1 | contig 13454 bp, 5 predicted proteins | sample MGYA00248260_ERZ651838 | MGnify/ENA primary metagenome ERZ651838 (study PRJEB26924, sample SAMEA4378304) | human gut metagenome | biome: human gut; feature: human-associated habitat; material: faeces...
GCGGACTTGGAGATATCGCCATCCGCTATGGATATTACAGATATCAGTCAGATATTATGATTGTTACAGTTATCCTGCTGGTGGTGCTGGTACAGATTTTCCAGTCAGTGGGAATGATGATCGCAAATAAGATTGACAGAAGAAAATAGCTATAAGAAATCCATAATTAATGAAATATTTTCGAATGGATGAAAATAACATAAACCCAATCGTTTTAAGAAATTGTTGATTATAAAATGGTTATGGAAAAAGTTAAAATATAAAATTCAGGAGGACAATTATTATGAAAAAATTAGTGGCAGCAGTTTTAACAGGAGTATTAGTGGCAGGAACATTAAGCACAGGCGTTTATGCAAAGGATGATGACAAAACCATCACAGTTGCAGCATCTGCAACACCTCACGCAGAGATCCTTGAGGAGGCAAAACCGCTTCTTGAGAAAGAAGGATATGAACTTGAAGTTACTGTGTTTGATGACTATGTAAGACCAAACGAGGTAGTTGAGAGCGGAGAGTTTGATGCAAACTACTTCCAGCATATCCCATATCTGGATCAGTTTAATGAGGAGAAGGGCACACACCTTGTAAATGCAGGCGGTATTCACTATGAGCCATTCGGAATCTATCCTGGAACAAAAGACAGCTTGGATGATCTGGAAGATGGAGATTGCATTGCAGTACCAAATGATACCACAAACGAAGCAAGAGCACTTCTTCTTCTTCAGGATAACGGAATTATCACTCTGAAAGATGGTGCAGGATTAAATGCAACTGTTAAGGATATTGCAGAGAATCCTCACAATGTAGAGATCGTAGAGCTGGAAGCAGCACAGGTAGCACGTGTTACAGGCGAGACAGCTTATGTGGTATTAAACGGAAACTATGCTCTGGAAGCAGGATTCTCAGTAGGAAAAGATGCACTTGCATATGAGAAATCCGACTCTGAAGCAGCGAAAACCTATGTAAACGTGATCGCAGTCAAAGAAGGCAACGAAAACAGCGATAAGATCAAAGCTCTGGTTGACGTACTGAAATCCGATGAGATCAAAGACTTCATCAACGAGAAATATGACGGTGCAGTAATTCCTTTCGATGACAGCGCAGACACTGAAGAAGCTGATGCAGAAGAAGCAGACAGCAAAGACGAAACAAAAGATGATGCCGCAGAAGAAAATGCAGAAACAACGGAAGCAGCAGAAGATGCTGAATAATAACAGATAATAATGACAGATAACAAGAGATTCCTTTTTCAGGTAAAACTGAAGAGGGAATCTTTTGTAGTTTTTTCCTGTAGTTTCTGTTACAATCTATAGTAACTCTACAAAATACTGCAGGCTATCTGGATCATTATGGAATTGATACAATGATAACAACTCCGGGAAAATTTTACCGGCCTATACTATAGCAATCCTCTAAAATAATGCATCTTAATCCAGCCCATCAGAGTGTGAAATCCTGCGTCAGATATCTTTGCCGTGCGTCAGCACGCCTGCAGATATCTTCCTTGTCTTTCGCACTCTGCTGAACTGTCTTAAATGCATTATTTACGAGGATTGCTATAAAGCGGGAGGAGCGTATGAAAGAAAAACAGATATGGAAGGATTATCTTCCGATAGAAATGAAAGAGCACTGGACAGTATATGAATGTCTGAAGGAAAATGAAGATTCCGCAACATTTTTGGTGAAAGAGACAGTTGCCGGGATCCTGTGTGTGCTGAAATGGGGACGGAATATGCAGGCAGAATTGCTACGCAATGAGATGGAAATTCTGGAAAAACTGGCAGACAGGAAGTTGTCCGGGATTCCAAAGGCGTACAGGATATTTGAAGAAAATAGAGAAGTATATCTGGTAAGAGAATATATAGAGGGAACACCTCTGGCTCAGATGGTTCTGCAGAAAGGCGAAATACCGGAAACGGAAATCTGCAGGATCAGCAGGAAGATATGCAGAACAGCAGAGCAGTTTCAGAATCCGGATAATCTCATGATACACCGTGATATCAAACCGGAGAATATTGTGATCACGCCCGGCGGTGAAGCAGTATTTATTGATTTCGGCACTATGCGCAGTTACAAAAAAGATGGATCCCGTGATACCTTTGTAGTGGGGACCAGAGGGACTGCAGCACCAGAACAGTATGGTTATACACAGACAGACCAGCGCACAGATGTGTATGCCATCGGACAGACAATGCTGTATATGGTTTCAGAGAGCTATGAAATGGATCAGCTTTCTGAATGTAACATCAGCAGGAAAATGAAGAAAGTAATAGAAAAAGCCTGTTCATTTGAGCCTGATAAAAGATATACAGATGCATCAGAACTGAGCAGGGCGATAGAAAAATGTCAGAAAAACAGCAGGAAAATCCTATGGAAAAAAACTGGTGTAGCAGTCGGACTGATAGCAGCCGGCTATATACTGGCGTTTTTTTTTCCTGGTATGACAGCGACCAAAAATGAAAGAATAGCTGCGACAGATCAGAATGCAGCAGAAGTATTGCAGACAACAGCGGAAACTCAGGATGAAGAAACGGAACAGACTCCAGAAAGGACTCAGAATCCGGAACAGACTGCAGAAAAGATTCTGAATACGAAACAGGTTCAGAATGTAGAACAATCTCAAAATAACCCTGTAGTATTTAAAGAAGCATTGATAGAAAAAGCAGTCCGTAAGGAGCTGAATCTTTCTGAGGCAGATACCATAACTGCTTCCATGTTGGAGGATGTGAGAAAGTTGCGCATTGTAGGAAAGGAAATTCTTGAGGATGAGGACAGCTTCTGGGGTGAAGGGCATCATGTGGACGGAAAGGACAGCAGCTTCGGTTCTGTGCGTGGAGATATTAAGGATCTTTCGGATCTGGCACAGATGACAAATCTGGAGGAGCTTGCGTTGTGCAATCAGGAGATTGAAGATATTTCCGGGTTAAAAGATCTTCCGTTGAAAAAACTTTATCTGAGCAAGAATATGATCACAGATTTCTCTGTACTTCCAGATCTGATAGATCTGAATATCCTTTGTATTATGGAGAATCCGGCAGAGGACCTGTCACCGGTTGGAGAATGCACCGGTATTTCGCGGCTAAATATACAGGGGATGAATCTGACGGATATAGATTTCCTGAAAAATCTGAAGCTGGATTACCTGGATATGAGTAATGCAGAAATACAAAACAATATATTTGAACCATTGGCAGAGATGAAGAAATTGGATACGCTGTGTATGTGTGATATCAATGAGGCGGCAGCAGAAACTCTTTCAAAGTTGAGTACCTTAAAAGCATTGTTCATGTGGGGAGACAGTACGGAACTGGAGAATCTGAAGCCGTTGAAAGGAATGGAGGAGCTGGACACTCTTGCATTTACAACACAGATCTCTTCGCTGGAAGGAATTGAACAGTTCCCTTCCCTGAACTTCCTGTCGGTGAGTTTCAGTCTGGTGAAAGATCTGAGCCCGATCACAGGAGCTGAGAGTTTGCAGACAATAGATATTTCCAATACAGAAATTGATAATTATGAGCCTTTGCTTGAACATACAGGACTGAAAGAGGTACGTTGTTCAGAGGAGCAGAAACAGGAAATTCTGAAACTGAATTCTTCCCCGGATTTTGAAATTTATACATAAAAAGGGACAAATTTGTCCCGACTTAAAATGGGCAGATATGGTACACTTACTAGTATCATATCTGCTTTTTAAATATTTTATCCGTTTGATGCGTTTGACATTCGCGGCAGTTATCGGACAGCAGACAGTGACAAAGAAATAAATGTCACACAAGGTATGCTTTTGCAGGAAGGAGATATGAACAGGAAAGAGGTGTGAGAAGAAATGAAAGAAACAGATGAAATCATGGGGATGATAAAAGAGGAGGGTGCCGCATATTTTGCAAGAGAACGTGGAAACAAGGTAGAGGTGGGACTTTATCTTGAGCATCTGATCGAAGAGCGTGGAATGAAAAAGAAAGACATTGTGCGAAAGCTGAATCTGGAAGAATCCTATGCACGAAAGCTGTTTGGCGGTCAGCGGATTCCTACAAGGAAAATACTGCTGCAGTGTGCGTTTCTCCTTTCTCTTAATCTGGCGGATACACAAAGGCTTCTGGATATCGGTCAGAAGCCCAGACTTTATCCGCGTGTGCGTTACGATGCAGCGATTATTTACGGACTGGAAGAAAAAATGACGCTTGAACAGATGAATAGTTTTTTGGATGAAATTGAGGAAGAGGTTTTACTGTAAAATATAAAAGATATCCCTGAAGGGATTCTGAACGCTGCTAAAAATGAAGCTGGCAGTGTATAAAAATTTAAATCAGGAAAAAAGGAGGTTTTACGTATGAAGAGAAAACAGATTGCGTTGCTGTTATCACTGGTACTTAGTGTATCACCAATGGCAGAAGGTGCGGTTGTCTGGGGAGCTGATTTTACAGATGGTACAGCGATTGAACAGACACAGCAGGAAGAAACAACGGAAGAGGTATCTGACTTTGATTCTGAGGAAACGGTATTTTCTGCAGGTGAAGAGCAGAATATGGAAGCGGCTGCATTTTCAGACGAGAATGTTGAGACAGGGGAATTAAAATATGAAGTCGGACTGAACTATAGTACCGGAGCTACAGATTTACTTCCGGGACATACGGTAACAGTAGGTGTGGATTTGTACCAGATTCATACAGATGAAGATGGAAATGAAAGTCGTGATAACTATGAAGGCAGCTATCAGATAAAGCTGAAAGGTGATTCGGAAACGCCTTATGAAAATAGCTTTGTCTCAGCAAAGGTAAGCGAGGATGGCAGAAATCTGATTATAACTGCCAAAGGGAAAGAGGAATTAGATCCAGATAGGGATAATTTTGGAGATATTCCGATAAGTATTTTGGTTGGTGACAAAGAAGTTGCTGAAGAAGATGTATACATATCTGTCAGAGACAGTTATCATATCATAAAAATGAGTGATGAACTGGAATCAGGAGGAGTCATGGTTGATCTGGGAGATGAACTGGATTTATCTTCGTATGGCATAAAAACTTCATATTATGATGCTGAAAATACAGAAGGAACAGAAGATACGGATGTATATTATGAAGTGAAATATGATGGAAATATATGGGAAGAAACAGAGATAAAAGATAATGGACTTCCTGTATTAAAAAGGAAAGAAAATGATTCTTCCGAGTTTAAGATTCGTGCATTGAAACAGAATAAGGAAACAGGCGAAGGGTATGAAGTTTCTGAAACACAATTCTGGATTTATGATATAGATTACCGATCAGATCTGAACTTCAGTTATGGAAGCAGAGAGAACGACGTTTTTCTTTATGGAGAAAATGTAAAGCCATTAACTCTCACCGTAGTCCAGGCAGAAGGATCTGGCAGTGAGCTGAAAGGATTCACGGTAGACTGGAAAGTTGAACAGTATGTAGATAACAATGATGAAGAAAACATGATTCCGGCAGACTGTGTAGATTATTCAACCGATTCATCTGGAAATGGAATCATCAACGACACTATTACTTTAAGTGCAAAGAAGGGCTATGACTTTACAAACACAAATCTCCGTCTGAGCATTACTGCAACAGTAAGCAAGGAGGGAAAAGAAGTAACAAGAACCGGAACCGCACTTTGGGTAAATGAAGCAGTGGAAGATATTAATTTTCCGGGATCTGAGACTCTTCTTCCGGGATGGGGAATGAATATCAATCCTGTATACTATGGATGGCAACGTGATGAGAAGAATCCGTGGGGAACAGAGATCTATGCCCATGTTACAGATGTAAAGGCAGAGGGACCGGATGGTGTGCTGACTGTTTCTCCTGATGAGGATGGTTATCATCTGCAGGCTGCCCGAAATGGTAAGACAGGAGAATTTGAAGTCACATTATGTTATTACACAAGCAAAAGTGAAGAAGGCGAAGAAGGAAAAAAGGCTGATAAAACCTATACTTTCCACGTTTCTGTAAAGGATGAGAAATATTATTCTGAATATCATTACAGCAGTACAACAAGCGGAAGCTTTGGAATTATTCTGCCGAATACGGAAACTGTAGTGACAACATCTTTGTATAATCAGCAATATGATATTGAACAAGATGGTCAGAATCAGACAGAAATTAAAGATTATCAGCTTAAACTTGCAGAGAAAAAAGAGGGTACTCCGGCATGGGACACAAATCTGGTTTCAGTAACAGTCGATGGACATAAGCTTATGATAAAGGCAAATAATAAGACCGGAGATACAGAAATCCCGGTGGAATTTGTGGTCAATGGAGAGACTGTACTGACAGATAACATCCATATAGGAGTAGAGGAGAATATCTGCTATATTTCTCCTGATGAACTTACTGACAAAGATGGAAACCGTTTAAATGTAAATGTCGGTGAAAGGTTAGACCTTGGTAATTGTGGAATCCAGACGCACCAGTTGACAGTAACAGACGGGGAAAATAAAGACGAAATTTTAGACACAACATTAGGAAAAGATGAATTCCGCTACAGGGTGGAATATAACCCGGATGCCTGGAAGTCTTCACTGCCAGAAGGTGAGAGCGGACTTCCGGTACTTACAAGAACTGCTTTCTACGGAACTTCTGTGAAAGTAATCGCTGAGAAGAAAGTGCAGAATGAAGAGGGAGAAAGTGACTGGGAAGAGGTAAATCAGATAGATTACGGGTTCGATGATGTATATTATGACATGGGGTTTGAATATAGCTATGGTGACAGAGACAATGCCCGGATATATACAGATAAGGATCTGACTCTTACCCTTCAGACAGAACCGGAATTAGACCTTTCAAATGAAATATTTAATGTGGATTGGAATGTTTACAGATATAATGAGGCAGGTGAGAGTGTTGATGCATCAGACATTGTAACTATCACAAAATCAGGAACAAAAGCTGTACTGAAGGCACATGCTGATCACAGTGCAGACTATTTCCAGGTTGAAGCTGTCGTGACAGTGGATGGAAAAATGATCGCACGGTGTGACAATGAAATCAGGATACAGGATTCTGTTTACTCTCTGACTGGTAATCCGGAATATCGGAGAATGTTAAAAGGTGGATATTTAAGATATAACAAAGACGATTCCGGAAAAATCTGGATGGAACTTTATGAAGAAGATGGAAGCTGTCCGGAAGGAAAAACAACAGACGTACAGGTTACAGATATAAAATTATCAGAATCCGGTAGTTTTGAAAAGGTGGAGAAAGACGACAGAACTGAAATACATGCTGTAAGTCCGGGAATAGTTGAAGTGACATTTTCTCTTGAAGATAAAGACGGAAAAGATTTAAAGCCGGTTACAGTTACACTGGAAGCAGTAGATTCATTTACCTGGATGGAGAACAGTCTGACAGGAAATTCTGATACAGGGGAAATCCTGCCAGGTGAATCAACAAAAATTGAAACCAAGGTAGTGCGTTTAAGTACTGATAAAGATGGAAAGAGAGAGGAAACCACACTTACAGCAGGAAAAGATTATAAATTAGAGTATTATGGATATGATACCAATCTGATCAGTATTAAAGAAGATGGTACGATCACTGCAAATCCGGAAGAACGTGGTTCTACATGGATTGGAATCAGAGCCATATCTCCTGATGATCCTGAAAAGGTAATTACAGATAGTGGAATGGACATTTCTGTAACAGGTCGTTATTATGTGATCGAGCCGAAGAATCAGGAAGAACTTTATCTTCAGTCTGATGGAAAAGAAGAGAAAATCAATCTTCAGGCTATTGTTTATGGAATCAAAAATCCATCAGGAAAGCGGGATACAGAGGGAAAATTTGAAATCGATGAAGAAGATTTTAAAAATGGTGATTTAAATGTCGCTATAAAAAAAGATAATACTCTTGTGATAAGCGTCAGATCAGATGCATCTGTCCTGGAACCGGGCGCTGCATTCTGGTATGATATACCAGTAAGATATGTGAAAAACGGAGAGAGGGTTGCAACAAAAGTTTATACAGTTGTCCGTTGTAATCATATAGCCAAAGAAACCGGCAGAGTATGGCCGTCCTGCGGCAGCAGCGGATATGTAAATTACAGGTGTGAGACCTGCGGCTATACATGGCAGGAAACGCTTGGAGCTTACGGACACAGTTGGAACAGCGGAGTTGTCACAAAAGAACCGACTTGTGGTACTGATGGAATTAAAACATATACTTGTACAAACTGCGGAAGCACCTATACAGAAATAGTCAAAGCAGCCGGTGAGCATAAATGGGATGAAGGAGCTGTTACAAAGAAGGCCACCTGTACAGAAGATGGAGTTAAAACATATACCTGTACAGTATGTAAAGAAACAAAGACAGAAATTATCCCTGCACTGAAACATAAATGGGGTGCGTGGAAAACCAAGAGTGCAGCTACTGTGTTCAAGGCAAAAGTTCAGGAACGCACATGCACTACATGTAAAAAGACACAGACCCGCACAAAAGGAGAGAAACTGACACCAAAGGCAACACAGAATGTCAAGTCTCTGAAATTGAAGAAAAAACAGAAAACAACAGCCTTTAAGATTACAGGAATGGCAAATGGTGATTATGTAAAATCCTGGAAGTCCAGTAATCCCAATATTGCAAAAGTATCCGGCAAAAAAGACGGAACCTGCACGATCACAGCACAGAAGCAGACTGGAACAGTAAGGATCACCATTACTTTTGCGAGTGGTATGGTAAAGACTCTCGAGGTTAAGGTACAGGCATCAACAGTAAAAACAACAGCAATCAATATAATTGCGAAAAAGGCAACTCTGAAAAAAGGAAAAACCTTAAAACTGAAACCAGTACTGGAACCGATTACCAGCGGAGAAAAGATTACTTATGAAAGCTCTGATCCTGAAATTGCGAAGGTCAGTAAAACAGGGGTGGTTACAGGATTAAAACCTGGAACTGTGACGATCACCATAAGATCAGGAAAACGAACCGTAACATGTAAAATTACAGTGAAAAAGTAAGTTCCCTGAAACAATAAAAGCAATACAGAAGAAGGGAGCAGAGAGTAACTGCTCCTTTTTCTGTATCCTGAAAAAATGACAAAGAATAAACAGAAAATAATTGCGAAAAGTATATATTGCATAGTATAATAGAAACATGTTTAAAGCACGTCTAAAATAGTATCTCACTATCAATTTTATGTCTGAAAAAGGAGGAAGAGTATGAAGAAAAAACAAATCGCATTATTACTGGCAGCACTTATGTGCATAACACCTGCAGCAGAGAGCGTTGCTGTTATGGGAGCAGAATTCTCTTCGGGGGAAGAAGCAGTGGAAGCTATGCAGGAACAGACGGAAACTGAAGATTCGGCAGCGGAAAACGTAGCAACTGAGACAGAAGAGGCTGAGAATGCAGGGATAACAGAAGACATCTGGACATCAGGGGAAGAAATTTCTGAGTTTGAGACTGGTGAAGAAGAACAGCAGGATATGTTTGCTGAGGAACCAGATACACAGACAGAACCGGCAACAGCAGCACAGGGAACCGGAACCTATGAGGTGGCTTTTATTGATGCGGGTCAGTTTAATACCTGTCTGCGCACAGATGAAGACAGACCGAATGTTGAAATGCAGACAATAGAGAAAACAACTCTCACAGAGGCATTAAAGAGTATGGAAGGGGACAATACTGGATACTGCCTGGTTATGCCACATGAGCTGGAAGGTGAAGAGGATATTGTTGTTCCTGAGGGAATGAATGTATTTGTAGGCTATGGCGACGGGGATGTAAAGATCAGAAGCATTACTCCAAATGGAAATATTACATTCTGGGGTGTCGGAAATGACAAAGAGTCCATAGAAATCAAAGAAGGAAAAGGAACAGTTGCATTCAAACAGCTTTATATGAACGGAGAAATCAGGGGAACCGGATCTGATGATACAGTAATCTTTCATGAAGATGCAACAATCGGCGGTATTTCCGGAATAGAGAATGTACACTTTGACTGCTGGAATCTGAACATTAAAGGAAAATCAGAGTTCTATAATCTTTACAATGATACCGGACATGACGAAGAATGTATTCCGGCATGGATTCAGATTGAAGGATACAGCAAGGAAAAAGTGCCGGTATTTCATAAAGGATTCGACTGGGGAACAGGAACATTTAAAAATGAAGAAGGTGATTCCTGGAGTGACAATTATATGCTGGGAATTGGTTATGTTAAGTCCTTTGAGGGAGGGGAATGGGAAGAAATGAAACTTTCTTCCGGAAGTCAGGCAGTGACATTTGATATGCCTCTGGAAGATATTGTTAAGCTGAGTGACCGGCTTTATATTTCACAGGAAAGCTATGATCCTGAGTTAAGCCTGGATGGAAAAATATGGAATCGTAATGAGAATAAGCTGTACAGAATTTACAGATATCAGGATGCCGGTGGTTTTACTGCACAGGAGATCTTTGAAAATCATGGAATATGGGATTTTGAGTATCCGGATAATGCAGATTATTTCCTTGGAAGTACTTCAGATGTAAACCAGATGATGCAGGTGATAGAATCTGACCAGAAAAATCAGAGTGTAGGTTACTATACCATTGATCTGCCTAAAGATGCATCTGTAGATACGATTGATATTCCATCTGGTGTTAAAGGCGTATCTTTCTGGGGACCAAGCGATTATGATGAAAAGACAGATACTCATACACAGTATCCGATAAAAAAGATTGGTTCTGTTAAAACAAAAGAAGGACAGACAGTGAAACTGGCTCATGCAATTGTAGACAGTGGATTATCTGTCAGTGGCGACGGAATTGTACAGATTCAGGATTCTGTTATCCAGGGAACTTTAAAAGGTACCGGAGCAAATGATACAGTGACATTTATTCAGGATTCACAGTTGGGCGGACTTTCCGGTGTGGAGAATGTACATTTCGGAAAACAGTGCGGAAGTCTGAATCTTAGAGGAGCAGCCGAATTCTATAATATTTATAATGATACCGGCAGTGATGCAAATGAGCAGTTCCCGGTAGGACTGCAGATTGAGGGAGCAGATGCTTCCAAAACAGTAACTTTCCATAAAACATTTGACTGGGGAATCGGAGATTTCAGTGATGAAAATGGTAATCACTGGACAAAACCATATACTTTGGCAATCAGATATTTCAAGACATTTGATACTAATGGGGAAGACTGGGAAATGATTAATCCGGGAACCGGCTTCCAGAGTGTGAGATTTGATATGCCAGACAGCGATATTATTGACATGATAAACAGAGTACAGGTTCATGCACCTGATATTGGTTATGAACTGGATATGGATGGAAAAACATGGTGCAATGAAGGCAATGCTGTTGACATTAAGATTTGTCAGAGTATGGAAGGACAGTCTGCACAGGAACTTTTTGATGCATATGGAAAACGTGAATTTTCTGAAGAAGGTCTTTCATGGCTGGGCGCATTGCCAGGTACCGGACAGGCTTCCAGATATCTGGCTGCATATCAGAAAAAGAACAACGCAGAAGGCTATTACATCGTACATATTGGTCAGAAAGCAGAGATTACCGGCACACTTACCGTACCGGATGGGGTAAATGCAGTGAAGTATGCAGGACCTGTACAGCATGATGAAAAAACAGATACAAACAGATGGATTCCAATCAAACTTTCTTCTGTCAATGTTCCGGCAGGAAAGAAAGTTGTCCTGATGAATATGCTTGTAAAATCTGACAATCTTGCAATCACAGGTGAAGGAACTACAGAGCTTCTGGATACAAGACTGAATACAAATGTAACTGCAAATACACTGGAAATCACAAAAGCAGCGGTTAAAAACTTAAACTGCAAAAAACTGCTGATGGAAAGTGAAGAGGAAGGTGGCAACAAACTGGTAGTTGCCGGATACCTGAGCTTTGAGAATGCATCTCTGAATCCAAATTGCGAACTTTATGCAGAACCTGGATCTTATCTGAAACTGGGAGAGATTGACTGTACAAAATTTGATGAAAGAGATAATTTAAAAATATTCACAGCAACAGATGGCTCTTTATCAGCAGAGGTTTACTTTGCAGGTGAGTTGAAACTGGGTACTTTTATACATACACTTGGAAACGGAAACGAAAGAGATCTGGCAAGGATGATGGATCTGGTTACCTGTGATGAACAAAGAGCCAGAAAAGCTAATGCCTGCTTTACAGAGGATTGTTTCTCTGAGACATACCACTATAATGAAGATGAAAATAGCTGGTGGGGAAGTTTCCCTGTGATTTATAAGAATGAATCTATCTGTCTGGCAACAGTGGATAAAAAGGTGAATGAAGAAAATGTATTAGGATTCCTGTCAGCAGAATTTGCATTATCCGCGAAAGAGGATTCATCTGTCTGGTTATATGTACCTGTAAAAGATAATGGTGAGTGGGAAGACTATGCGATTGACGGTGATAAACGTCTGACAAGCTACTGGAATGATGATGAAAGAAAAGATATAAATACAAAAGCATATTTCAGAACTGCAGAAGCTCCTGCAACAAATATTGCATCTGCACAGATTTCCAATATTAAAACTCAGATTTACGCAGGCAAGGCAGTTGCGCCGTCTGTAACTGTGACTTTAAATGGCAAGAAACTGAAAAAAGGGACAGACTATACAGTTTCCTATGTAAACAACACAAAGGCCGGTTCCACAGCATCTGTTATTGTCACAGGTAAGGGAAATTACGTTGGAAAAGTAACGAAAGAGTTTAAGATCGCAGCAGTTCCTGCAAAGGGAAAAGTTTATACAGCAGGAAATCTGAAATATAAGGTGACCAAATCAGCATATAAGAATGGAACAGTAAGTGTATATGCACCGACTAAGAAAACACTGACAAGCGTATCCGTTCCTGCAACTGTAAAGATTGGTGGTTATACATTCAATGTGACCGCAATCGGTGATAAAGCATTTAACGGTTGCACGAAGCTGAAAAAAGTGACCATTGGATCAAAAGTGATTACTATTGGAAAACAGGCATTTAATGGCTGTAAAGCACTGACTTCTATCACGATCAGCTCAAAGGTGTTGAAAACTGTAGGTTCCTCCGCATTAAAGGGAATCTCTGCTAAAGCAGTGATTAAAGTTCCGGCAGCAAAATTAAGTGCATACCAGAAACTTCTGAAAGGAAAAGGACAGAAGAGTTCTGTGAAGATTACAAAATAAAAAGAATAAAAAATTATATAGTTAAAGTCATATAGAGGCAGAACTGATAAAAATTTCTGCCTCACATAAAAAGATAGTTCCTGAAATAGAAACCCGGAAATAAAGTTGGTGTCATGAGCAATTCTATTTCCGGGTTTCGTTTTAACCGAATCAAGTAAGTCTGTCCCATGCGAAGATTGCGAAAAGCAATAAGCAGTGCGTGTGGACTTGCCATTTGTCTTATATTCTGGAGTTCGTTGGCACCAGAAATGCTTTAAAATGTACGAATAATTAAAAAAATAAAAAAAATTAAAAAAGTTTCAAAAAAGGTGTTGACATCCGACAAAATC